>Ga0304729_1002682_pt1 | contig 10475 bp, 6 predicted proteins | sample C_131016_MF_Meta_FD_190475 | JGI IMG/M metagenome (GOLD analysis project Ga0304729, IMG submission 190475) | Freshwater microbial communities from Lake Croche, Canada to study carbon cycling - C_131016_MF_MetaG (v2) (version 2) | ecosystem: Environmental > Aquatic > Freshwater > Lake | place...
AATCCTGCGACTGGTGAAGAGATTGCGCGCTATCGCAACACATCACCTGATGAGGTGGCAGCTGCTGTGGCTAGAGCCCATGCGAGCAGTCAGGCTTGGCAGGCCCTTGGATTTAGAGGCCGCAAGCAGATCCTCACCAAATGGAATTCAGTACTCACCAAGCGCCTCGGCGAATTAGCCGAACTCGTCGCGCTTGAGACAGGAAAGCCACTCAGCGATGCGACCTTAGAAATCTCACTCGCGATTGGCCATCTCGATTGGGCCGCAAAGAATGCAGTCCGATATTTAGCTCCGTTAAGTCGCAATCCTGGGTTGATCATGGCGAATATGAAGGCTCGAGTAGAGCGCGCACCGTATGGAGTCGTCGGAGTAATCGGTCCGTGGAACTACCCGGTCTTCACTCCCATGGGATCGATCGCATACTCATTAGCGGCTGGTAATACCGTCGTCTTTAAGCCAAGTGAATACACCCCTGGTGTTGGTCAGTGGCTCGGCGATACCTTTACCGAGGTCGCTCCCTTTGCTGACATCTTCCAAGTTGTCACAGGGCTCGCTACAACAGGTGCAGCGCTCACCAATTCGGATGTCGACAAGATCGCCTTCACTGGATCTACTCGCACCGCGAAGAAGGTCGCTGCTGCGGCTGCCGAACGAATGATTCCAACAGTCCTTGAATGTGGCGGAAAAGATCCCGTCATTGTTGATCGGGATGCCAACGTTAAGAAGGCTGCTGAATACGCCTTATGGCTTGCGATGTCGAATGCTGGTCAGACCTGCATCGGCGCCGAACGCGTCTATGTTCATAACGATATCGCTGATGAATTTATTCAGGCGATCGGTGCGATGGCGAAAGAGATCCACCCTGGGGTTAATAAGAATTATGGCCCAGCAACGATGCCATCTCAGCTCAATGTGATTCAGAGCCATATCGATGATGCCGCCGCCAAGGGTGCGAAGTTCTTGATTGGTGGGACCGATTCAGTACAACCCCCATATGTTCAACCAACGATCATGTTGGATGTCCCGGAAGATTCACTCGCTATTACTGAAGAGACCTTCGGTCCGACCCTAACGATCAACCGCGTTGCAAATATGGATGAAGCAGTACGCCTCTCCAATGCAACCCGCTATGGCCTTGGTGCATCAGTCTGGTCTAAGCGCAATGGTGAGCAGATCGCATCAAAGTTGGTGACCGGTATGGTCTCGATCAACTCGGTGATTGGCTTTGCTGGCATCGCGAGCGTGCCTTTTGGCGGCGTGAAAGATAGTGGATATGGCCGCATTCACGGACCTGAAGGTCTCCATGAATTTACCTACTTGCGATCTGTCGTCTCAGAACGTTTCGCACTTCCAATCGCATTCACGACATTTAAGCGGACGAAGTTTGCCGATAAGTTCATCACCGGCGTCATGAAGTTCTTGCATTAATTCTGCAGCGCAGTTTTAAGGATTAAAAGCGGGGCGCGTTACGAGTGCGTTCGATTCGAGGCTTGCGTTTATCTTTCTTTGCCCAACATGGCGTATGCCAATGTCTGCGACTATCGATGTCATCTTCGGGCCAGGCAACGACGTGTGGAGTGGCAGTAGGAATCAATTGATCACAGCCTGGGCAACGATAAGGCTTATTCGAACTTGATCCTGTGATGCGGCGGACGCAGTAGATGCCATCAGAGTGCTCTTCGGTACTTTGAAAGCTCAGACCAACATCTTCGATGTTGCGTTCTTCTCCCCCGGCCTTACCACCCTTGGTGCCACCGCGTGCATTGCGGTCTGGTTGAGGTTTTCTGCGCGGGCTCACCCCCTAATTATGAGGCTATTATGGGGATATGACATCTCAGCGCGCAGCGATCTCGGTTAAGGGGTTGCGCAAAAGTTACGCTGGAAAAGATGCAGTTGCGGGGATTGATCTTGAGGTAGCCCAAGGCGAAATCTTTGCGATCTTGGGACCCAATGGCGCCGGCAAGACCACGACCGTTGAGATTCTTGAGGGTTACCGAACCCGCGATGCTGGTGAAGTTCTCGTTCTTGGTGAAGATCCTTCAAAGCCAGCATCTGGCGATCGCACCTGGCGCAATCGCATCGGCATCGTTCTGCAATCAGCCGCTGATGCGCCCGACCTCACCGTCACTGAGACTGTCCATCACTTCGCAAATTACTACACCAAGGCGAAAGATCCTGATCACATCATTGATCTCGTTGGACTTAGTGAGAAAGCGAAGGCAAAGGTTGCAACTCTCTCAGGTGGTCAGCGTCGCCGCTTGGATGTGGCACTTGGAATTATCGGTAGCCCAGAGATCCTCTTCCTCGATGAACCCACAACTGGTTTTGATCCAGAGGCACGACGCGCTTTCTGGGATCTAATCCGGGCGCTCCGCGATGAAGGCACAACGATTCTGCTCACTACACATTACCTCGATGAGGCAGAAGCTTTGGCAGATCGAGTCGCTGTCATCAACAAGGGCCTCGTCCTTGAGATTGCCACACCAGAACTCCTTGGTGGTCGTGCCACTGCGCCAGCTCGAGTGACCTGGAGTGAAAGCGGCCAGCCTCGAAGTGAACACACTCAGAGCCCTACAGATTTTGTGAAGGCGCTTGCCTCACGCTTTGATGGTGAGATCCCAGATCTCGCGATTACTCGTCCTTCCCTTGAAGATATCTATCTCGGAATGATCGGTGAGCTATGAGAACGATCAAACTTGGATTACTTCGTGGTGGCCTTGAGATCAAACAGTTCTTGCGCCAGCGTGAATCAGTCGTCTTTACCCTCGCCTTCCCGGTCATCCTGCTCTTTATCTTTGGCTCGGTCTTCAAAAATACGATCGCACCTGGTGTCACATTCAGCCAATACTTTGTCGCGGGCATGGTCGCTTCAGGCCTGGTAAATACTGGTTTCCAGCAATTAGCGATCTCGATTCCAATGTCCCGAGACCTTGGCACGCTCAAGCGCCTTCGTGGCACACCGCTCTCGCCTATTTCATACTTCATCGGCAAGGCGATCGTTGTTACTGCGGCCATGCTCTTCCAAGTCACTCTTCTTCTCGGCTTTGGTGCGCTTAGCTTTGGATTGCATCTGCCAACCTCTGCCGCGCTCTGGCTCCGCTTTATCTGGTTAATCGTGCTCGGTAGCGCCTGCTCAACTGTCTTGGGAATCGCTTTCTCATCCATTCCAAAGAGTGGCCGTGGTGCATCTGCGACAGTCTCGCCGATCGTGATCATTCTTCAATTCATCTCTGGCGTCTTCTTCGTCTTCTCGGATCTACCAAAGTGGATGCAAGATATCGCAGCGATCTTCCCGCTCAAGTGGCTCACTCAAGGAATGCGATCAGTCTTCTTGCCAGATTCCTTTGCTCTGAAAGAGCCAGGACATAGTTGGGAGATCGGAAAGATCGCGCTAATCCTCGTCATCTGGTTAATCATCGGCACGGTTCTCTCGGTTCGATCATTTAAGTGGTCAAAAGAATGAGAAGAAAAGCGATCGGTGCGGCGATCTTCGCTGCCTTACTCATGCAAGGTGTTGCATTCGCCGCTACGCCTACCCCAAAAGTCACACCTAAAGTTTCCGCTAAGCCAACTGCAAAGACGACGGCGAAGCCAACTGCAAAGACGACAGCGAAGCCTGCAGCGAAGCCAACCACCACGGTGACGAAGAAGCCAGTCGTGAAGAAGCCCGTAGTCCGTAAGCCCGTTGTCAGAAAACCTGTGGTGAAGAAGACAGTTGTTCCGGTACCAAAGATCGTCTGGCCACCAAAGGGATATGCCGCAAATAATGGCGTCTATGCATACATCCCATCGGGCACCCAGTTAGTCAGCTTGCTCAGTGCGAAGACCACCCTTGCAAAGACTGTTAAGCAGTGCACGGCAATGGCTTGCGGTGCGGTCTACGTGGGATCAGATAGTGAATGCCAATATTGGGAGATCAATTCAAAGGTCTACGGTCCAAATCCTGTCGATGTCACCACGATGATTCAGTACGGAACTCTGCGCACTTTGGCGGCTGCCACGAAGGCAAAGACTGTTCTGCCCGTCATTCTCGTCAGCAACGAGCCCTTGATTCCTCACATTGCAGAAATTTTGAAGATCTTGGGAATCAGCCAAGATAGCTTCTATAACCAACTTGCATCGGGTAAGTCACTTACGCAGATCGCAGGATCAAAGATCAATAGCATCGTGGCTGCGCTCAGCGCTGCTGAGACTAAGGCGATCGCCGCGCAATCAGTTGCTGGGACAATTACTTCAGAGCAGGCACAGGCGCTCTTTGATGCAACATCAGTAAGAATTGCAACTGAGTTAACAAATTACAACCTCAGCGTTGGCGGCATTACCGTCTCGTGCTGGACACAGGCTGCGACCGAGACAGTTCCTGGCTTCACCTACACCAGCGATCTCAACCACTTCTAAAAGAGGTTAGCGGTTCGCTCCTGGAACCCAGAGCTGATCACCGATCGACTTGTTCTCAACGCGAGCCAAGACAAAGAGCAGATCAGATAGACGATTGAGGTACTTCGCTGTGAGCGGATTTACGCCACCACCGAAGGAGTGAATTGCGTGCCAGGTCGAGCGCTCGGCGCGACGAACTACGGTACGTGATACGTGAAGCAGTGATGCTGCTGGGGTACCTGATGGCAAGACAAAGGAACGAAGTGGTTCGAGAGATTCGTTGTAATGATCGATCTGGCTCTCAAGGTATGTGACCTGAGATTCCAAGACGCGCAATGGTTCAAATTCTGGGTTATCGATCACTGGGGTGCAGAGATCAGCCCCAACATCAAAGAGATCGTTCTGGATGCGGATCAAGAGCTTGATGATCGCCTCATCGCTGATCTGACCTAGCGAGAGCGCAACTCCGATCGAGGAGTTGGCCTCATCAACATCGGCATATGCCTCAAGGCGTGGATCGTTCTTTGAGGTACGAGACATATCCCCGAGGGATGTTGTGCCATCGTCGCCTGTTTTCGTATAGATGCGCGTGAGGTTAACCATGGGTTCAGCCTAGGCGAACAACTAGAATACGACCACTTGTAACGATCGAGTCTGGAAAGGAGTGGACATGAGCGCCGATAGCTTTCGCGTAGTTGGCCCCGCTCGCCTCTCTGGATCAGTCGCGGTTCGAGGTGCGAAGAATTCAGCCTTAAAGTTGATGGCCGCCTCTCTCCTTGCCCCTGGCAGAAATACGCTCTCGAATGTTCCTGATATCGCAGATGTCGGCATTATGTCCGAACTCCTCGAACGCCTTGGCTGCACCGTCGTCCATGATCCCGCGATTCACACTCTCACTATCGATGTCCCTGAAGTTCCCGGCCATAAAGCCGATTACGACTTGGTGCGAAAGATGCGCGCATCGATCAATGTCCTAGGTCCACTTATTGCTCGCGTCGGTGAGGCCGATGTGGCACTACCTGGTGGCGATGCGATTGGTTCACGTGGTCTTGATTTTCACATCGAAGGGCTTCGAGCACTTGGCGCCGAAGTTCACTCTGAACATGGATATGTTCTAGCGAAAGCACCATCAGGTCTTACTGGTGCAACGATCGAACTCGAATTTCCTAGCGTCGGCGCTACCGAGAACATCATGACTGCAGCAGTTCTTGCAAAAGGGCGCACCGTCATCGAGAACGCCGCTCGCGAACCTGATATCGCCGATATTGGTGAGTACTTGATCAAGATGGGCGCGAAGATCGAAGGGCTTGGTTCATCTACGATCACGATCGACGGTGTTGATCGACTATCACCTGCTTCACATGCGACTCTTCCAGATCGAATCGTCACAGGGACATGGGCCTTTGCTGCAGTAATGACTCAAGGAGATATCACGATCGTTGGTGGTCGTCCGGATCATCTAGAGATTCCACTCGACAAACTCGTCTCAGCTGGCGCCGTCATCACTACAACTGCCGATGGTTTCCGCGTAAAGATGGATCGCAGGCCTACAGCGGTGGATGTTGCGACCCTTCCCTACCCAGGTTTTCCTACTGATTTGCAGCCTATGGCGATCTGCATGAATGCGATTGCTGATGGCCATGCCCTTGTTACAGAGAATGTCTTTGAAGGTCGTTTTATGTTCGTCAATGAACTCAAGCGCCTGGGTGCGACGATTACTGTCGATGGCCATCATGCGGCCATTAACGGGATTGAAGAGCTCTCTGGCGCACCTGTCTTAGCAACCGACATTCGCGCCGGTGCGGGGCTTGTTCTAGCTGGCCTTGTCAGTGAAGGCATCACCATCGTGGAAGATGGCTTCCATGTCGACCGGGGTTATCCCGACTTTGCCGAGGACTTACGTGGCCTCGGCGCAGACGTCACTCGAGTTTAGGGTTTTGCACCCTCGGCGGCATAACGAAACCTCATGAAATAGGTTGCGACCAGCCATTTCGAACTCTTTGCCTCCTTCGGCGCCTTCGACGAATCGAGAATGGTGACTATCGTCTTTGCCTTCGTCTTCTTCTTGATCATCAGGCAGAGGGCCGAGGCTTGGCTCTTTGCAAGAGCAGTAGCCTTCGCCAGTGTGGTGCCCTGCTTATAGATATATCCCACACATTTAATCTGATCATCTTGAACAACCTTCGCCTCAAACTTCTTAAGAAGGAGCGCATCTTTCTTACTCAATAAGAGCTTGGGCGTGATCGAATGAATGAGTAGGTCAGGCTTGGTAACTATCTCTACCTTCGCTCGTACTGTTGGTACAACTGTCTTTGAGGCGAGGTCGGCAGCAGAGAGTCCCCCTAGCGTTGTGGTGAGAACTCCGGTGAGCGGGTCGGATAAGCCACCATCTGGAAGTGGGTTTGGCTTATCGTGAGGACAGTAATCATTAGAGATCACTCCATCATCGACCGGGACAATTTCCGGCACTTCTACTGGTGGTGTAACGACGGGTGGAACTTCGATTGGTGGTGTAACGACGGGCGGAGTTACCGGAGGAGCGATGATTGGAGGCACCACAACAGGTGGAACGACAACTGGAGGCACCACAACAGGTGGAACGACAACTGGAGGCACCACAACAGGTGGCACCACAACAGGAGGCACCACAACAGGTGGAACGACGGTTTGTGTGCGAATAACTGCGTTCACTGTGAAGCTATCGCCAGGAACGAGTGAGATTCCATAGTTTGGGTTTGCCAGAGTCCCAAGGGTGTAGGTGTGAGATCCAACTGTCGCGCTCTCACCAAATCCTTCATAAGAGAGTCCTCCGGTGAGCGTCTCACCGCTGACTAATGCGCCAGAGATGACTCTGTAATTCAGAATTGGGTCGGAAGTTCCGAAGGTCTTGCTCTGTCCAAGAACTGGCGTCACGGTTATCGGTAATGGGTTAATAGTCAGACGACCGGCAGTGGGATAGGTGAAGGCGTAGAACTGAGCCGATCCCCCGCTACAGGTGATGGCAAGTGGAGATTGTGCAACGCTCGTCGTCGAAGTATCTGATGAGGAGCAGAGTGGTGCGATAAGTCCCGTTGTGAAAGAGGAAGCGGTGGCTGATTCGCCATTGACAAAGCCTTGATAGGTGAAGTCATACTGTGCAAGAGATCCGTAGACCGTCGAGGTATCGCTGGGAATAACTGCCAGTGGGGCCTTGGCTAGGGTAATGACCGTTGGAGGGCTCTGAAGAGCAAGGTAGGCGCTATCGGCAGCCTTGCTGGCGACCACGGTGCAGCTCAGTGTCCCAGTCTCGGTCAGAACGCCAGTAGCTGAGATTGCGCAGCCAGAAGTGGTTGTTGAGTAGCTGATGGATCCACTGCCACTTCCACCAGCGGTAGCGAGAGTGAGTGGAGTTCCGTAGGTTCCTGTAGTTGTGGTGATTGTGAGAGCAGATTGGGTTCTTGGTGGCCCTACATATCGAGCGAGTAAGAAATTGGCATCATTACTGATGAAGGCCTCACCACCAGCATAGATCGCACCATTGCCATCAATGAGCACTGCATTGATCGCGTCACTATTACCCCGGGTCGCAGTAGTAAAACCTGATGTACCAAATGTTGTATCGATCGCACCCGTAGCAAGATAACCGGCGAGAGTGAGAGGCTGGATATTTCCATTAGTGGACCACCCGCCAGCAATCACTCGACCTTGGCTATCAAGCGCAATCGAATCAATCTGATCAGCCGAACCAACGGTCGTTGTGTTAAAGCCAGCGGTAGCAAAAGAGGTATCGAGCGCTCCATTTGAGGAGTACCTTGCTAGTGCAAAGTGATAGGCGTACGCGACACTTGTTGTGGCATATCCACCTGCAAGGATTCGACCGCTGCTATCGATTGCTAATGAATTGATCTGATCACTTGTCCCTGGCGTGTTAAGTGTGACGCCAGAGGTACCAAAGGTTGTATCGAGAGCTCCTGTAGATAGGTAGCGAGTGAGGGCAAACTTCTGATTTGTCTTCGTTACTGATCCACCAGCGATGATTCGACCTGCGCTATCGATGAGAATGGAATGGATCTGATCACTAGTGCCAGAGGTTGTAGTGTTGAACCCAGAGGTTCCAAAGGTTGTATCTAGAACTCCTGTTGAGAGATATCGACCCAAGGCAAAGTGGTACGCGTATGCGCCCCCAATTGCGGCATATCCCCCAGCAATAATGCGATCGCTGGAATCGACTGCGATGGAGGTGATCTGATCATTGATTCCAGGAGTAGAAGTGGAGAAGCCAGAGCTTCCAAAGGAGGTATCTAGAGCGCCATTGGGAAGAAAGCGGAGCAGAGCAAATTTCCAGACATTAGAGATAACGGTTCCACCGCCGGCAACGATTCTGCCGGCACTATCGATCGCAATTGAGAAGATGCGATCTCGGGTGCCAATACTTGCGGTGGCATAGCCATTTGTTCCAAAGGTCGTATCGATGACGCCACTTGCAAGATAACGCACCACGACAAATCGGTATGAGCCATTGATTACCGCGGTTCCGCCAGCAACAATGCGACCCGAACTATCGAAGGTCATGGAGAAGATCTGATTACTGGTGCCGAGTTTGCTTGTTAAGAATCCGGATGAAGCAAAGGTTGTATCGAGGTCACCAGTTGCAGCGAATGAGGTAGGTGCAAAGAGCGCAACAAAGATCGATGAGAGCAGGGTGACGATCAGAGTCCGAGCGATCTTGCCCGAGTGGCGCGCTACTTTCATCATCATCCAATCGACGGTCAACACAAGCAGTACTGCTAGCGTTCAAGGTTAGAACGCGAGCACGCAGACGTCGCGAGGGTTAACCCCTCGTTTTAAATCCATCGATGCGATAGCTCACCGCTACCCACTTAGCCCCGACTGCACTCTTCGGCGCCTTCGAGGAGTCCACCAGAACGATGGATGTCTTCAGAGTCTTATTGATCTTCTTCATCAAGGCACAGACTGCAGTTGCCTGGCTCTTCGCCAGAGCGGTCGCCTTAGCCAGGGTCGTGCCCTTCTTATAGATATAACCAACACATGTCACAGAGGCACCGTTCTTGAGAGAACTGACGTATCGCTTGAGATATGCAGCGTCGTAGGCGCTGAGAGTGAGCTTTGGTGTGAGCGAGTAGAGAGTGACTGCTGGCTTGGCTAGCGCTGCTGCCTTCGCAGCTGCCGCAGCGGCATCCTTTGCTGCTTGTAGTTCTGCTGCTGCCTTTGCGGAAGCATCTGCTGCATCGTGGGCCGCCTTGATCGCTGCTGCATCCGCTGCTGCCTTCGCATCCGCCAAGGCCTTGGCATCTGCTGCCATCTTCTCTTGCGCTGCCTTAAGGGCTGCATCTGCTGCTTGCTGATCTGCGAGAGCCTTTGCTGCCGCCTCTTCCGCCTGCTTAATGGCAAGTGCCTTTGCGGCGTCTGCTGCTTGCTGATCGGCGACTGCCTTTGCTGCTGCTTCAACTGCCTTCTTCTCAGCCAGCGCCTTTGCAACAGCATCCGCTGCTGCCTGTGCTGCGGCCGCCGCAATTGCTGCCGAGTTATCCACTACAACAACCGGTGCAGGAGCTGATGGCGCTGAAATCTGCAATGAAGCAGAATTCGAACTAGCAGTACTTGTTCCAAGTGCATTCGTCGCCGCAACGGTGAAGGTGTAGGCAACTCCTGCTGTAAGGCCGCTCATGACGCATGAGGTCGTTGTCGACGTACAGCTCTGTCCCCCACTTGATGTGACGGTGTAACCGGTAAGGGCAGATCCGCCAGATGCCGCAGGGGCGCTCCATGAGATCGTTGCCGACGTTGAGTTAATTGGCGTTGCCGTGACGCTGGTAGGTGCATCCGGTGTCGTGATCGCAACAACCAAGACGGGATCTTGGCTGATTGTGATGACGGCTGTGCCATCCACTGCCGCATTACCAAGATAGGTCATTACACCACTCAGGTATCCATAGACCTTTGACCCGGCCGTGATATTTGGATTGGAGATCGTGAGTGTCAACGGCTTGCCGGTTGCAGTTGTGGGAACAGTTCCGTCAGGTGCAACCCAGGCGACAACAAGGGAGAGAATGAGATTCGCCGGAGTCGTGATCAATGTGCTCGCTCGAGTGGTTGAG
>Ga0304729_1002683_pt1 | contig 10474 bp, 8 predicted proteins | sample C_131016_MF_Meta_FD_190475 | JGI IMG/M metagenome (GOLD analysis project Ga0304729, IMG submission 190475) | Freshwater microbial communities from Lake Croche, Canada to study carbon cycling - C_131016_MF_MetaG (v2) (version 2) | ecosystem: Environmental > Aquatic > Freshwater > Lake | place...
CTGCAGGTTCAGACGAATCAGAACTTGTAAGTGGCCTGCATCGTGTAGGCACGACCGCGTGGGTCGGCTACGCGGGGATCCCATGAGCTACCGGCACCGGTGTTGGTGTCATAACTAATCGCAAACGGCGGATCGGTATTGAGCAAGTTTTTGATGCCAAATGTCAGATCCAGGTTCTTGATGCCGCTGTAGGTCACGCTGGTGTTGTATAGGATGTACGCCTCTACGTCAGGATTCCAATCCGTCGGGGTGTAAGTCGGCACGTAAATCACGGCCTGCTTGTAGCCACTGCGGTAGAGCTGGGTGATGGAGGCGGACCAAGGGCCGTCGGAGTAGCTGGCGGTCAAAGAGTGCTTCCAACGCAAGGCAGGGTCGTCGTTGGCGTTGAACTGGCCAATCAGGCTGTCGCCAAAGGCCGCAGTCGGAACGGGGCGGGATTTCTTCTCGAGCAAGTAAGTACCTTCGAGCATGATGCCCCAGCGCGCGGTATCCAACTTGCCATACATGCTGGCGTTGATATCCAGACCCGTGGTAACGGTCTCGCCGGCGTTGATCCAGCGCGTGTCGACTTGGACAATATTGCCCGAGGCGTCACGGATGAAGTTGCTGGCGAAGGAAGCGTAGTTGGCCAGCAAACCATTGGCGCCGGTCAAACCAGCGGCCATGATGGTGCCGGTCTTGTTGATCGTCCACCAGTCGGCGCCCACCGTCATGCCTTCGGTGGGTTCCCACACGAAACCAACGGTACCTTGCTTGCTCTTTTCAGGCTGCAATGCGGGGTTGCCACCGAATAAAGTGGTAAACACTATGGCTTGGCAGCCTGGAGTTGTCGAGACTTTGAGCGTAGGGCAAGTTACCGGGTCGACTGTGTTGGTTCCTCCAGGAGACTCCGTCACACCAAAAAACTGCTGTTTGAAGTCTGGAACACGAAAGCCCGTGTTGTAAGAACCGCGCATCATGAAATGCTCAACAGGCGCAAAGCGCAAAGACACTTTAGGGTTGGTGGTGGAACCAAACCCCGTGTAATCATCGCGGCGCAGCGCAACCGTTGCTTCCAATTCTTTAGTAATGGGCAACAACAATTCGCCATAGACCGCTTTGATATCGCGGGTCATGGTGTCCATGGTGTTGACATAGTCAAAGGCGGCGTTAGGGATACCGATTTGGGTAATCAGGTCAGTATCTTTACCGTTGAAGGCAAACCTCTCGGTGCGCAGGTCGACACCCACCGCAGCCATGGCGTCACCACCGGCCATCTTGAAGACGGGGCCACTGGTCTTGGCATCTGCCTGGACCAATGTGAACTTACCGCCATAAAGCTTGACGCCGGTAGCCGAGGCCGCAGCCAAGGCAGCCGTTGCAGCAGCCGTTTGGGGTTGATTCGGCGCCAGGAAGGGGTTCAGAACACCAGTGTTAATGGCCGTCGCCAAGGGCGCGCCGAAGTAATATCCGCCGCCCAAAATGGACGAAGACTCGCTGCTGGCGGTCGAAATGCCGGCACGGTAATCCCAATCGGCCACGCCGGGCAGCGGGCCTTCTAAGCCAATCAAACCACGCGATGTGTCGGTCGTCGTGTCATATTGGCGCGGCCCGCAGGGAACGCAGCGCCACCGGAATGCCAGGGGCTGGCCGCGGTTCGCTTCCAATGTCGGGAACACGGCTACCATTTGGTTAAACACCGAGTTATACGAGGAGCCCGTGCTGGGATAGGCCAGGTTGTACAGCGGATTATTGATTTGGTAGGGCGCCGTGCCCGAGAGCACCGTTGCCGAGCTGCTCAGTTGCTGCGCAGAAAAGACCTTGGACGATTTGACGTTAGCCTGGGTAATTTCTCCATACAACTCGTGCTCGCCGATGCGGAATGTGCCGCGGGCCACCAAGTTGGTGTTGTTCACCGGTTGCTGCAGGGTCGCAGCGACACCAGTATCAAATGTACAAGAGTATTTATTGCTCAGCGTACCTTGCCAAAGCATGTACTCATAGGGCGCCATACCCGGAACTGAACTACAGCCCGCACCGCCAGGTAGTGCCAATGGGTTAACCCGGGCATAGGTTTGTGTGCTGCCGGGTAAAACCGGTCCGGTGGAGGTTTTGTTGCTTAAACCAGACCACAGACTCGCAATACCGACCACCGTGGCGACCGGTGTTCCACCGGTGTCAGGTGACAGGCCACGATTGGGTTGATTGGTATTGATAAACCCACGCTGGCTTCCAAATAAAGCCTGGTTTTCGCTGCGGGTCAAACCAACGATGAAATTAAATTTATCCGTGTCCAGATCGCCAGCGCCGCCGGTCACACTCACACGATTGACATTTGCCCCACCTTGCTGGGTCACGTCGGTGAAGGCAGAAACTGTCATCCCCTGGTAGTTCTTCTTCAAGATGAAGTTAATTACACCGCCAATCGCATCGGTACCATAAACAGCCGAAGCGCCGTCCTTCAAAATCTCGACGCGCTCCACCGCAGCCATCGGGATTTGGTTCAAGTCGACGGAGCCCCCGTTTAAGCCGTGCGCAGCAAGGCGGCGGCCATTGAGCAAAACCAGGGTGTTATTGGAGCCCTGACCGCGCAAATTAGCGGCCGAAAGTCCATTACTGCCACGACCGGAGCCCGCAGCCACGTCCGAGTTACTTGCCAAATTATCGAGGCCATTACCCGCGACGCTCAGGACACTCATTAACTGCTCGGCAGTCACAATACCCTGGCGTTTCAAATCTTCGCTGGATATCACCTGCACGGGCAAAGCCCCTTCGCTGGCGACACGTTTGATACTGCTTCCAGTGACCTCGACGCGCTGCAATTGCGCGTCAGGCGCGGTTTGCGCAAAGGCCGCAGTGGCCAGTCCCGCAAGGGCGATGGCATGGGCGAGTTTGTTAATTTTCAATTTGCCTACTCCTATTTATTTCAGCCAATGCAAGCCCATGCAAATGCACGTACCTAAATTCGGCTATATCCAACTTAATACCCTGCATGTTGACCCAAAACTCCAATGTCAACAAGGGGTAAGAGTCAATGATTTCACACAGATGTAATGAATCATAGCCTGCAAACCATAACTTTAAGGAATATCCCCATAGGAATATAGATCAGTAGCGCAAACTGCTGCCTTACTTATTGGCAAAAATGGTGAGAATGGCACCATGCAGATACCAACCCCCGGTTTAAATCATCACGCAGTGCCTGTTTACGCGGCGCCGACGGCGAGATACCGCTGGTTGCTCGCTCTTTGCTTTGGCACCCTCGCGGCCTGCGCGAGCGCGCCCCCGCAAGTCTTCCTGCCGCCGCCCGTGCGGGCCGCCCTGGACAAAGCTGGTATGGGCACAGAAACGCTGGGTGTGGTGGCCTACCCGCTGACCGGCAAGGCGACGGGCCTGGCCATCAACCCGCAGCAAGCCCAGCAGCCCGGCTCCACCATGAAAATAGTCACCACGCTGGTGGCGATGGAACGTCTGGGCACCAATGCACGCGGGCGCACCGACTTGCTCGTCGCAGCGCCCCCCCAAGCAGGCACAGTGCACGGGCCGCTCTACCTGCGCGGCGGAGCCGATAGCGACCTCGATTGGGACAGCTTGTGGGGCCTGCTGCGCCAATTGCGCGAGCAAGGCGTTCAGGACATTCGTGGCGGCCTGGTCGTGGACCGCACGCTGTTTAACCCACCTCGATTGGATGTCGGGGCAGCGCCTTTTGATACCTCGCCCGAATTTCAGTACAACCTTATCCCGGACGCGCTCTACCTCAACTCCAGCCTGCTGAGCTACGTGCTGACCTCGGACGAAAAAGGCGTCAGCGTGCGCACCAGTCCGGCCCTGAAAAATTTAGACCTCGATACCAGTGCGATGTTGTTAAATGACAACAGTTGTGCCCAATGGGAGGACAGCTGGGCCCTCCCCCAGACCAGCACAGAGGGGGGGCGCACGCGCATTCGTTTTCTCGGTCAATTTCCCAAAAACTGCAGCCAAACGCTGGAGCTGCATTTGCTAGACCGCCAATGGCTCACTGCTGCCGTGGTGCGGCAGCTTTGGGAGCAGTTGGGTGGACGTATCAGCGGTCCGAACCTCGAAGCGGCCACGCCCGCCGGCGCAGTGCTCTTGGCTACCCACTTGGGCCGCCCCTTTGCCGAGGTGGCGCGCGGCATGATGAAACGGTCAGACAACCCCCTTACGCGCCTGACTTACCTGCGCCTCGGTGCACAGAAAGCGGCGCCCGGCGAACCAACGCTGGCCGCTTCAGCGCGCGTCGTCAACGAATGGTTTGGTGCCAAAGGCATACCCAGTGCGGGCCTGGTGATGGACAACGGCTCGGGGCTCTCGCGCAGCGAGCGCATCAGCGCACAGCAATTGGCCGCCGTATTGGAGAATGCCTACCGTGGGCCTTTTGCACCCGAACTGTTGGGCAGCCTGCCGGTGGCCGGTGTCGACGGGACCTTGGGACGGCGCTTTAAGGACACCCCCGTCCAAGGTCGTGCGCGTCTGAAGACCGGCACTTTGCGCAACGTAGTGGCATTGGCAGGCTATGTGCAAGACCAAGAAAACAACACTTGGATTGTGGTGGCCATGCTCAACCACGATGAGGCCCCGGCCAAAGGCCGTCCGGTGATTGACAGCATTATTCAATGGGTAGCGGGACCGCATTGAGCGGCGCGTACGCAAGGACTCCACCCATGCGCAGTTTTGGTCTCCTTCTTTTATTGGTCGTTTGGATTGCACTGGCTCCGCTTGCGGGTGCGCAACAGCTGTCTTGGGAGACCATTCATACCGGTCTGCAGTACGCGCGCCAAGATATCGCTATCGAGGGTACCGACACCATTCACCGCCTGCATTGGGTTCGCATGGACCTGACTCAGCGGCATCTGCATCTGGCTTTAACGCCCCAATTTTGCGCAGGTCTGCAAATGCCAGCCCTGGACCGCTCTGCGATTGTTGCGAGTATGAACGCCTCGTTTTTTAGCAAAGAATTTTTCGCCCGTGGACACACCGTTTCGCAAGGCCAAGTGTGGAAGGGAAATTACCGGTTGGTAGACAGCCCGGTGCTCGCATGTACCTCGGGCCACCGCTGTCAGGCGCTGCACCAGGCACCGCCCCAAGAATCGCCCGCATGGATAGATGCAGCCGCAGGGGTGCAGTCCCTGGTGCAGTCAGGACGCGCCCGCAGCGATGCAGATGATGTCCAGTGCGGTGCGTTTTGCACCACCACCCACCCGCGCTCGGCTATTGGTTTGGACGCAAGCGGCCAAACCATGCTTTGGGTGGCCGCCGAAGGCCGGCAAAAGGTAGTGACCGGCCTGCCGCTGGCAAAACTGGCCCGCTTGATGCATGAACAAGGTGTTTTTGATGCGATCAATTTTGACGGCGGCGGCAGTACCGCTTTGCATGTGTTAGGGCAAGCCCGCACCCAGCGCCCCGACAACGAGCCACAAGCACGCGCCATCGCCAACGCCTGGGTAATCAGCACGCAAGCCGAGATCGATTGGGCCCCGATCTGCCAAAAACCCGCAAATGCATCGCCTTAGCGCTGTTTTTTTGCCGCCCCCGCGCTAAGTACGCTAGCGCAAGCCGCTGGCAATTTGGCCAGCGTCAGGGGTGCCGGGGGCGCAGTGGGCTGAGGATGCAAGGCCTCTGGGGTAAACCACCAGTCCAAACTGGCGTCACAGCCGTCCCCCTGGGCTGTGGGTTCCTGGGCCTCGCACTGGGTCGCACCGGACGGGCAATGCAAACGTACATGGAAGTGGTAATCGTGGCCATGCTCGGGGCGAATTTTTCGTAGCCACGGCGCGCCTTTGTCGCTAGTGCACAGGGCTTTTTTGATCGCCGCATTCACGAAAATCCGTTGCACTGCAGTATCCATGGCGGCCGTGCGCAATAGCGCCGCATGGGCGGGCGTCCAGGTAGCGGGCTCCACCTCCAAGCGGTCAGCGCGCACTAGCGAGATCGAGGACAGATTTTCGCGCTCGCTTACCGACATGCGCTGCACAGGCATGGGACGGTACCAAATGTCGGCGTCCAGGCCGAGTTGGTGGCTGACGTGCCCGGTCAGCATAGGGCCGCCCCGGGGCTGGGCCATATCGCCAATCAGAATGCCGGACCAGCCGCTGGCCTGGGCGGCGGTCGGCGCAAAGTGCTCCAAAAATGCAATGAGCGCGGGGTGTCCCCAGTTGCGTTTGCGCGCGGGGCGCATGACCTGCCAGTGCGCTCCATCGGCGGGTAGCGCCTGCGCACCAGCCAGGCAGCCTTTGGAGTAGTAGCCGATGGGTTCAGCTGCCAACGCAGCTGGCTCGGTGGCCTTGCCAAACAAATTTTTGGCCGGCACTTGCGCCGAGCAAGCCCCAGTGCACAGGCCCAGCAGCAAGCACGCTAATGCCCTGCTGCGCAGCCGACCACCTGCTTTCACAAAACCGCCGGGCCTAGCAATTGCAAGGTTCCGGCATCCGCGTCCATCTCGGCCTCCAGGCCCACCGGCAGGGTGAACTTGCGCTTGATATGCCCAATCATGGCGCCCCGGTAGACCGGCACATTCAGGGGCAAAAAGTAATCGTCAAACACTTCGTCCAGAGTTAAATTGCCGTAGCGCCCATCGCCGGGCTCGCACTTGGTGAATTTGCCCAGCACCACCCCGGCGAGCGGTTCGAGGGCGCCGCACAAGCGCAGCGTCGAGAGCATGCGGTCCACGCGGTAAATGTATTCATTGACCTCTTCAATAAACAAAATGCAGCCCCGGGTATCGGGCATATAGGCCGAGCCGGCCAAGGAAGACAGCACCGCCAAGTTTCCACCCGCCAAGCGGCCGCGTGCTTTGCCGGAGCGGATGGTGCTGGTGCGATCCTGGGTTTGCACCAGGTTGTCGCCTTTTTCTCCGCTGGGGTTGCGCAGCAAAGACGCTTGACCTTGCATCACGATGGCGCGAAATGAGGCCAGGCTGAAGTCATTCCACTCCGACTCGGCGAACGGGCAATGAAAAGTGACCAGGCCCGTTTGGCGCTGAATGCCGTTGACCAGCGCCGTAAGGTCGGAAAAACCGCCGAAAAATTTGGGCTTCGCGCGAATCAGCGCGTAGTCCAGCTTGTCAATGATGCGGTTGCAGCCCGATCCGCCCGTCATGGCAATCAGCCCGGCGACCTCGTCGTCAGCAAATAAGGCGTTGATATCGCCAGCGCGTTCGGCGTCGGTACCTGCAAAGTGCCCGTAGCGGCTACGGGTATGGGCGCCGACTCTGACCTTAAAGCCCAAAGCCTGCAATGCCTCGATGGCCAGTTGCACCGGTTCGCGATCAAAGGTTGCGCTGGCCGGGCTAAATAAACCCAGGGTGTCGCCAGGGCGCAAACGCCGCGCTTTCAAGGTGGGCCAGGCTGGCGTTGCCGCCGGGGCGGCTAATGCAGGCACTGCGCCGGCGCTGCCTAAGGCGGCCGCTCCAGCGCCAACCGATTGAAAAAACTGGCGTCTTTGAACCGTCATGGACTGAGCCTTCCAAATGAAAAAGGGGATAAAGGGATGAAATACATGGCATTAGCGCACCCGGGGCAAGGTGTCACGCACCCGCTCACGGTCGCCCAAATCAAAGTGCCACCACTCGGAGTGGATGCCGGTAAAGCCAGCCTGGCGCATGGCCGCGCGCAAGAGGCCGCGGTGATGCAAATGCGCCACCTGGAGTTGCCCGCTGGCCAGGTATTCAGTTTCGCGGTCGGGGTGCGATGCGAGCGTCATTTCGTCAAAACCCGAGCCCATGTCCAGCTCCTGCCCTTGTGCGTCCAGTAAGGTGACATCGACCGCCATGCCAAAAGAATGGATAGACCCGCGCTGCGGGTGCGCCAGGTACATTTCCTGGGGGGTGTTTTCAAATATACGGTAGAGCTGCTCCTGCACCCGCTGCGGACGCAAGGCGTCCAGCACCCGAATACGCCAGCCCGGGCGCTGCGCCGAAAGCCAATGCGCAGCCTGTTGCAAAGCTAACACCGCCTCGGTGCGCAAAAAGGCACAATCGAGGCCGGCGTACAGCACTTGCTGCACGAAGTTATTCGTAGTCGCGTAGCGCAAATCGACATCGATATGCGCCAAACCGGCGAGTGCCTGAAATCTGGGATCGCGGGGCACGTCTTCGCAGGCAATCATGGCGCAGTCAGTTGGCGAACTAGGCGCCCACCAAAGCCAGGCTGGCACGGGCCGCCTCGGTCAGGTATTTGACCAGGCGGCGTGCCGACTGCGCCGGTGGTGCGCCGGTGGCGGTGAGTAAATATAGCTGGACCGACAATGCTGGCTCAAGTGGCCGCACCCGCACCCGCTGGAGATCGGCGCCGGCGGCGGTAAAGGGGTCTACCACCGTCATGCCCGCGCCGGCCTCAGCCAACGAGCAGGCCAGTTGGTAGGTTTGCACGGTAATGCGGCTGGCCGCTCGCACACCTTGCTCTTCCAAGGCTCCAGCCACCAAATCGCCTAGCGGATCGCCCTCGGCGATAGCGATCAGCGGTGAGCGGATGTCGGTCACCCGCAGCGGACCGTTTTGCATCGCCTCCGGGCTGCCTAAAGGGCACAACGCCATCAGTGCTCCGCTGGCCAAAGGTTCGGCCAAGATGCCCGGATAGCAAGGGTCGTGCAACGAAAGGGCCAGATCAGCCTCGTTCAGCAGCAAAATACTAATGATCTCTCGGGTGTGATGCGTCGCCAGCGTACAGCGCGCACCCGCAAAAACTTTGCCCCACTGCACGATAGCCGAGGGAACGATAGAAACCCCCAAGGCCGGTGTGCTGACCAAACGCAATAGCTCAAATTCGCCCGTGCGCAGGTTGTTAGCCAGGCGGCGAATAGACACCAGGTCTTTGTTGAGCTTGTCGATTTCTACGCGCAGACGCTGGGCCTCGGGCGTAGGGTAGAGCTTGCCGCGCACCCGGTTGAACAGCGGTATGCCCAGCTTGAGTTCGCAATGCTGCAAAACCTTGGTCACCGCCGGCTGCGAAATGTGCAGCAACTGGGCTGCACCGGTAATTGTGCCGGCCTGCATGATGGCGTGAAAAACCTCAATATGGCGCAGGCGCATGGCTACCGATCAATGAAAAAAGACGTAGGCGACCCAGATGGAAGCAACAACGCCAGCCAAGTCGGCCAGCAGGCCGTAGCCAATCGCGTACCGGGGGCGCTTGATATTGACCGCGCCAAAATACAAGGCAACGATGTAGAAAGTCGTGTCCGTGGCGCCCTGTAACACGCAAGCCAGGCGCCCGACAAAGGAGTCCACGCCGTAGACCTGCATGGCATCAATCATCATGGCGCGCGCACCGCTGCCGCTGATCGGCTTCATGAGCGCGGTGGGCAAGGCGGGCGTGAAATCGCTGTTCCAGCCCATTTGCGTGAAAACCCAGGTAAAGCCGCTGACTACGAAATTAAGCACCCCTGAATTGCGCAGCACACTGATGGCCACCAACATACCTACCAGGTAGGGAATGATGGTCAGCGAGGTCTGGATGCCGCCCTTGGCGCCTTCTATAAAAGCATCAAAAATATTGATGCGCTTGCGCAAAGCACCGATCAAGAATGCCGCAATGATGGAGGCTAAAACCACATTGCTCGACACCTTGGAAAACAACTCGATCTCGGGGCGGCTCAGGTAGTTGCTCATGTACCAGACCATGCCACCTAGCGCTGCGGTGATGCCGCCGATCCAGCCCAAAATCACCCGGTCCCACAAGTTGATACGCTGGCGAATCGCCACACTGACCATGCCCACCAAGGCGGCGACATAGGTTGCCACCAAGATCGGCAGAAAAATGTCCGACGGGTCTTTGGCGCCCATGATGGCGCGCTGCGCAATGATGGACAGCGGGATAAAGGTAAGCCCTGAGGTGTGCAAGACCAAAAACATGATCTGCGGGTCGCTAGCCTCGTCTTTGTTAGGGTTGAGCGTTTGCAAACTTTCCATGGCTTTAAGGCCAAATGGCGTAGCGGCGTTGTCCAAGCCCAAAAAATTGGCCGAGAAATTCATCACCATATGGCCCGAAGCCGGGTGGTTGCGCGGAACCTGCGGAAAGATGCGCGAGAAAAACGGCCCAATCACTTTGGCCACAAACTCGATGGCGCCGGCCTTCTCGCCGATATTGAGCAAACCCAACCACAAGGTCATCACGCCGGCCAGGGGCAACGCAATGTCCATGACAGCGGTTTTGGATGCGCTGAATGTGCCCTCGACGATGCGCTTGAACACCTCCACATCGCCCATCAACAACCACTGCGCCAGCGCTGCCGCAAACCCCACCAGAAAAAAGCCTGACCAAATATAAGACAGCGCCATAGCAGGAATTACCAGCGTGTGGTGTACGGTTGGGCCGCAGGACCGGGTTTGGACATGCGCATGCCTTGCGGGTGGGTGGCGACATCCAGGAGCGCGGCAGTTTCTGCGTCAGGGCGACCGTCGTACACGGCGGGACGGTACTTCATCTGAAAGCTGATCATGCTGTCGCGGGTAAGCTCGTCCCACTGGCCGCTGCGAGAG
>Ga0304729_1002686_pt1 | contig 10467 bp, 7 predicted proteins | sample C_131016_MF_Meta_FD_190475 | JGI IMG/M metagenome (GOLD analysis project Ga0304729, IMG submission 190475) | Freshwater microbial communities from Lake Croche, Canada to study carbon cycling - C_131016_MF_MetaG (v2) (version 2) | ecosystem: Environmental > Aquatic > Freshwater > Lake | place...
ATCTGTTGCTTCAACTGATCAACTTCCAACTGAGAAGCAATACGGTTGTCTGCGTTCAAAGAACCGTTACCAGCTTGCACAGCCAATTCACGCATACGCTGCAACATATCGGTCACTTGACCGAGAGCGCCGTCTGCAGTTTGAGCCATTGACAAACCGTCGTTAGCATTGCGAATAGCCACAGCAAAACCGCGAATGTCTGAAGTCATGCGGTTAGAGATGGCTAGGCCAGCGGCATCGTCTTTAGCGTTGTTGATACGCAAGCCAGTCGACAGGCGCTGCATAGAGGTTTGCAAAGTTCTGTCAACATTGTTCATCGAACTCTGTGCTGCCAATGCTTTTACGTTGGTGTTAATAGCTACCATGATGTTTCTCCTAAAAAGTCATCACTAAGGGTTGAAAGAAGAAAACACGAATTTGTTTCCCTCATGGCTGATGATTCGTCAGTCTTAAAAAATACTTTAATTAATATTGACAAATTGTTTCAAGTCAGTGCGTTATGCAACATGCCTTTGAGGGCATCAATGCTGTGCGCAATGCGAATGACTGCGTCATTCGGTATTTTGCGAATGACTTCGCCTGTGTCGGTGTTCTTCACCAACACTACGAAACTGCCTGAAGTGTTTTGGTCAATAGCAAAATTGAGGTTTCGCCCTCCATCGCGCATCGTTTCGTTCAGTCTGGCTATGGATTCATCTAAGTTAGCCTTGAGTTTTTCCATGTCTACTTTGATTTCTACAGGCTTGGGCGCCTGCACCTTGGGTGCAGCAGGCTCGGTCCTAACTTCGTGGGCTATAGAAACTGGAGCAGGCATGACAACGTTCGGCTGCGCTACGGGTGTAGGCACCGGAATGTTTCCGCCTTGAATTTCTGAAAGCATAGGTTTCTTCCTTTCACCTCGGACAATGTGTCCAAGGGTTTCCATGTTTTGCTATATCGGAAGGAAGAAAAGGAACTTTAGCCACGACATGCAAATATTTGCATGCGCGGCTAAAAATATGGAAAAAGAAACCTGAAAGTACTAACTTAGGTCAATTTTTTCCAGTCAAGCTGGCCATCATGCCGTCAAAAGTTGATTTGAGGCTGGTCTTCTGGCTATTGACGCCACCCACTATGCTGTCCATCTTTGAGAACTGGGTTTGGTAGCGTTTGAGCATGGCGTCCAAGCGGGTTTGTAGCTTGGTCAAGTCGTCTTTGTATTTGGTGTTTTGCGTGTTGGCAGATTCGCTTTGTGTCAGCAATGCGCCTGTGTTGCCCAACATTTTGGTTAACTTCTTAAATGCGTCGCCTGCAATGCCTGCATTGCCCGTGCTTAAAGCAGAGATTCCGTTTTGGTTACCGGTGAAGGTTTTCACCACATCGGAGTAGTTGTTGGTCAAAGCGGTGTCGAGCTTGGTAGCGTCTACAGACATCACACCAGATTGGTCTAGGCTAATACCTAGTTGCCATAAGGCGCTAACGCTGCTGCCAGGCGTGCTGGAGATACCCGTGAACATGCCCCGCAATTGCTGCTTGATGGCACGCACCGTGGAGTCACCCACCAAGGTGGCTCCATAAGTCGGCAATGTCGATTTTGGATCTGTAACTTCTTTAAATATCGATACTGCATCGTTGTACGAAGACACCAAAGCAGCAATTTTGTCTTTGATCGGCGTGTTGTCTCTCGTCAAAGTGACAGATGCAGGCGCCGCGGTCAGTCCTTTCAAACTCAGCGTAACGCCTGGCACCACATCGGTTAGCGAGTTGTTGGTGCGTGTGTAGGTAATGCCATCAACCTTTACCTGTGCATCTGATGCTGCTTGGTTGGTAGGGTTGGTGGGGTCAAAAGTTAAGGCCGATAGTGCGTTACCGTTGCCGTCTTGCGCAGCAAAGCGGAATATATTGCTGGCACCTTGCTGTCCAGTCAAAATAATCTGGAATGGATTCGCAGATCCGTCTCCCGTATTGACCAGTTGGGCAGTGACACCATTTGCAGATGCGTTGATAGCATCCACAATTCCTTGTGGGTTGTCTTGTCCAGCAGCAATGTTCAATAAAGACGCCCCGCTAGACATAGCAAAGGTTGGCGTGTTTCCTGTGGTGGTGCTGGTAAATATGAGTTGACTAGGGTTAGTTGTATCCACAACGCCTGCGCTGAAGTCTGTCAAGGTACCGCTGATGGTGCCTTTGGGTGATGTGGTGGAAGACGTTGCATTTCCCGCAAGTCCAGAAAACGCTGCTGCAACTTCACTCGCGCTAGAGGTAGAAGTGGCGGTATAGGTCAAGCCAGCGACGGTCACCGACTGGCCTGCTCGCAAAGCAGTGAAGGTGACATTGGCCGTTTGGCGTGTTGGGGGGGTAGCGGCGCCATCTCCTGGAAGCGTTGCTACTGTGGGCATGGCACCCACATACACAGCAACGTTCATGGCCTTGCCACTATTCAAAGAAACAGTTGGCGAAGTTAATCCACTACTGACTGTGCGTTGGGGTTTTGCCACACGCAATACCTCAATGTCGTGGGAGCCTGTCGCAGCAGCGGTACCAGCCGTGATGTCAAAGGCGGTGGTATCGGTATTACTCGCACTTAGGGTGTTAAAGCTACTTTGGTCTTTGAGTGCAGTCATGGCCGTGTTGACTTGCGACAACACGAACGACATTGCTGAATAACCCGAGATGCGAGCTTCGTTCTTGGTGATCTTGGCGTTGATCGCGTTCTTTTGTGGGGCGCCCTCAGCGTCTACCAAGTTTTGAGCCAAGGCAGCTACGTCTACACCAGAGCCTGCACCTAAAGAAGTAATGAGTTTTTGTGCAGCCGCCTTATTGGCTGCAGCAACGGCTTCTGGCGAGCTCGCAAGAGCAGCAGATGTAGAGCTGCTAAGCGTTGCCGCAGGGGTGGCTGCAGTAGCTGTCGCGGTGGAAGAGGTGACTCCAGTGGTAGCCATGTTTTAAATCTTTATAGACGCTTGTGTATTCGACTGCTAACTTTCAAACTTGAGCCCATCAATTCATATATTTAAACAAACTCAATTGCGAAATCTTGGCAAAACTGCTCTGCGCTGCTTCCAAAGCCAGTTGGTCTTTATTCATTTTGGTGATGGCCGAGGTGTAGTCCAAGTCTTCTGTGTCTGATTTAGTAGTCTTCAAACGCAAGGTGATTTCATCGAGCACATTGTTTTGCATGTCAACCACATTCATATCGGTGCCAATTTGTGCTGTAGCGTCGCTCACGCCCTGCTGAACGCTGTCCATTTCCGCAATACCACGCTGCATATTGGTATGGTCTGAGTTTTTCACGGCGTTGGCTAAGTCGTCAATGGCTTGGAAAAACCCGACGCCCGACTTCGTTCCTTTTCCGTCATCGCGAATCACTTTCACGAACGCATCAGACCCTGGCATGTTCAAGTTCATGCGACGGTTATCGCCCACCGCTACTTTCATGCGTGACTCGTCGCCTTGGTAAACCACTTGCCCTTTTGCGTCTTTGCCAAATGCAGGTGAGCCTACACGGCTGCCAGAGAACAAATAGTTGCCGTTAGTGTCTTGGGTGTTGGCAAGACTCAAAACTTGGTCCCTGAGAGAGCTGATTTCTAATGCAATCGACTGACGGTCAGCTGGTGCCAAGCTGTCGTTGGCAGCTTGAACAGCCAATTCTTTAATGCGCACCAACACGTCTGTTGTGTTTGTCAGCACTGTCTCAGACGCTTGCAAGCGTGTGTTGACAGATTTCAATGTGCCTTGGTAGCTGGCTTGGCGTGCAAGTTCAGACTCTAAGCGCGTCACCAAAGACGCTTTGTCTGGCGAGTCGCTAGGTTTGACAATTTGTTTGCCCGTTGACAGTTGCTCTTGTGTTTTGGCGAGTTCGCCTTGCACATCGCCCAACTGTTGGTTGGCTCGGTCAAAGTAGAGGGTGGTGGAGATTTTCATAATGTCGTGCCTCTATCAACGGATTTGTACGATCGAGTCAAACAAGGTGCCCGATATTTGTAATGCTTTAGCAGACGCTTGGTAAGCCTGTTGGTAACGAATCAAGGCGGCAGCCTCTTCGTCTAAGTTAACGCCAGAGACTTTGTCGCGTGCAGAGACCGATTGGTCGTGCACCACAGTCAAAGCCTGTTGTGTGATGGTGGCTTGTTGGGCCAGGTTACCGACGTTGTTAATTTGGTCAATATAGGTGTTGGCCAAAGATTTGCCGCTGATGACTGGTTTTTTAGCCAAGTCAACCATATCGAGCATATTGATGTTGTTGCCCAATCCGTCGTGGTTGCCGTCGACTTGAAAGCTATCGCCCACATTGGGCGCGTGGCTGAGTTTCAGTTGCAAACCTTCAAAGTCAATCAATGGCTCGAGAACACTCGGGTCGTAATGGCGGTCCGCCAATTCGGTACCCGTAGATGCATCTGTAATGGTGTAGCGGTCTGAAGCAGTGAACTTCACCACCAGTGACTGTGTGCGTAAGTTGTCACGCACATTCAAAGGGTCTCCGGTGTAACTGGCAGCAACCGAAGTTTTACCCTGCCCTGTCACAAAGACCAGCAGGTCGTCAACGGAACCGCCTTCTATGTAGGCGCCAGTGCGCAAGCCTGCTTTGGCGAGATCGGCTGGGGAACCTGTTTTAACAGGATCTCCGTATGTGCCAAAAGAAAAACGTATCGACGATTTATTCGGGTCGCTGGCAATCTGCATTTTTAGGCGCTCGTCCGCGGTGTAGTCGATGGGCTCTAAACCCAAGGCGTTTTGCTCGAAGGTGCCATCCGCTTTTTTGGAAGGTCCAATCGAAATAGGATCAGAACCATTGGCGTCCACCGTGCTCAATATCAAGTCGCCGTAGATACCAATCGATGCTTTCACGCCAATGCTCACATTTTTTGTAGTCAATGGGGTTTGCGTCAGCACAATGGTTTTATGCATGCTGTTGATCTGATCAGCCAGCCCTTGCATGGTGGTGATACCTGTCAAATTGACGGTGGATCCATTGATTTCTAATTTTTTATTGAAATCGATGTTCGAACTAAAAATATGCAAGTCACGCACGACTTGCTCCATATGGACTTGTCCGTTGTAGGTCGTTGGCGTGAGACCCAATGCATTGCCGTCGCTAGCGGTTGGATTGATGTTGATGGGGTTACCAGTCGGGACGGCGCTGATAACCAAGTCGCCTTCTTGAATACTAGCAATCACACCAATGCCGGAACCTACAAAGGTTTTACTCACCGAGTCATAGGTTTTGTTGGCAATGTTTATTTGGGACACCAAAGACGCTACGTCTTTATAACCAGAGGCAATGGCATAACCATTGATATTTAACTGTTTAGTGAAGTCAAGCTGCTGAGAAGGCACACGGATATCGTTGAAAACTTTGGCCTGCACACCAGTTTGCGAAGTCAAACTGTTGCTAACCGTCACATTGCCACCCGAACTAAATCCTGTGCTGGGCGTCAATACAACGTCGCTCAATGAACGACCAAGTGCATCGTGGACTTCCAAGTCAACGCCATTGCTCGCCACATTCACAGACAGGTTGTCTGTTAAATCTGCTGTCCGCAATTTGGCCTGCAGGTCAGCCGCTAAAGTAGCCAAGCCATGGGTGTCATCTAGTCCTTGAAGATTAACGGCTACGCCACCTATCTTGGCAGCGATGCCGCTAAAACTGGCTTGGGCCACATTGACTTGTGAGCTGCCGTTGACCCATGCTGCCACATCATTAGGTGATAAAGGCGTGTTGAGTTTGGTGTCAAGTGCGGGCAACGTGATGCCATTGAGCAAAATAGCGCCCGCTGGAATTTGATTGCCTGCTACGTTGTCTGTGATACGCGATGTGTCGAGTTGTGCAGCCTTGGCTATGGGCGGCGCCGCAACGCCGTTGCGATCAAACACCTGCGCGAAACGCACTTTGGCCATAGCACCATAAAAAATGTCCATGCCACGGTAACCGTCTTTATTCGATTTATTGAGGTAGGTGTCGCTATAAGTAGAGTCCGGCACAAAACCGTTCTCCGCCTTCAGTATTTGAAACTTCTCTGTTTCATTCAAGGTTTGACCCAATAGTTGACGTCCGTCGCGGGTCAACACTTGCAGTTGCTGTCCTGGCTTAGCATCGTCTAAATAAAAGGTAGCTTTGACACCAGCGGCCAAAGTCGTCACAGGCGCCATGACACGTGCACCATCCACTTTGATAGTGACACCAGCTGATGGATTCGGGTTGTTCACCAAGCTGGTGTTGCTGATACCCACGGCCACTGGGCTGGGAATAAACGCTACGCTTGCGCGGGTGTTGCTGGAATTGGTTTGGCTTTCGGTGATACGAAACTGTGCGGCAGTAGCAACGCGCATGGCATCGTTAAGCGCAACGCTAATGCCTGATGCTTCATTCGTAGCCTTGGGGTCCAAAGCGAAAAGAGGATTACCCGTTTGACCGTAGCCATCAATACCATTGGTTTGAATTTTGTTGGTTTCGCCCACCAAGGTTTTGGCAAGAAAGTTCAAGCTCTTTTGCGCGGGCTCTAGCACTTGGTTAATGAAGGTTTGCAAGCCGCCTAATTGGCCGCCACTGGCTGAGGCCAATGATTCGCTATTGCCATACGGGTCTAACAACAATTCCATCTTGCCTGGCACTGATGTGTCGATACCAATAGGACGAGACTTCATACCATTGACCACAACGCTTTGTGTAGCGGTACTGCCCAACGCCACGTTGACCGAGCCGTTGGTATTGAAACTGGCTTTGATGCGCACCAAGTCGGAGAGCTGGCGCAAGATCAAATCGCGACGGTCCAAAATTTCAGCCGACTGGCCGTCTTCGGTTGAAGAGCTTGCCATGTTTTGGTTAACCAAGGCCAATTGGCTAGTCAAGGTGTTGATTTGTTTGGTGGTGCTCTCTAATGCTTGGTTGGTTTCAGTTCCAACCAAACCTAATTGGCCGGATAACTCCGCAAAGCGTGAGCTCACGCCTTCTGAACTTCTTAAAAAAGAACTACGCAACACAGATGATGCAGGGTCGGCAGACAAGGCATTGGCTGCGCCAAAAAAATCGTCTAACGCAGAACTCAAACCCACACTCTTGTCGCCCATGATGTCCATCACGCGCTTGGTGTAGTCCACCATAGGCTTTTGGCTAGACAGGTCGCTGGTGCTGTTGCGCAAGTTGGATTCAGCGAACGCATCGAACTGTCGCTTGACAGCTTCCAGGGCCACACCTGTTCCAAAGAACATGTTGGCGGCTTTGGTTGGAGATGTGTCTTTCAACACCACGTCTTGGCGAGAATAACCTTCGGTGTTGACGTTGGCGATGTTGTTACTCACAGTGCCCAAGGCACGTTGGTAAGAGGCTACCGCGTTACTGGCAATGCCAATAATGTCTGTCATGAGCCGCCTCCATTGATCTTGAAGGATTTAGGCTCCATCGACAAGGGCTTGATCTTGTCGACTGTCAATGGAATAGATTTGCCCATATTGCGTTGCAATGGCATCGCAGATAACTCTGGGTGCAATGGCATGCCCTTTGTTTGGCGTGCGTTGAGCACTTCTGCTGCTGTAGGCGTAGCAATTTGTTGTTTAACGGCTTTGGCCATGAAGTCGGCAACGCCCATGGCGCCGCGCTTGGCCATTTGCACTGAAATTTCTTTGTCAAACATGTTTTCGAAGGTGTCCATGCCGCTGGACTGGTTCTCTTCGTCTTTCATGCTGGCTTCGCGCATGGACTTCATCATCATTTGGATGAAGAGGCCTTCAAACTGCTGCGCAGATTCTTTCAGCGCTTTGTCTTGGTTTTGCTGGGCTTGTCCACGCAACTCGCCCAAGCCAGCAAAGTCCAAATAGGACTTTGCTGTGGAGTTGTTGTCGATGGAGCTGCTCATGGTGCGCTCGCTTAGATGATGACCAGTTCTGCGCGCAGGCTTCCAGAGCTCTTCAAAGCTTCCAAGATCGCGATCAAAGCAGACGGTGTGGCACCAATTTGATTCACTGCATCCACAATTTGACGCAGCTCCACACCAGGCTGGAATAAGAACATAGGCTTGTTAGGCTCGCCGACATCAATGGCGGCGTTTTGTACTTCGGTGGTTTGGCCACCGGAGAGTGCATTGGGTTGTGACACTTCATTAGTAGCAGTAATCGCCACAGAGATAGTGCCGTGCGACACAGCAGCTGCTGTGACGCGCACAGAGCGGTTAATCACTACAGTGCCCGTGCGTGAGTTGATCACTACGCGTGCTGGGGGTTCACCTGGTGTGACTTCAAGCGCTTCGATCATGCTCATAAAAGACACACGTTGATTCAAGTTTTTAGGGGCTCGTACCGATACCGATACGCCATCCAATGCTTGTGCAAGATCACCGCCAAATTTTTTATTGATCGCGTTGACGATAGCAGTAGTCGTTGAGAAATCGTTTTCACGGATATTGAAGATCACGTTTTCTGAAGTCTCAAACGGTGTATCGACAATGCGCTCCACAATCGCACCACCTGGGATGCGTGAAGATGTAGGGACGCCAATGGTGACTTTAGAACCAGCTGCGTTCGCGTCAATACCTGTAGTAGTCAATGCGCCTTGGGCTAAGGCGTAAATTTCGCCGTCCACCCCGCGCATGGCGGTCATGATCAAACTACCGCCGCGCAAGCTGGTGGCTTTGCCGATGGCAGACACATTGATGTCAATACGTTGTCCTGGTTTTGCAAAACCAGGCAGGTCTGCTGTGACCAACACAGCGGCTGTATTTTTAATATCGATACGGGCTGCAGTAGCAGCAGTTTCAAAGTCGGTCAACGGGCCGTCAATACGCACACCCATTTGCGCCAACATGGCTTTCATGCTTTGTGTGGTGAATGGCACAGAGGCGTCATCACCCGTGCCTTGTAAACCCACAACCAAACCATAACCAATCAGTTGGTTAGGACGTTGTGAGGCCAAGGTGGCCAAGTCTTTGACGCGGTCTGCACAAGCACTGCCGGCAGCCAACACCAAAAGGCTTGCAACGCAAGCACGTAAAAAAGAAGAACAGCGCAACATAGGAACGAACACTTTCCGTGATTAAAAAGGCCAGAACTTATGCATCAAGGTAGTTCCCCACCCAGCGCGTGTGGCGTTGGCTAAATCGCCAGAACCACGGTAAGCAATTTGTGCATTGGCCAAACGGCGTGATTGCACGGTGCTGTTAGGACCCACGTCTTCAGGACGGATGACGCCTGAGACTTGAATGACTTCAGTGCCTTCTGCAAGACCCAGTTTTTTCTCGCCACGCACCATCAGGTTGCCGTTGGCCAAAATTTCAACGACTGTGACAGCCACTGATCCAGACAAGGTAGCGAGCTGGTCTGCTGTGCCTTTGCCGGTGCTAGAGGTTTTGTTGTTGTTGAGGTCAATGCCTTCGAGCAATGGATGAACTTTTCCAATAGTTGTGCTTGCACCCGTTGGGAAAGTATTTTTAGCTTCGCGGCTGACATCGGTATTTTGGGTGCGGGCCGCTTGTGTAGATTCATTCAACAACACCGTGATGATGTCGCCAACTTGGTAGTTACGGCCGCGACCAAACCATGCGTCGCTCTGGCGGTTGCTGTAAATGCCACCGGTGGTGACGCGCACTGCGTCTTTGGCTAGAGGGTAGACAGGCTGAAATTCTGGCGAAGGTTTCAAGACCATATCGACAGGCTCTGTGGCACAGCCTTGCAACAAGACCAGCAAGACCGCTGGTAAGAGAAGTTGTAAAGATTTCATGATGAACCTCAATCAAACGTTTTGGTTCAAGAACTTCAACATGCCGTCAACTGCAGAGATGGCCTTCGAGTTGATTTCATAGGCGCGCTGGGTTTCGATCATGTTGACCATTTCTTCCACCACGTTGACGTTAGAGGCTTCTAATGAACCTTGCTTCAAGGTGCCAGCACCGTTCAAGCCAGGTTGCAAAATTTGTGCAACACCGCTTGAAGGTGATGCTTCATACAAGTTGTTACCCACAGGCTTTAAGCCACTTGGATTGACAAAACGTGCGATTTGAATTTGTCCCAACACCTGCGCGCCTTGGCCAGCGATCAATTCGACCGAGGTGGTGCCGTCTTGACCAATGGTCACAGAGGCTGCGTTGTTAGGAATCGTGATGGCAGGGATCATAGGAAAACCCAGCGCCGTCACAATTTGTCCGGTGTTGGAGATTTTGAAATTACCGTCGCGTGAATACGAGGTCGTTCCATCAGGCATTTGAATTTGGAAATAACCATCACCCAACACTGCTACGTCTAATGGTGACTGGGTGTTGATGATGTTGCCTTGTAAGTGCAGCTTCTCAGTGGCGTTGATCTTCACACCGGTACCGAGCATCAAGCCCGTGGGTGACAAGGTGTTCTGTGATGTTTGACCACCAGGTTGTTTAATGTTTTGGTAGAGCAAGTCTTCAAAGACGGCGCGGTCGCGCTTAAACCCCGTGGTGTTCACGTTGGCCAAGTTGTTGGAAATGACGTTCATGCGCGTTTGCTGCGCGTCAAGACCTGTTTTGGCTA
>Ga0304729_1002689_pt1 | contig 10452 bp, 1 predicted proteins | sample C_131016_MF_Meta_FD_190475 | JGI IMG/M metagenome (GOLD analysis project Ga0304729, IMG submission 190475) | Freshwater microbial communities from Lake Croche, Canada to study carbon cycling - C_131016_MF_MetaG (v2) (version 2) | ecosystem: Environmental > Aquatic > Freshwater > Lake | place...
TTTCAGTTCTGGCTTTCTCTTTGGCTTGCCAGACAAGTTGTGTTCCTCGTGCTAAGATCTGAAGAAGGCTCAGTATGCTATGTCTCCATTTATTTGGTATTTGAAGCTTTCCTGGTGGGTATACTGCTGGGGAAAGACGCATCGTAAGGTCCCTAACAGTGGATCCAGGGACTATGCCTACCCAGAGCTGCTCTCCTCCTACTCCATGGAATGCCGTTTCTACAAGGTCACTACAGACTGAGAAGATTTCTTGTCTGACGTCTTTCTTGACTTTGCATACCCGTATGCTGTCTAATTGGGTTCGTACTTGCTCCTTGGTGTTAAGTCTTATTGAGCGTATGTGTTCAGCAGTGCATTCTCGAATCCAGTGGTTCTGTGAGTCTGTCTTACCGCAGTCCCCGCATCCGATCCAAGCTGCTTCAGTGGTGTGGTTGGGAATTATTGACTTAGCCCTATTACCCCCATGCCAGCCCTTGTCCCATATCAGTCTGTTGATCGTGGCCTGCTTTCCCATCTTGTGTTTACGGGTCTTCCAGACATCCTCAATCAGACCTAGATGTACGTCTTGCCACTTTTCATCTTGCCCTCTTTTTACTCTATATATGTCCCGATCAATGAGGTACGCATTGATTGTCGTGTTCTGAATAAGCTGTTGTAGAGGTTCGAGCAGTAGGTGTCTGTCCTTGGAGATCCAATGCCATGGGCTGAGATTCATTACCATGGTTTCTAGCTCCGGAACTGGCCATCTCAGATGCTTCGATGCCCAGTTTTCTGTGTCCCCCTTAGCCAGTTTGTCTGCATAGAAGTTACCCCATTGAGCTCTTGTCCACTGTGATTGTTTTTTCAGATCCCCATGTGCCTTGACGTGTGCTAATTTGATTCCAGGGGCTGCTTCTAGTAGAGTTACTATTGCTTCATATATAGGTAGATTTGCTTTCCTTCCCCAACTTCTTAGTTGGTCCTTGTTCTGGACCCTCACTGCTTCAGCGAAGTCAGTGTAGATTACCCCAGAGAGCTTAGCACGGTGTAAGAGTCGTACAGCAAGAAGGATAGTGTACAGTTCCATGGAAGACGGAAGGAGTATGTCAACTCCCATACCTTGCTCTAGTGTAATAGTGATGTTATGTGTTGCGTCATGGAGTTCACTATGTTGTCCGAAATGAAAGAGAATGCCTCCTTGGGCGTGTACCGGTTGCCGTAGGGGTTTAGGAGGAGTGAGCACTCTCGTAATGACTGAATTGAAGTATCGAACAGATCCATCCGTGTATACCTCAACTTCATTCTCGTAGAGCTCCTGTACCCATTGGTCCCAAGACTCTGTTAACTCCCTTTGATTTCCCTCAATGCTATAATCTATGTTTAACTCATGTGGAACCTCTGGTGAGTCCTCCTCATGGCTGGATCGGATTGCTCTCGCTACACAGTTAGCTTGAAGGCCATTGTCACACCTGTACCTCGGCACTTCTTCCGATAGGATATAGAGTCTGAGGGTGCCCCTAAAGAAGTGATCTATATCATAGTACTCCGTTGCTCCTGCCCCTCTGCTGTCAGATTGTGTGTAAGGCGTGACCCATGTTAGACGTCCCCTGATGTTATTGTTCTCGGCCCAACCTTCAGTTGGGATAGCTGTGATCCAGCTCCTACCGTTGAAGCAGTTTCCTCGAATTCCCATGACCTCTACTATTCTCCCATTCTGCCCCTCATAGTTACTTGATGCCCAGTATTGACCGATACGAATGGATCGTCTGCCTATGGGACATTGAGAGGGTAATTGATCTGGAAGGATATGAAATATGTCCAGTATCTTTTGATTCCAGCTATTGCCTGTTTTCTTGAATACCATTAGATCAGAGATTGTGGTGATTCGAAAGTTCATCAGTTTGCGTTTGGTAGCCGTGTTGGTGATATCAATATGTTCCAGGACTAGTTTACTGGGCGAACTCATGGTGCTCTTGCCTGATCGTCTCAGTTGATATCCTGACTCATCCATAAGTTCAATAAGGCTCCGTATCTGTTGAGGAACTCCTGTAGGTCGAACCGTGGCCTCGTATCCATGATCCGTATCAGTTTGTCCTATGCGTAGACTGCGGTTGAGTATTCCCAGTGTAGCTGTGCGAGTGAACCGGTCCGAGTAAAGTCCTCTTATCATCATCGCCCATTTGTCAATATTGATCTGGTCAGATAGCCGTGTGATCCCTAATCCACCAATTTCTTTGCTCATATACAGTGCCGCATTAGGTGCTGAGGGAAGGAATTTGAGATGTGTTTTATAGAGCCCATTGAGTGGGGTGTCTAGTGTACGAAGTTCTTGCAGCGACCATGGTGAGAACTTACCCGGATATGATATTTTCCGATGAAGTGACAGCTTGATGGCCATAGTGATAGTGTCAGGGCTGGCTAGTCGATGACGGGCTGTGTTGGCTGCTTCCTCAACTTGTGCTTTGAGTATCTGGAATTGTTGAGTGAATTGATTCTGGATATCCATTTGCACTCCTAGGTAGCGGTAGGATTGGTCATCCACCGCCTTATTTGCATATTTGACAGGGATCTGAATAGGTGTCCAGTTCTTATCGTAGATCTGAATTTGATAATCTTCGTTCGCGTAGCCAGATGGTTCTTGACCCCAAGTTATGGCAGCAGTTCTCAGTTTTTTGATGGCAAATGTTATACCCATGATGATTGATGATGCTGACATCACTTCTGCCTGGTCCTGTAGTCCTTCTTTTCGGGCTGCAAGAGAGATGACGTCATCTGCAAACGACATGGCCTGGGTACCTTCTATCTTAATATCCGTGCGGACTAGGAATGGGAATGATTGGGATTGTTCAAGTGCCCTCAGGGGAATGTCATATGTGGCTGTCCAGTTACTAGGTGATGGAGTGTCTCCTTGAGATGTTCCCGTCTCTCCAAAGAATCCTTGGGCAGTCTTACTAGTGGAGTTATTTGTGGTGAACGCGCTCATTCCCTCCGTTTGTCTGATGTGTTGAGCATGTGGAGTAAGTGGAATAGTGAGGCAATGTCTGTCAAGATCAACTATGTAATTGGCAACCTCGCTGGGGACTCCTAGTCGCTCCCAACTCATAACAAGGACCGCCTTTGGTACCGAGTCAAAAGCCCGTTTAATGTCCCATGAGGAACCATGAAGCTCTGTCCCAGATTCTTCAGCTTCCTCCTGTGCATTGATGACCTGCAGCGTAGGTCCCTCGCAGCTTCTCTTTGACCGAAAACCGTACTGACTATCACTTAGTAAGCCCCTCCTCTCCCATATGAGGGTGATACGGTTGACGATTATCCCCATGAGGATCTTCCTTGGTGTCTCAAGGAGATTAAGTGGGCGTAGATCCTGGAGAGTGGCAAGGTCCGGATGGACCTTTGGTTTGGGGCATAACCATTTCTTGTTCCAACACGATGGTATGATTTTGTCTGCCCAGATCGCTTGGACTGCAGCATGTGCTCGGACTAGAACTGGTTCAGGCCATTCCTTCATCATAGCATATGATAGTCCACTAGGTCCTGGCACTGATCCACTGGGAGCTTTCCGTATCGCTTTCCTAAGATCATCTAAAGATATTGGCTGAGAGAGTGCTTCCATTAATTCGTTACGTGTATCAGAAAGGTCTATGTTCGGCTGGGTGATGGCTTGCCAGATCCTATGTACCAGAGGAGCAGGGATGTGTTTGTGTGCTGGATAGTCTCTGAATTGCGGCCAAAGCTGCTGGGCATTCTCCCAGTCTATGTGATGGTCATCGAAGAAGGTCTTTTCATTGTTTCCCTGAAGCCATTCCTTCCAATGATCAACATGAGTGTCATGTATATCCAAAGGATCCACCTTGAGCTCTCCATTAGGAAGTGTAAGTGTGTGCATGTCATATTGACCCTGAGGTTTCCCTAATATTGCCCGTATGGCTTTGCCGATTTTTCCAGTTGCTACAGCCTTTTCCCTTTCAGCCGACGCATTTTGCATTTGGGTTCTCTCAAGGCTGCGCTGTCGTCCATGCATTTTCTTTTTAAGGAGAAGCTCAGTGTCTCTCAGCTGACTGGCTAGTAATGGATAATGTCGCTTTTCGATTAGTCGCCAGTGTGCTGGTCCCTTGCCCATCATGTGTGCTTCTTCATGTTGCTCCTTGGAATCAAACTGTAGGCTTTGTATCTTATACTCCCACTCTAGTGTTACTCTCCTAATGCCGATTTCAATATCATCTGCTTTCCACCACTGCTTTCTTCGATGTGCGCCCGTTATATGTTGTCGCATTGTGGTGATGGCCGTGAGTGCAGCTAGTTTGGCAACAAGTGTGGGGCTCCATCCATCTTTGAACTTCGTGCTATTATAGAAGGTCTTTGGACGTTGTGTCACTTTGGTGCATGCCGCAACAGATATGTTAGCTATTGCTTCTATAAGGTCCGAAGGGGTAAGGGATTCAGGAAGATTCATGATTTTACGTGTGACTACCCTTTGATAGTGTTCGACTTGTTTGCTATTTGTTCTATCAATGACTGGCAAAGGTTGGATATCATACGGAGTGACCAGCTTGGTTTTGGCTAGCCCTAGTGGGAGATGAATATCCATCCAGATGGGTCGATGGTCTGAGACTACTACCCACTCATTGTGATCTTCGCATCCTCCACGCACAAGCTGCGGATGGCCATTGGAGTGTATGAGTATGTGGTCAATCCAGCTGATGCCCACATGTTCTGCGCCGGTCCCAATGTGTCTGGCGATCCAGTGAGTAAAGATAGGGTGGGATAGCTGTAGTGAGAGTGAGTGAAGTGGATTGCTTAGTGCTATCGAGCTTGCCCACTGATGAGTGTTTTTATGGCACCCGCCTACCGCCGTAGATCCCCATGCGCTATTTAAATCTCCTTGTAACAAGATAATGTTGTCCGATGAATTCTGGATATGATCTTTGATCCTCTCTTGCACACTATGCTTGATGAATTCCAAGGGGTCTAAAAAATTGTCATGGTCCCTCAAAAACTTAGATACCTTATTCCAGAGCTGAGAGTTATCGCATAATTCCATCGGGCGTATCGGAAAGTATGCTGATAGTACAAGTATTTTGTGCTTGTGCGCCTGAAGAGTAAGCCCGGTGAGCAGTCCCATGTTAGTAAAATCGCGGGTGAAACCCGTAACCCGTGATGCCCATTTTCCATATATGATTACCATCTGTCCTCCTACTCTATTCGCTCTCTTAATTGCAGAGGGGACTGGGGCTACTCTGATTTGTATGTTGCAATTGTCAAAGTGCTTCCGAATAAGCATGGCTAAGAGTTGGGAATCTTTGTCGTCTAGCCGGGTATCTTGAAGCGTGAGTATATCTACTTTTTTCTTCTTGATGTATGTTAGAATGATGGGGAGTTTCTGTTGAGTAAGGCCATTGACATTGAGTGATGCCGTTCTTAGATGAGCCTTGAGGTTTAGATCCATCTCGAGAGTATTGTCATTCTGGTTGGAAGCGTTGAAGAGTTGCTCCTGCAGCGCGAAGATTGCTGTGGGGTCCTCAATCTCTGCTGTTGCTTCGCAGTCTTTCACCACTTGTTCTTGTATATGGACCGCAGATCGACCTCCAGAGTCGTCTATGACACCCTGCTGTTCAGAAGGTGCAAAGGAAATCCCTATTCGAGTTTTTGTACCGTGATCCTGTGGTTGAGCCTGTTTTTCCCCATTGGCCTGAGTGTTCCCGTCAGACTCAACATCAATTACTATATTTGCCTGATGCGATGTCGAGAGTAGGCTTTGATAGCTGAGGTTCTCTAGGAAATTCCAGATGTTACCAGCAAGATCCTGGAGCGCCTGTTGAATCTGGAGACCTTCGTGTTGTGGAGCCGGAAGAGGCCAGAAGTGGTGATCTACTAGTTGAGCAAAATTGCCAGCTCTGAGCTGCATTAGTTCCGATAGGGTTATGGTGGCTAAGTCTTGGGATGACGCAGTGTGATGGTAAAGCAAGAGCCACTCCGCATCATGCATCCTAGGGCTATCAATATAAGGAGGAGTCAGAAATATGGCTGTACTAATGTCTCTGTTTGTGGGAACAAAGTCAACCGAGGATAGTTGATCTTGTGCATTAAATGGAGATAGTCTACCAGTGGATATCCAACGGCATGTATTGAGTAATTTTGTTCGAAGACTGTTATCAAGGGTTGAGTTACATGCAATTTCCTGAAGGATATGAACCCCTGTATCACACTCCACTGGATCAGCAAAATTAAGTAGCGAGAGTGCTTGTGCTCTTCTATGTAGGTTGGCAATGGTATACCATCCACATGCTCCATCAGGGAGACTGGAGTTCCAGAGTGAATAGTCTGACTTCCTCCAGACATGCAGACAGAAATGTGCTTCATCTAGAAATACCTTACCTAGTTGTTCCACAAAACCCTCTTTCGAGTTGAGCTGATGTAGATTTGAGATTGTGTCCAGTTGAGACTGATTGAGTGATCCCAGGGACAGACGAACTAGGTCTTCCGTGTCCTTCCCGTAGCAGTGTCTGAGGGTTGGGCTGCTAGAGGTGAGTTGGGGAGACAAGTCTCCTGGATCTGTGGCGCTACTTGACAGAGGTTTCAATCTGGGAACATTGGTCAGAGTAAGGTCTTCTGGTGGTGCATGCTCTGAAGTTGGAATTGATCTTTCATTCTTCCGACTAATAGGTAAAGAGGAAGTATCAGCGAGGAAGATGCTGTGTAGGACGGACTCTGATGACTGTCCATGTGTATGATGTTCAGTAGGAAACTGAAGCCGATCAACCTTAATGGATTGTAAGGAGTCCCATAAGTTGTAAGCAAGATCCTGCAGGGCTTGTTCGCATCGAAGCTGTTCGTTGTGAAGTATTGGATGTAAGAAGTAATGGCCACCAGCTAGTTGAGCGAATAGTTCCCCTTGAGCTATCATTAGAATATTCCGTAATGGAAATGCAGAGACATGGGATTCATGGCCTAATCTGTTCCTGCTAGTAGTGGAGTGAAGACTAATCCATTCATGTTTATGATCATGAGGCATTTGTATCGAGCTTCTCCTTGCTTCGGCACTAGGGAGGACAAAGAGAGTGGACGGTATTGCATCAAGAATAGGTGTGAAGTCTTCACAGGAGAGATGATATTTGTAATCGAGCGTGGCTCTTGGACGAAGATGTTTTCTCTTTATCCATTCTATTGCTACCGGAAGTGCTTGACGCCCTTCCTCACTGCACCTTGGATTGAGTTGTTGTAGTGACTCAAGAATACTGGCCGCTTGCTGTAGTCCTTCTTTAGTGTAAAGATTGAGAAGAGTACCTGTGTTCTGTCTTTGGATTGCTTGAGCTATGGTGTACCATCCGCATGCTCCATCCGGAGGACTATCTCTGTAATGTGTTTGATCAAGCTTTTTCCAGAACATAAGTGGCAATTCCTCATAAGACGTTAGATAGTGCAATAAGGTCATATATGCATCCTGTCGTAGAGTTCTGGTGAGGTGTTCTTGCAGTGTGATCGCAGCAATAGACGACTCCTCAAGATAACAGAAGGAAAGTCTGGTAGTGTCGTCCAGTGATTTACCAAAGCATCTAGTGTGGTGACAGTCCGCTATACTATCTGATAAAGCAGAGTTTGAGGGTTGTGGACTGGTGGTACAGTTTTTGGAGATGTCGCTGATAGTTGGTCTTGGAATCTGAGGAGGGTCACATTTGTAATACTGAAGTATTGAGGTCTTTGTGCTCTCCGGAAGATTACTCCAATGAGATGGGTCAAGCCAGTAGAGTGGCCCATACGATAGTAGTAATTCAGCATTCTTGGGAACCGTAGTGATTGTTTCAACATAGATTTTGCCATCGTTACCAAAGACCAGTGTTGCATTCGCTTCTTTGAAGTCAAGTCCATCATTCATATATGGTCCATAACTGTTTAGCGGGCGACCGTCTACCATGACTGTCTCTCCCGTGAATGGGTTAATCCCTTCCCAGACATAATTTGATTGGTATTTGTTAGATCTGACGTGATCCTGTTCAGCTCTTGTGCGATAATGAATTCCGTCATACGTTGCTACTCTGGTGCCGGGTGAAGCCGAGCCGTCCTCCTCCGGTCCAGAGAGAAGATATAGCCCAAGTCCAGCGTGAGGAATGGAGGAGGGGGCAATGGCAACAATGACTTTATCAAGGTCCCTGATGCTCTCCTTGCGAAATGCTCCTTTTGGAAAGGGTATCTTCTGTTCCTGGATTTTGTTAAGTGCAGCCTTCTTACACGCCCGCGGCTGTAGCAACTTTTGAGTGGCTGAATTATCAACAGTGCACGTACCAACACTATCAGCCCTTGGAGGTTGGATCATGTTCACACTCTGCTCCTTAGCATATAACCGCCTTCTCTTCGCTTTTATTATTTGGAATTGTCCTTGTAGTCTTTGTATATTCTCCTCTACGTTGTCACTGAGCAGCGTTCGTTTTTGTGGAAGGATAGCCGCCTTTGGTGTGCGTTTTCTTGTGGTTTTTCTCCGGACCTTTCTCCTCCCTGAGATTTGTGTGTTGTCGGCACAACTTACAACTCCGAGTTCTTGGGAGAAGGGTCTGCTGTCTGAATGAGATGTCACCGCAGGCATTATGTTATCCTTCACATCAGTACTCATCGAGCTAATAACAGCATCCCGCGCTGCTTGTTGTGTTTTGAGAGGGGGGGATGATGAATGTGTTGAGTTATTACTACATGGACCTGAGTCTCTTTGTGTTACTGTTGTTCTATGTAATTCTATAATAGGAGCCTTCTCTTCCTCACCATTTGTGGTATATGGGGCATTACTACTACAAGGACCTGAGTTCCCTTGTTGAAATGTGACGCTAGGTAGGAATTTTACAATAAGATCCTTCTCTTCCACACCCTTTTTGTCCAGTCTGCCACCATGATAGACATCTGCTGGCAAAGATCTTTGTTTCACAGTACTGTTCTTATTAGCCGCAGTATCGTCACGTAGCCAATTTGCCACTGTCCTTTGATGACCTTTCCTTAGTGTTTCTATTTCCTTATTATTTATCTTTAACTTTCTATTAGCGCTATTTTTATCCCGTATATTCTTCTTTGAATGTTTGTCATCTGATGACTGATCCACACTGATACGCCATCGTCGCTTGTTTGGTTCCTCTATATCACTGTGATATTGTCGTTTGTTATTGTTGGTCTTTTGATCAGAGAATTGCACACTACCTATGTTATCTATAGCCATTTTGTCAGTGCTAGTCTGATCTATCGTATTATCCACTGATCTATCTACTACGCTGGGAACTCTATCTAAAGTATTTCTACCACTGCTATCTACTGAAGTAAGAGAAAAATTATGTTGAGAGAATACAAAATTATTATTATTATAAGTGTCATCATCAAGGTTATGCAAAGAATCGTAATTATTCATTATTAAATCATTATGCAAGATATTATTGTTATTATTAGCAGACAAATTATTTGTATTGTTATGATTATTCTGGTTGTTATTATTATAATCATCCTCCCCTGTGGGCAGGGTCCCACCCAACCCTTTGAAATCATTGGTCTTCTGGTTCATATTTCATATAGAACTTTTGAGTAAACCCTCCAGTTGTGAGCACCCCCTCCATCACAGTGGGGGGCTCATGAGTGTTGTTTGTGAGCTTCATATATTCAATTTCCCTATGAAGCATTTGAGTAAACCCTCCGGACTGTGAACTACCCTCAGTCATTGAGATTGGCTCATGATTAATGTGGTTGATTTGTGGCATTGAATGTTGTATTGAGTTCTGTTGATTGACAGGCTGTCCAGTGATTAATAAACAATTGCTACTATTAATTCTCTCTGATCTCGAGATAGGATTTGATATATTGACGATGAGTTGAGTGTTAAGAAGTTTTCCTATTTCATTCTCATGTAATGTTTGATATATTTGGACCTGAGGTAAGAGCTCGCTAGTCTGTTCCATTAATTTAGTTCTGATGATAGCCGTGTCAGGAAGAATTTTTTTCTTTCCAGTGTTCAAGTTTCGCTCATTGTTTTTGGTGATGGAAGAAATTGTAAAGAATCTTGCCAATAGTAGGGCTAAGATCTCAAGATAATTGTTATGTCCAAAATTGATTTCCAATTGATTAACAGTTTGTTGTAAGAGATTGCAATTTAAAGTAACTGGTAACACTGAGTGATGGAATATTATCGCAGCAGATTTCCCCCGATCAAATACCAAATGGGAAATTGTATCCTTCCCCCTATCAAATATAAACGTAGTACTGGTGAACCTAAAGAACGTATTTTCTTTGGTCAACATGAATTTGGCGATTATATCCATTCTAATGATTGTGATGAAGAATTGCGTTTCTAAATGCACTATAGAAATTGGAAGACCATGTAGTTTCCGCAAGGGAAGAGTGTTAAGAATAATATTAGTATACATGGATAGTGGCAAATTATCTGTAATTCTAAGCTAACGATTCTTAACTATTACCTAATTATCTGCTATCTAACTATAGATTCTACTG
>Ga0304729_1002691_pt1 | contig 10447 bp, 9 predicted proteins | sample C_131016_MF_Meta_FD_190475 | JGI IMG/M metagenome (GOLD analysis project Ga0304729, IMG submission 190475) | Freshwater microbial communities from Lake Croche, Canada to study carbon cycling - C_131016_MF_MetaG (v2) (version 2) | ecosystem: Environmental > Aquatic > Freshwater > Lake | place...
GTCGTCGCTGATGTAGTAGGCGATCAGATCGTCGATCACGCCGCCGTCCGCCGCGCAGCACAGCGTGTACTGGGCCTGGCCGGGGCCGATCCGGCGCAGATCGGCGGTGAGTGCGGAGTTGACGAATTCCGCCGCCCCGGGACCGGCCACCAGGGCCTTGCCGAGATGGCTGACGTCGAACAACCCCACCGCGGTCCGGGTGGCGTTGTGCTCTCCCACGGTGCCCGCGTAGGACACCGGCATCGACCACCCGCCAAAGGCAGCGAAGGTGGCCCCGCGGTCGCGGTGTCGACTTTCCAGCGGTCCCTGCAGCAGTGGCGCCTCGGCCACGGTGTCAGTCACAGGATCATCAGTCACGGGCCAAACCCTAAACCCCGCCCCATTAGGGTTGCGCTGGTGAGCACCCAACCCGGTTATCAGTCCCCCACCGTCACCGTCGCCGGCACACTACCCAAGCGCGGATCCGGATCGGCGGTGCTGATCGTGCCCGTCGTAGCAGGCAATGATGGTTCCATCACCGTCATCGACGACGGGTTCCTCGACACCGGGGCGATAGCCGAGATCGAGGCCGCCCTGCGCGCCACCGGCGCCAAGGCCGCACCCGAGCAACTCGCCCGGTTGCACGTGCCGGCGCTGCCGGTGGCCAGTGTGCTGGCGGTGGGACTCGGGGCCCGCCGCGACACCTGGCCCGCCGAGCCGATCCGCAGGGCCGCCGGGGTGGCGGCGCGGGCGCTGACCGGAGTGGAGTCGGTGATCACCACCCTCACCGACCTGAACCTGTCGGCAGCAATCGAAGGCCTGATCCTCGGCGGCTACCAGATGCACGAGTTTCGCAGCGCCAAGACCGCGCCCAAAGAGCCGCCCTGCACCAAGATCACCGCTCTGAGCACGGCCCGTGACGCGAAGGCAGTCGCGGCGCGCGCCGCCGCCATCGCTACCGCGGTGGCGGGCGCCCGCGATCTGGTCAACACTCCGCCCAGTCACCTGTTCCCGGCTGAATTCGCCAAACGCGCCAAGGCTTTCGGAACGGCGGCCGGTCTCGAGGTCGAGATTCTCGACGAGAAGGCTCTGGCCAAGGCCGGGTTCGGCGGCATCATCGGCGTGGGTAAGGGTTCGGCGAATCCACCCCGGCTGGTGCGGCTGACCTACCGCGGGGGCAAGGGCCGCAAGGCCGCGCGCAAGGTCGCGTTGGTCGGCAAGGGCATCACCTTCGACACCGGCGGCATCTCGATCAAGCCCGCGGCGGCGATGCACCACATGACCTCGGACATGGCCGGCGCGGCCGCGGTGATTGCCACCGTCGTTCTGGCCGCGAATCAGCAGTTGCCCATCGACGTCATTGCTACCGTGCCGATGGCCGAGAACATGCCGTCGTCGACCGCGCAGCGCCCCGGGGACGTGTTGACCCAGTACGGCGGGGTGACCGTCGAGGTTCTCAACACCGACGCCGAGGGCCGGCTGATCCTGGCCGACGCGATCGTGCGGGCCTGTGAGGACTCCCCCGACTACCTCATTGAGACCTCCACGCTCACCGGCGCGCAGACCGTCGCACTCGGCGCCCGCATCCCCGGGGTGATGGGCAGCGACGAGTTCCGCGACCGGGTCGCGGCGGTATCCCAGCGCGAGGGCGAGAACGGCTGGCCCATGCCACTGCCGGATGAACTGAAGGACGATCTGAAATCGACGGTGGCCGATCTCGCCAACATCAGCTCACAGCGCTTCGCCGGAATGCTGGTGGCCGGGGTGTTTCTGCGCGAGTTCGTCGCCGACGGCGTGCAGTGGGCCCATATCGACATCGCCGGGCCGGCCTACAACACGTCCGGACCGTGGGGCTACACCCCGAAGGGCGGCACCGGCGTCCCGGTTCGCACCTTGTTCGCAATGCTCGAGGACATCGCGGCTAACGGCTAGGCCAACGACCGGACAACTCGGGCTCGTGAAAGCGCGGGACTAGCCGGGGCGCCGTCGAGGTGGCTGACCAACTCGGCGACCGCGGTGGCCACCACCTCTGGGTGCGACATCGGCGACCAGTGTCCGGCGCGGATGTCGCGGCGCCACAGTCTCGGCACCCACCGCTCGGCGTCGTCATAGACGTAGGGCCGGACGAAGACGTCACGGGTGTTGACGATCAACTGCACCGGAACCGACACGAAACGGTCACGCTTGGCATGGGTCACTGCGTGAAAGAAGTTGGCGCGGTAGATCTTCAGGCCGTTCGTGGCGTCGGCGACGAAGGTGTCGGACTGGTGTCGCCGCTGCGCCGGGATGCCGGGGGCGATGAACCACCGGTTGATCGCCCGGGCCAGGAAGGTCCGCATCGCAGCGGGCATCAGCACCGGAACCGAGAAGCCGATCATGTAGCTGAAATGGGCCGCCTGCGACAGCGCGCGCCCGAAGCGCCGCGGCCGGTACGGCCGGGCCAACCCGTCACGCACGAACCGGCTCAGGTGTTGGGGGTCCGGACCGGAGATCGAGGTGTAGGACGCGACCCGGTCAGCGGCCTCCGGTCTACTCAGGTACTCCCACATCGTCGCCGCGCCCCAGTCGTGGCCCACCACGTGTACCGGCGCCCCCGGGCACAACGCGCCGACGACGTCGGCGAAGTCATCCGCGAGTCGGGCGAGTGCGTAGTCCGACACCGCCGTGGGCACCGACGACGCACCCGCGCCCCGGTTGTCGTAGCGGACGATGCGGTAGTCCTTGCCAAGCAGTGCCACCACGCCGTCCCAGACCACGTGGGAATCCGGCCAGCCGTGCACCAAGACCACGGTCGGGCCGACGGGGTTGCCCTCCTCGAAGACGGCGATGCGAGTTCCGTCGCGGGCGTCGATGAAGCGGGCGGCCATCAGGGTTCCGACACTGCACGCGCCCGCACCGGGGTGTCAAGGCGGGGCATGTGCCGGTGACGGCACGCTAATGACAACTCCCGTGCCGGTGACGGCACGCTAATCACAACTCCCGTGCCGGTGACGGCACGCTAATGACAAGATGTGGTCACCACGCTGTGGTAAGCCAGAGGCCGACCTGATCTTAGGAGTCAACGCGCATGGCCGTCTCCGTCCAGATGCCCGCACTCGGTGAGAGTGTCACCGAGGGAACCGTCACCCGTTGGCTCAAGCAGGAGGGCGACACGGTGGTGGCCGACGAGCCGCTGCTGGAGGTATCCACCGACAAGGTCGACACCGAGATCCCCGCCCCGGCCTCGGGCGTGCTGACCAAGATCGTCGCCCATGAGGACGACACCGTCGCGGTCGGCGGCGAACTGGCCGTCATCGGCGAGGCGAGTGATGCCGCCGCGCCACCCGCCCCGGCCGCCGCGCCCGCGCCTGCCGCCGCGCCACCTCCTCCACCCGCCCCTGCGCCACCTCCACCTGCCCCTGCCCCTGCGCCGCCGCCACCAGCGCCGGTCGCCGTCGCACCCGAACCCCAGGCGCCGCCCGCGGTCACCCCGCCGGCCGCGGCACCGTCCGGGGCGGCCACGCCGGTGCTGATGCCCGAACTCGGCGAGTCGGTGACCGAGGGTACGGTCACCCGCTGGCTGAAGAAGGTCGGCGATTCGGTGGCTGCCGATGAACCCCTTGTCGAGGTCTCCACCGACAAGGTCGATACCGAGATCCCGTCGCCGGCCGCCGGCATCCTGCTCACCATCACCGCCGAGGAGGACGTCACCGTTGCGGTCGGCGGCGAACTCGGCCGGATCGGAACCGCGGGAGCGACACCCGCGTCGGCACCCGTGGCCCAGCCGGCACCCCCACCGGCGCCCACACCGCCGCCTGCACCTGCACCGAAGGCTGAGCCCGCTCCGGCCCCAGCACCGCCGCCGCCGGCCCCGCAGCCGGTGGCCACGCCCGCAGCCGCGCCGGCACCCGCCGCGAGCAGCGATGACAGCGGACCCTATGTGACGCCGCTGGTCCGCAAACTTGCCGCCGAGAATGGCGTCGACCTGGCCTCGGTCAAGGGCACCGGGGTCGGTGGTCGGGTCCGCAAACAGGACGTGCTGGCCGCCGCCGAAGGCAAGAAGGCTCCCGCTGCCGCCGTGGGCGCCGCTGCCCCCGCGACCGCACCGGCGGCCGCGGTCGCCTCGCCGCTGGCACATCTGCGCGGTACCACGCAGAAGGCCAACCGGGTCCGCAAGCTCACCGCCAAGAAGACCCGGGAGTCGCTGCAGTCCACGGCGCAGCTCACCCAGACCCACGAGGTCGACATGACAAAGATCGTGGCTCTTCGGGCCCGGGCCAAGAAGGAGTTCGCCGAGCGGGAGGGAGTGAATCTCACCTACCTGCCGTTCATCGCCCGCGCGGTGATCGACGCACTCAAGGCGCACCCCAACATCAACGCCAGCTACAACGAGGATGCCGGCGAGATCACCTACTACGACACCGAGAACCTCGGCTTCGCGGTCGACACCGACCAGGGTCTGCTCTCGCCGGTGGTCCACAACGCGGGCGATCTGTCGCTGGCCGGTCTGTCGCGCGCGATCAACGACATCGCCGGCCGGGCGCGCTCCGGCGATCTCAAGCCCGATGAGCTTTCCGGCGGCACGTTCACCATCACCAACATCGGCAGCCAGGGCGCACTGTTCGACACCCCGATCCTGGTGCCGCCGCAGGCCGCGATGCTGGGCACCGGTGCCATCGTCAAGCGGCCGAGGGTGATCGCCGACGCGGCCGGCAACGAGTCGATCGGCGTGCGCTCGGTCTGCTACCTGCCGCTGACCTATGACCACCGACTCATCGACGGCGCCGACGCCGGCCGCTTCCTGACCACGGTCCGGAAGCGGCTCGAGGAAGGCGCCTTCGAAGCCGAACTCGGACTCTGAGGTGGGCGGACGAGCCGGCAACAAACTCGTCGCCATCGCCGGATCATCGGGCCTGATCGGTTCGGCCCTGGTGGCCGCGTTGCGCGCGGCCGACCACCGGGTGCTGCGGATCGTGCGCCGCACGCCGGCCAACGCCGACGAACGTCAGTGGAACCCCGACCGCGGCGAGATCGACCCGGCCGGCCTGGCGGGCGTGGACGCAGTAGTCAATATGTGCGGAGTCGGGGTTGCCGACAAACGCTGGTCGGGTGCGGTCAAACAGAGCCTGCGCGACAGCCGCATCGACCCCACCGAGGTGATCGCCCAGGCGGTGGTAGACGCGGGCATCCCGGCGTTGATCAATGCCAGCGGCGTGGGCTACTACGGTGACACCGGAGGCCGCATAATTGACGAATCCGCTTCTGCCGGAACGGGTTTCCTGGCCCAGCTGTCGGCGGACTGGGAGGCGGCAACCGACCCTGCCCGCGATGCCGGAGTGCGGGTGGTGCTGGCCCGCACCGGCCTGGTGCTCTCCCCAACCGGCGGTCTGCTGAGCAAGTTGCGCCCACTGTTCGCCCTCGGACTGGGCGGACGGCTGGCCGACGGACGGCAGTACATGCCCTGGATCAGCCTCGACGACGAGATCCGCGCACTGCAGTTCGCGATCGACGACACGACGCTGACCGGACCGGTGAACTTCACCGGACCGGCCCCGGTGACCAACTCCGAATTCACCGCGGCACTCGGGCGGGCCGTCCGGCGCCCGACCCCATGGCTGGTACCGGGCTTCGCGCTGCGCACCCTGCTCGGCGAGTTCGCCGAGGAGGGTCTACTCGGCGGGCAACGCGCCATTCCCGCCGCCCTGGAACGCGCCGGTTTCACGTTCCACCACAACACCGTCGGCGAGGCACTGGCCTACTCCACCGGCACCGGCACCGGCACCGCACGCCGGTAGTACCGTCGAAGCGTGCGGCAATCCATCCGGTCCAGCGCCGATCCGGTCGCGATCCGGAACCTCGGCAGTGTGGACTACGCGGACGCCTGGCAACGTCAGCGCGAGTTGGCCGACGCCAGGTTCGCCGGCGGGCCGGACACCCTCCTGCTGCTGGAGCACCCGGCGGTGTACACCGCCGGCAAACGGACCGAGGCGCACGAGCGACCCCGAGATGGGGTCCCCGTCGTCGACACCGACCGGGGCGGCAAGATCACCTGGCACGGCCCCGGCCAACTGGTCGGCTATCCGGTAATCGGTCTCGCCGAGCCGCTGGATGTGGTGAATTACGTTCGGCGCCTTGAGCAATCACTGATCGGCGTGTGCGCCGAATTCGGACTCGACGCCGGCCGGGTGGAGGGTCGATCCGGTGTCTGGCTCCCGGCCGACACCAGACCGGCCCGCAAGATCGCCGCGATCGGCATCCGGGTCGCCCGCGGTATCACCCTGCACGGCTTCGCCCTGAACTGCGACTGCGACCTCAGTGCGTATTCGGCGATCGTGCCGTGCGGTATCGCCGATGCCGGGGTCACATCGCTGAGCGCTGAACTCGGCCGACGCGTCGGCGTCGACGATCTGCGCGCCCGTGTCGCCGCCGCGGTCTGTGACGCACTCGACGGCCGGCTTCCGGTCTCTACTCCCGTAGCATCGCAACCGTGAGCGTCGATCGAGAAGGCCGCAAACTGCTGCGCCTGGAAGTCCGCAATGCGGAGACTCCGATCGAACGCAAGCCACCGTGGATCAAGACCACGGCCCGGATGGGTCCGGAGTACACCGCTCTCAAGGGCCTGGTCCGCCGCGAGGGCCTACACACGGTCTGCGAGGAGGCCGGCTGCCCCAACATCTTCGAGTGCTGGGAGGACCGCGAGGCCACCTTCCTGATCGGCGGCGAGCAGTGCACGCGGCGTTGTGACTTCTGTCAGATCGACACCGGTAAGCCAGCCGAACTCGACCGCGATGAGCCACGCCGGGTCGCCGAAAGCGTGGCCGCGATGGGGCTGCGCTACTCGACGATCACCGGAGTCGCCCGCGACGACCTGCCCGACGGCGGCGCCTGGCTGTATGCCGAGACGGTTCGTGCCATTAAAGAACTCAACCCGTCCACCGGCGTCGAACTGCTCATCCCAGACTTCAACGGACAGCCCGAACTGCTACGCGAGGTATTCGAATCGCGACCAGAAGTGTTGGCGCACAACCTCGAAACGGTTCCACGGATCTTCAAACGGATCCGGCCTGCGTTCCGATACCAACGCAGCCTCGACGTCCTCACCGCCGCGCGCGAGTTCGGCCTGGTTACCAAGAGCAACCTGATCCTCGGCATGGGCGAGACCATCGAGGAGGTTCGCACCGCACTGGTCGACCTGCACGACGCCGGCTGCGACATCATCACCATCACCCAGTACCTGCGACCGTCGCCGCGCCACCATCCGGTCGATCGTTGGGTCCACCCGGATGAGTTCGTCGATCTGGCGGCCTACGCGGAGGGACTCGGGTTCGTCGGCGTGCTGGCCGGACCGTTGGTGCGATCGTCCTATCGGGCCGGCCGCCTCTACGAACAGGCGGCGCTGGCTCGCCGAGCAGACCTGGGTACTCCACCCCGGTAACCACCGGCCGTCCGTATCCTTGACAGCTATGGCGAAATCCCGCACCCCAGCCGAGACCAAGGCGGCCAAGGCAGAGGCGAAAGCCGCCGCAAAAGTCGTCTCCAAGCAGCGCCGCACCCAGTTGTGGCAGGCGTTTCAGATGCAGCGCAAAGAGGATAGGCGCCTGCTGCCGTACATGATCGGCGCGTTCCTGGCGGTCGTGGCCGCCTCGGTGGCCGTCGGCCTCCTGATCGGCGGCGTCACCAAGTACATGTTCATCGTGCTGGGGGTTGTCCTTGCCGTGCTGGTCGCCTTCATCATCTTCAGCCGCCGGGCGCAGAAGTCGGTGTTCCGCAAGGCCGAGGGTCAGGCCGGAGCGGCGGGGTGGGCGCTGGACAACCTGCGGGGCAAGTGGCGGGTGACCCAGGGGGTTGCGGTCACCGGTCACTTCGACGCCGTACACCGGGTGATCGGCCGGCCCGGCGTGATCTTCGTCGCCGAAGGTTCGCCGGCGCGGGTTAAACCGCTGCTGGCTCAGGAGAAGAAGCGCACCGCCCGGCTGATCGGCGACGTGCCGATCTACGACGTCGTCATCGGCAACGAGGACGGCGAGGTTCCGCTGGCCAAACTCGAGCGCCACCTGACCCGGATGCCGGCCAATATCAACGTCAAGCAGATGGACGCGCTGGAGTCCAAGCTGACCGCACTCAGCAGCCGCAAGGGCCCGGCCGCAGTACCCAAGGGCCCGCTACCCCCGCAGGCCAAGATGCGCGGTGTCCAGCGCAGCGTCCGCCGCCGCTGACGTTGCCGGGCTCCTCCCTCGACGCGACGATCAGCGCCGCACCACCGCGGTCGCGGTCAACCGGTCCTGGAAGCCGCGGCCATCGCTGTCGGTGAACAGAGCCGGCACCACCAGCGCGATCAGCAGACCCCGCACCGCCGCACGCCCGGTGCCCACGTGCAACCGGCTGTCGATCGAGGCGACCCGCAGGCCAAGCAGGTATTGACCCGGTGTGAAACCGAACAACCGCACCGCCACGACGCCCAGGATGAACCAGATCAGCAGCACAGCCGTCGCCTGAAACGAACTACTCACCAGACCAACCGCGACCCCAAGCCCGGCCAGCCCGTAGGCGATCAGCCAGTCGACGGCCACAGCGACCATCCGTCGACCCAAACCGGCCAGCGACCCCGGCCCGTCGGCCGGCGCTCCCAGCTGCTGACCCGGGTATCCAGCCCCGGAGCCCACCGATTGCGGGCCCGACAGCCAAGATCCGATCTCACGCGACATGACCCAAGAATAGGCCGACACCGGTATCGTCCCGACGCGTAACGTCACGGCAACATTCGGTTGACGGACGTGCAACATCGGCTACCTACCGTCAGCCGCGGGTCGCAAGAAAACCCGGGCCAGAGAAAACCCTCTGTCCCTAAAACCCTCTGTCCCTACGTTCACGATGGGCCGGATCGAAGGAGTGAGTACGTGGCGAAGCACAACGCAGCCGACGACATCATCAAGCAAATCAAAGACGAGAAAATCGAGTACGTCGATATCCGGTTCTGCGACCTGCCCGGCGTGGTCCAGCACTTCTCCATCCCGGCCTCAACCTTTGACGAGAGCGTTTTCGAGGACGGCCTCGCATTCGACGGTTCGTCGGTCCGCGGGTTCCAGTCGATCCACGAGTCCGACATGATGCTGCTGCCCGACCCCGAGAGCGCACGGATCGACCCGTTCCGGGCCGCCAAGACCCTGAACCTCAACTTCTTCGTGCATGATCCGTTCACGCGTGAGCCGTACTCGCGTGACCCCCGCAACGTTGCCCGCAAGGCGGAGAACTACCTGGCCAGCACCGGCATTGCGGACACCGCCTTCTTCGGCGCCGAGGCGGAGTTCTACATCTTCGACTCGGTGGCGTTCGACTCCAAGATGAACGGCACCTTCTACGAAGTCGACTCGGAGTCAGGCTGGTGGAATACCGGTGAACCGTTCGAGGCCGACGGCAGCCCCAACCTCGGCTACAAGGTCCGGCCCAAGGGCGGATATTTTCCGGTCGCCCCCTACGACCATTACGTCGACCTGCGCGACGAGATGGCTACCAACCTGCAGAACTCAGGGTTCACCCTCGAGCGTGGCCACCACGAGGTGGGAACCGCCGGCCAGGCCGAGATCAACTACAAGTTCAACACGCTGCTGCGGGCGGCTGATGATGTGTTGCTGTTCAAGTACATCATCAAGAACACCGCCTGGCAGGCCGGCAAGACTGTCACCTTCATGCCTAAGCCACTGTTCGGTGACAACGGCTCGGGCATGCACGCACACCAGTCGCTGTGGAAGGACGGCAAGCCGTTGTTCCACGACGAGTCCGGCTACGCGGGTCTTTCCGATCTGGCTCGCCACTACATTGGCGGCATCCTGCACCACGCGCCGTCGCTGCTGGCGTTCACCAACCCCACGGTGAACTCCTACAAGCGCCTGGTGCCCGGCTACGAGGCGCCGATCAACCTGGTCTATAGCCAGCGCAACCGGTCGGCCTGCGTGCGTATCCCGATCACCGGCAACAACCCCAAGGCCAAGCGTCTGGAGTTCCGCTGCCCGGACAGCTCGGGCAACCCGTACCTGGCCTTCTCGGCGATGCTGATGGCTGGCATCGACGGCATCAAGAAGAAGATCGAACCGCTGGCTCCGGTCGACAAGGACCTCTACGAGTTGCCGCCGGACGAGGCCGCCAACATCCCGCAGGCCCCGACCTCGCTGGCGGCGGTGATCGACCGCCTCGAACAGGATCACGACTACCTCACCGAGGGTGGGGTGTTCACGCCGGATCTGATCGAGACCTACATCGCTTACAAGCGTGAGAACGAGATCATGCCGATTCAGATCCGGCCGCATCCGTACGAATTCGCCCTGTACTACGACGTGTAAACCCACGACGTGTAAACCCACGACGTATAAACCCACGACGTCTAAACCAACTTCGGTGGAGTCCACCCGTTCGGCGATCGTCATTCGTCGATCGGGTGGGCTCACGCAGCGAGCTATGCCCAGCTGCATCCCGAGCACGAATATCTCAATGA
>Ga0304729_1002694_pt1 | contig 10441 bp, 10 predicted proteins | sample C_131016_MF_Meta_FD_190475 | JGI IMG/M metagenome (GOLD analysis project Ga0304729, IMG submission 190475) | Freshwater microbial communities from Lake Croche, Canada to study carbon cycling - C_131016_MF_MetaG (v2) (version 2) | ecosystem: Environmental > Aquatic > Freshwater > Lake | place...
TGAGCAAAAGCTGAGGTAAGAATTAGCGATGCGCCGCCTAGAAATTCTCGACGGCGCATCAGCTAGTTATTTCTGCGAACTTGAATATTCGATCGCCGAATTAGTTCTTTGAACGAAGAGCGTTGATTGTCTGTGCAAATCGTGGCGCTGGGTTCTGATAGTCAGCGTCTGATTGTGGCCAGGCATAAACAGCACCGTTAACCAAAATGGTTGGGGTGTGATCTGGTGTGGTGATGCCGTCGATAGCCTTGTGAGTCATTTCATAGGCCGTCATCTTGCTCAGGTAGTTGCCATATGTCTTCTTGGTGACGCAGTCGCGAATCGCCTGAGTGACCTGAACGCCAGCGTTCGCCATGAAATTAATCAGTGCGGTGTCGTCAGGGCCAGCGGTTTGTTCGGCTGGTTGGTATTGATAAAGAATGTTGTTATAGGCAAAGGTTTGATCTGGGGCGAAGTTGCCTACACACATCAATGCATTGCCAGCGCGCGAAGAATAGGCATTCTGCGAGTTGCCATCTAGAAAAGAAAGTGGATGGTATTCAACAGTGACCTGGCCCTTTGAAACCCAACTCTGCATCTGTGCCGAGTTAGCAATTTCGAACTGGTGACAAACCGGGCATTGCAGGTCTTCATAAATAATCACGCTAACCGGCTTTGTTACTGACGGTGTCGGTGTGAAGTCTTTGGTGTAAGCCTTTAGGCCGGTGCCAATCTTGATGCCGCCGGTCGAGTTGAAATTAGCCGGCTCTGCGTTTGAGTTGTTGCCGTTGGTGCCGTTCGAACTGACGTTGATTGCCAGAACACCAATCAGGCTGACCACCGCAAGAGCGCCAACAATCAATAGGGCTCGCTTGGTCGCGCGCTTGCGCTTGTCGCCCTTGGCGCGTTCGACGCGCAGGCTAGCTGCCTTGGCGCGAGCTTCTTCGCGTTGCTGCGAGCGAGTCGGTTTTGGCTGCTGTGACATTTGAACCTCTTTATCTGCGGTAGTGCTGCATGAATATTTGCATGTCGGTAAGCCCGCGAAGGCATCCATGTGTAAAAGCCTTTGGGCAGGTTTTCTAGTCTAATCGCAAGGCCCAAGGTGCCATAATAGAAGCACCCAAGCGCCTGTTTGGGGTCTATTCACTAAGGATCGTTCGGCACGTACCGCCGATGAAGGAGCAACAAAAATGGCATCAGTAACATTCAAAGACGCCACCCGACTGTACCCAGGTGGTACTCGTCCGGCCGTCGACAAAATGAACTTGACCGTTAAAGACGGCGAGTTTCTAGTGCTTGTAGGCCCATCGGGCTGTGGCAAGTCAACCACCCTGCGCATGCTCGCCGGCCTAGAAGAGGTCAACGAGGGCAGCATCATGATCGGTGACCGCGATGTCACCGACGTGCCACCTAAAGACCGCGACATCGCGATGGTTTTTCAGAACTACGCGCTTTACCCACACATGACCGTTGCCGAGAACATGGGCTTCGCTCTAAAGATTGCTGGCGTTCACAAAGATGAGCGTGCAGAGCGCGTGCTCGAGGCCGCCAAGTTGCTTGACCTCGAGCCTTACCTAGCTCGCAAGCCAAAGGCCCTTTCAGGTGGTCAGCGTCAGCGCGTTGCAATGGGCCGCGCGATTGTTCGTCAGCCTCAGGTGTTCTTGATGGACGAACCGCTATCAAACTTGGACGCCAAGTTGCGCGTTCAGACTCGTACTCAGATCGCATCGCTTCAGCGTCGCCTCGGTGTCACTACCGTTTATGTGACTCACGACCAGGTAGAAGCTATGACCATGGGTGACCGCGTTGCCGTTCTAAAAGACGGTATCTTGCAGCAGGTTGACACCCCTCGCGCTCTTTATGAGAAGCCAGCCAACGTTTTCGTTGCAGGCTTCATCGGCTCACCTGCGATGAACCTATTGCAGTTGCCAATCGTTGAAGGCGGCGTCAAGTGGGGCAACGCAGTTGTCAAGCTTCCAGCCGCTGCTCTGAAGAAGACCAAGGCTAAGACCGTTACCGTTGGTGTTCGCCCAGAAAACTTGGTTGTCACTGCAAAGTCGGGTATCGAAGTTGCCGTAGACCTAGTTGAAGAACTTGGCGCAGATGGCTTCATCTATGGCGCAGCTAAGGTTGGCAGCGAGAGCGTCGACGTTGTTGCACGTGTTGAGTCAAACAGCGCACCTAAGTCAGGCAGCAAGATTTACCTAAAGCCTCAGGGTGGCATCATCCACTTGTTCGACGTTGAGTCGGGCGAGCGCCTTAACTAGTTATTAGAGAGCTGCGCGTAACACTATGAGCTCAGCTCTTCAGATTACGGCTGCCACGGTAGAGCCAGCACTGCTGGACCTACCGTGGCAGTTGCCGTTAGAGGCATGGCCCTCTGAAAACATTGTGGCTCTGCCAAAGGGTCTAAGCCGACACACTGTGCGGTTTTCGCATCTGGGCGATCACGTTATTGCAATCAAAGAAACACTGCCCGAACTGGCTCGCGGCGAATACGAGATGCTCAAAACGCTGATCAAGTTGCAGGTGCCCTGTGTCGAGCCGTTTGCGGTAATCACTGGTCGAAGCGATGGCGAGGGCCAAGAGTTGCCTGCCGTGTTAGTAACCCGCCACCTCAAGTTCTCACTGCCCTATCGCGCCATGTGGTCTCAGGGCTTGCGACCAGACACCGCTAAACGTTTGGTCGACGCTCTGGCCGGCCTGTTGGTGCGCCTGCACATTGTTGGTTTTTATTGGGGCGATGTATCGCTATCGAACACACTTTTTCGCCGTGACGCAGGTGCATTCGCCGCCTATTTGGTTGATGCCGAAACGGGGCAACTCTATGAGGGCGGCCTTTCAAACGGACAACGTGAAAACGATCTCGAGGTCGCCAGAGTCAACATCGCCGGCGAACTAATGGATCTAATCGCATCGGGCAACGCTGCCCCAGGTGTAGACGCTGTTGGTATCTCTGAGCGAATCATGGCCAAATACCGCGAGCTTTGGTCAGAGTTGACAAGCGCTGAAACCTTCTCGATGAACGAGCGTTACAAAATCAATCGTCGAGTCGAACGCCTTAACGCGCTTGGCTTCGATATCGAAGAATTGAGCATTGTTGCCGATGCAACCGGCAACAAAGTGCGCATTCAGCCAAAGGTGGTTGATGCTGGGCACCACATGCGTCGCCTGATGCGTCTGACTGGGCTCGATGTTGAAGAGAATCAGGCACGCCGCCTGTTGAATGATCTCGACGGCTATCGCCTGCAGTCGGCTCGCCCTAACGCCGACGAAGAATTGCTTGCGCACGAATGGTTGAGCAACGTGTTTGAACCAGTGGTGCAAGCGATACCGCGCGAATATGCTGGCAAGCTCGAGCCAGCCGAAATCTTTCACCAACTGCTTGAACACCGCTGGTATATCAGCGAAGAACAAGATCGCGAAGTGCCGCTCGAAGAAGCAGTTCAGTCTTATGTGAAAAACGTGTTGGCGAACCGCCGCGATGAAGCCGCCGTGATAGCACCACACACCGAAAACATCACGCTGCAGGCTGGCGTGCCATCAGGCACAATCGTCGTCGAAGAAGACGACGATGAAGCCGACTGGCGCGATCTGGTTTAGCGCTTTTGCGCCAGTTGGTCTAGGCCTTCTTGCTGCGGGCAACCGAAACTTGATAAAGCGCGACGCTGGCGGCAATGCCCGCGTTCAAAGATTCGGTTAGTGCGTTAATCGGAATCGATAACACAGCATCACAGTTTTCTTGAACTAGGCGCGATAGCCCTTTGCCTTCGCTGCCGATAACTAGCAGCAGCGGCTCGTCGCCTAACTTGAAGCTCGGCAAACTCATATCGCCGTCGCCATCAAGCCCAACAACAAAAAGGCCACGCTTCTGAAATTCTTTGATGGTTGCGTTCAGGTTGGCGGCGAGCGCAACTGGGATTCTGGCAGCAGCGCCGGCTGAGGTCTTCCATGCGCTGGCGGTCACACCAACCGAGCGACGTTGCGGCACGATGACGCCCTGGCCGCCAAAAGCTGCGACCGAACGAATTATCGCGCCGAGATTGCGTGGGTCGGTGATGCCATCGAGAGCAACGAGCAGGGGCTTCTGACCGCGGGCGATGATCTTGTCGAGCATCTCTTGCGGATGCTGATATTTGTATGGCGGCACCTGGAGAGCGATGCCTTGGTGAACTGCATCGTTGCCGGTCATGCGATCGATTTCGGCGCGAGTGATTTCGTTTACCGGAATGCCGCGGGTGTTGGCTAGGTTGATCGCCTCTTTGACACGATCATCGAATTCGATGCGCGCGGCGATAAACAAAGCCGCTGCCGGCACCTTCGAACGAAGTGCTTCGACAACCGAGTTGCGACCAGACAAAACCTCGCTGGCATCGGCAGCCTTCTGAACGCGTTGACCTGAACGAGCGGCAGCACCTGCATTGCCGGCGGTTCTTGCACCTGGGGCTAAGAACTCACCCTTCTTGCTGGCGGCAGTTGAACCAGCAGTGGTGCGGGTCGTGCCCGACTTGATGCCGGTCGGGCGCTCTGCCTTGCGGCGATCTTTCGCAGCCGCAGCCCGCGCCTTCGGGTGACCCTTGCGGTCTTCACCCCTAGGGGTTGGGCCCTTGCCCTCTAACGAACGGCGGTTCTTACCACCGGTGCCGGCCTTCGCGCCTTTGCCCGCTTTCGCTGCGCCTGGGCGCCCTGGTTTGCCAGCCATTAGTTACTCCAAATCCATGTTGTTTTATCTGCTTGATCTTCAAGCACAACGCCCAACTCAGTCAATTCAACACGAATCGAGTCGGCTAAGGCGAAATCTTTGTTATCCCGCGCCTGACGGCGAGCAAGAATCAGTGCGTCAATCTTTGCGATCGTGGCCTCATCGCCGCGATTTGCAGCATCGGCAGCCGCGTTATCGGCCAGGTCGAAACCAAGCACCTGCGCCATCGCGGTTACCTGTGCGGCAGCGGTGCTTGCTGCGGCAGCGTCACCGGCATCAAGAGCTGCGTTGCCAGCGCGCACAGTATCGTGCAATGAAGCCAGAGCGCTTGGCACGTTAAAGTCGGCATCCATGGCTTCAATAAATGCACTTGGATACTTCTCTGCGCCCGCAGGTTCAGCGCTGATGGCAGCTGCCCTGCGCACAAAGTTTTTGATGCGAGCAAGCGCACTCTCGGCTTCGGCCAGTGCGGTCGTTGAATAGTCGAGGGTCGACCGGTAGTGCGCCGAGCCAAGCCAATATCGCACTGCATTGGCACTCGAGGTGGCGCTGGCCGAGGCGAGCAGGGTTTCTGCGCTGACACCGTTGCCTAGACTCTTCGACATTTTTTGGCCACCGATGGTGACTAGTCCGTTGTGAATCCAGAAGTTTGCGAACTCAAAACCTGCCGCGCGTGATTGAGCAAGCTCGTTTTCGTGGTGCGGGAACCTGAGGTCGAGGCCACCGCCGTGAATGTCAAAACTTTCGCCAAGCAGTGCGTGGGTCATGGCAGAGCATTCGATGTGCCAGCCTGGTCGACCTCTACCCCACGGCGACTGCCAGCTTGCTGTATCTGGCTCTTCAGGTTTGTGGGCTTTGAACAGCGCAAAGTCAGTCGCAGCTTTGCGGCCGTGGCTGCCGTCTTGCTCGCCCTCAAGATTTTCAATTTTTTGATTGGTAAGTTCGCCGTAGCTTGGCCAACTCGCTGTGTCAAAAAATACGTTGGCCGAGCCGTCGGTCGCCACATAAGCGTGACCACGTTGAATCAAAAGTTCAATCAGCTCGATCATCTGCGAAATGTATTCGGTAGCTTTTGGCGTTTTAGTTTCTGGCTCGGTTGTTGCAATGCCAAGAGCTGCATATGCCGCGTCGAATTCACCATTGACCGATTTTGCCAATTCACGCCAATCGCGATTCTGCTCTTTGGCGTTGACCAAGATCTTGTCATCGATGTCGGTGACATTGCGCACGAAGTTGACCTCTAGCGAATGGCCCAAGCTCAACCAATTTTTGATGATGTCAAAGGCGACTGCGCTTCGCAGATGACCAACGTGCGGGGCCGACTGAACAGTTGGGCCACAGACATAAATGCCGACCCTGCCGGCCTCAAGCGGTGCGAATTGACGCAGGCTTTGCGACTTCGAATCAAAGATTTGCAACGCCATGCTCAGAGCCTATCGGTGCGTTTTTGAATCAAAGCGGTAGCAACGGCGGCGAGGCCTTCGCTAGAACCTAAGAATCCCAGGCCGTCTGTGGTGGTTGCACCGACGCTCACCGGTGCACCGACAAGCGCAGTCAATGCCGCCTCAACTTCGACACGACGCGGCGATAACTTTGGGCGATTACCGATCAACTGAACCGAAACATTCACTACGCCGTAACCGCGCTCGGCCAGCATTGCCAAAGTTGCCCCGATAAAAACGGTGCCGTTTGCGCCGGCGTATTCTGGGCGGTCAACACCAAAGTTTGAGCCAATATCACCTAGTCCAGCTGCAGCCAACAAGGCATCGACAATCGCATGAGAGAGCGCGTCACCGTCACTGTGACCCTCGAGGCCAACTTCGCCCGGCCAAATAAGTGTGCCTAGATAAAGCGGCTTTGCCGAGTTTTGGCTAAAGCGATGTGCGTCGGTGCCAATGCCGGTGCGCTGATCGATTTGGTTTGCCCACGCAGCACCCGAGCTCTGCATCAACTCGGCATAGGCAAGATCTGCCGGTGTCGTGATTTTGAATGCCACCGCATCGCCCTCGACGGTTTGCACTTTTTTGCCGAGTGATTGCATAAGTGCGGCATCGTCGGTGAAATCACCATCAGCACCTGCATGTGCAGCAATAAGTTCACTCGCAACAAATCCCTGCGGGGTTTGCGCCGCGCGCAATTCTCTGCGATCGACTGCGGCGACTAAAACATCTCCATCCACTCTTTTGATGCTGTCGACAATCGGCAACACCGGCACGATGCTTGAACCAGTTTTTCTTACCGCATTTGCTACGCGATCAAAGAGCTCGGCAGGGGCAAAGGCTCGGGCAGCGTCGTGCACAAGCACAACGCTCAAGTCGGCATGCACCTTTGCTAGGGCGTTAGTGATTGAGCCCTGGCGAGAGGTTCCGCCCGGGGTAAAACTGAGCGCGAGGTGGCCGGCGCCTAAAGCCGCAACTTTGGCTCGAACAATGCGTTCGAATTCTGGCACGTGGTTTTCGTGAGATGCGACGATGATTTGAGCCAAGCCCGAAGCACCAACGATGTGCTCAAGCGCGTGCTCAAGAAGCGATTGTTCGCCAACTTTCACAAGCGATTTAGGAATACCGGCGCCGAGCCTGGTTCCGTCACCGGCAGCCACCAAAACAACAGCCAAATCATTCATAGTTAGGCCGCCTTTTCTGTTTATGGTTTTTGGCACTCGCCAAGCGCTAACTCGTAACTTTTAGAGTGCAGCGCCTTATAGCGAAGCCGAAGCCAAAACCTTGTCTAGGTGAGCGCCGGCCTTTTCGTCGTCAAATTTGAGAGCCAGAGCGAGCTCAGAAATCAAGATCTGCTTCGCCTTGGTCAACATTCGCTTTTCACCGGCCGAGAGACCACGGTCTTGGTCACGGCGCCAAAGGTCGCGAACAACCTCAGATACCTTCATGACCTCGCCAGAAGCGAGCTTCTCAAGGTTTGCCTTATAGCGGCGGCTCCAGTTGGTTGGCTCTTCGGTGAAAGCCATGGTCAAAACGCCTTCAACTGCCTTGACGCCTTTTTTGTCGATGACGTCGCGAACACCAACGTCAGACTGAGCGGTCTCGGCAGGAACCCAAATGGTCAAATCGCCCTGAGCGACCTTGAGCTTTACATAAAGTTTGGTTTCGCCGCGTAGGGTCTTGTTCTTAACCTCAAGGATCTTGGCCGCACCGTGGTGCGGATAAACAACCGTCTCGCCGACTTCAAATTTCATGCAACAGCTCTCTCTAGCAAACCCTAAGTTTACCACGAACCCCCTATTTTGAGCAGGTAAACTGTAAACGCTGGCCATGAGAGCCATGACAAACATCCATGGAGGAAAATTGCTCGCCAAACGCGCTCTTACCGCTATCGCACTCAGCTCGGTTCTGCTGCTGGGTAGCACTGGCTGCACTTTTATGGGCACCGTCGAATCGTTGAAGCCTTACCAGGCAACTGATGGTGCACAACTTGACCTCGGCGACATCAAATTGCGCGACGTAATCTATTTTTCTAACGGCAAAAAGGCCGAACTATTTGGTTCGATTGTGAACTCGGGTCTAGACGCACAATCGGTTTCGATTCAATACATCGACGCTGCTGGCAATTACTCGCTGCCACTTATCGAAAACGTGGCCGCTGGTCAAAAAATTGACCTTGGATTCAACGGCGGCAAGGCGTTGTCATTCGGAATCTACCCGCCAGCCGGCACCATGCTCACCTTTTATGTGGCAGCGTCTAGCTCAAACGGTCAGCTGACCGACAAGTTAAATGTTCCGGTGAGCATCACTTTGCCGCTCTATAGTTCAATTCTTGACGGGCTAAACACGCCAGCGACTAAGAACTAGTCGCAAGGTTTTAGACCTCGTATTTGTAACCCAAGCCGCGCACAGTCAAAAGGTGTGCTGGTCTGGCAGGGTCTTCTTCAATCTTTGAGCGCAGACGCTTGACATGCACATCAAGCGTCTTGGTGTCGCCGTAATAGTTCGAGCCCCAAACCCGATCGATGATTTGGCCGCGAGTTAGCACGCGGTTGACGTTCTCTAAAAACAGTTCAAGCAATTCGAACTCTTTGAGAGGCATAGCAACGACCTGGCCGTTGACATAAACCATGTGGCGTTCGACATCCATGCGAATTGAACCGGCTTCTAGCACGCCGTCACTGACAACTGCCTGCTCGCCACCGCGACGAAGCACTGCCTTCATGCGAGCCAAAAGCTCGCGGCTCGAATAAGGCTTGGTCACATAGTCGTCTGCACCGATTTCGAGGCCAACCACTTTGTCGATTTCATCGTCTTTTGCCGTCAGCATGATGATTGGCACCTGCGAGGTTTGACGAATCACGCGGCACACCTCGTTGCCGTCTGCGCCAGGCAACATTAGGTCGAGCAAAATCAAGTCAAAAGTGTCTTGCTTGAATTTCTCGATCGCGACTAGGCCGTCTTCGGCTTCGACGATGTCATAGCCTTCTTTGCCCAACAAAAACACCAGTGGGTCGCGAAGGCCAGCTTCGTCTTCAACCACCAAAACTTTAGTCATTAGCTATTCCGTTTCACTAGTGCGGGCAGATGAGAGGTGACCGCTTGATGGCAGTCGAAGAGAAAAAGTTGAGCCAAGGCCTAGGCGAGAGAACACTAAGACTTCGCCACCATGGCTGATTGCCGCGTGCTTGACCAGCGATAGCCCAAGGCCGGTGCCGCCGGTTTCGCGCGAACGTGAAGAGTCAACTCGATAAAAACGCTCGAAGATTCGTTCTTGATCTTCAACCGGAATGCCAACACCCTGGTCAGTGACAACGACTTCAGCGAAGTCGGTCAGGGCGCGCACACCGATGCCAACCTGCGATGCATCTGGGCTGTACGAAATAGCGTTTTCGATCAGGTTCTTAACTGCGGTGATGAGAACTTCGCGGTCGCCATGAACAAGGATGCCATCTGGCGCATCAAGCGAAATTCTGATGCCACGTGAATCGGCCAGGTTTTGGTTTAGTTCGACGGCTTCGATCACGAGGCCAGCTAAATCGAGCTCTTCTTTGCGTCGGTTCAAATCTGCCGATTGAACTTTTGAAAGTTGAATGATGTCTTGCACCAATGCACCGAGGCGCTTTGATTCTCGCTGCAGGTTGCCGGCGAACTTGCGAAGCATCTCTGGCTCATCGGTGGCATTTTGAATTGCCTCGCTCAGAAGGCCGATTGAACTGATCGGAGTCTTGAGTTCGTGCGAAACGTTGGCCACGAAGTCGCGTCTGGTGTCTTCGAGGCGTTTGAGCTCGGTGCGGTCTTCGACAGCAATCATGATGTTTTGATCTGAAAGCAAAACGGCTCGAGCCGTCACAAAGAGCTTCTGCTGATTTGGCCCGCGATCGAGCACGAAGTCATCGGTGATCTGGCTCGCTGTGCGTCGAACCTTGGCGGCAAGGTCATTTAGCTCGGCGAAAGCCATTTTGCCGAACTCGACGAGACCCATCTCATTTGCCGATGGCGTCGCGCTGACTACTCGCCCAGCCTGATCGACAACCATGCCCGCGTTCGAGAAAAGCTCTAAAAAGTTGATGGCGTCAGAAGATATAGCAGTCAATGAGCCAGATTGCCCCATTTTTCGCTCCTTCAACTGAAATTGCCTGGTGAAGAAAGCTGCTGCGAATGCGCCTATGACTAACCCAATGATTAGCCACAACCACGTCTCGCTCACAACTTCAACACTACCGATTGTTTCATTCGACACAGAAAATCTGTTTACTTGGTTACCGTATTAGCCAAGCGTTTACCGTGTTGTGCCTGATAATTCACTTAACTCTGTAAT
>Ga0304729_1002695_pt1 | contig 10441 bp, 10 predicted proteins | sample C_131016_MF_Meta_FD_190475 | JGI IMG/M metagenome (GOLD analysis project Ga0304729, IMG submission 190475) | Freshwater microbial communities from Lake Croche, Canada to study carbon cycling - C_131016_MF_MetaG (v2) (version 2) | ecosystem: Environmental > Aquatic > Freshwater > Lake | place...
TAAGCGCTACTTCAAATATTGCACCGACCATAAAGTCGTTGGTATCCAATATCTATGGGGCGTAATCACATTGCTTGGTGTTGGCGGAGCGATGGCGATGATGATTCGCACAAATCTTGCAGCGCCAGGTGGTCATTTCATTACTGCCTCTGTCTATAACTCATTAGTTGGTCTGCATGGAATTACCATGATTGTTGCAATGATTATTGTTGCAACCGGTCCTTTCGGTAACTACATCATGCCAATCATGATTGGCGCAGCCGATATGGCATTTCCTCGCTTGAACGCACTTTCATGGTGGGTTCTATTCACAGCGATTCCAGTACTTTGCTCAGCATGGTTCCTAGGTGGCATCCCAACTGGATGGACTGCTTACGCACCACTTAGCATTCAAGCTGGTCCAGGAATGAATGCTTTTATTGCCACAATCATTATCTTTGCTGTTTCAACTTCAGTAGCTGGTTCAAATATCACCGCAACAGTTATCGCAATGCGCGCAAAGGGAATGACTTGGAACCGAGTTCCAATTTTCGTAATTGGCGCAACAATCTCAGTTGCTCTTGCTGTTCCTGCTTTCCCAACCTTCATGGTTTCAATGATCATGACCGCATTGGATCGCACATATATGACTGGCTTCTTTGATGCCAACATTGGTGGAAGTGGCTGGCTCTATGCTCACCTCTTCTGGATCATGGGACACCCTGAGGTATATGTAATTCTTATTCCAGGTGTTGCAGTACTAATGGAAATAGTTCCAGTATTCGTAAGAATGCCGCTGTTCTCATACATTGGAGCTGTGGTTGGATTCGCCGGTATTGCCGGACTTTCAATTCTTGTTTGGGCTCACCATATGTATATGTCTGGCTGGATGCCGATGCTAAATGGTCCGTTCATGGTTACTACCGAAATGATTTCGATCCCTACGGGTCTAATCTTCCTGGTAATGCTTGGAACGCTCTGGCACGGAAAGCCATGGCTAAAGCTTCCAATGCTTGGTGTTTACGCCTTCCTTTGGAACATGTTGGTCGGAGGAATTACAGGTATTTATCTATCTGACGTTCCTGCCGATAACTATCTCCACGGATCAATGTATGTAACCGCACACTTCCACTACACCTTGATGGGAGCTGCCTTAACCGGCGCAGTAGCAGGACTTGCTTACTGGTTCCCTAAGATGACTGGTCGCATGCTAAATGAGCGTGCTGGTTATGTTTCATTCTGGCTTATTCAAATTGGATTCCAAGTTCTCTACTTAGGAATGTTTACTGCTGGCGCAGAAGGTCAACCACGTCGTGTTGTTAACTACGCCTCACAGTTTGCAACGGCTAACCGGATAAGTACTGTCGGTGCCTACCTAGTTGGAACTGGATTCGTTGTCCTTCTCTGGGCCGTGGTTCATTCATGGCGACATGGAAAGATTGCACCTATGAACCCTTGGGGTGCTAAGTCACTTGAGTGGACCGTTCCTTATCCAGTGCCTCTAGTTAACTTCGATACTCCACCAGTTGTAACAAGCGATCCTTATGGATATGGAAAGGCGGTTAAATAATGTCATCTGACACAAAATTCCACGTCCATCATGACGCCCCAGAAGTAGTTGGTCGTCGTGAGCGCTTAGGCGTACGTATCTTGATCGTTGCTGACGCATCATTCGTCTTTGCAATGGTGTTTAGCTACTTCTACCTACGTAACTTGAACACAAACGGCGGCTGGGTTCCAAAGGATGGCCACACTTTTAGTGTTGCATCTGGTTGGGTTGTAGTTCTGCCACTTATCGTGGGGGCAATCCTTCATAAGATCGGGCAACGCAATCTAAAGACAATCGGAACTATCTCGATTATCACTCTGGTTGTTTACCTCTATGGTCTTTATTATCAGATTCACCAAATCATGAATATGCCTTTTATCGTAAAAGATACTGGCGGATTCGAAGGCGCATACGCATCTTCTTGGGTGCTAATCGCTGGTGCAAATGCCTTCCACTACATCATTGCTTCATTCTTAGCACTTGGTCTAGTAATTCGTGCTCGCCGGGCAAATGTTGATCCAACTCTTGAGAAGTGGCGTATGCGTACTGCAGCTTCTTGGTTTACTTGGATTGCAATTTCAGGTGTTATTTGCGCAATCACAACTGGCATAATGTAAGAAATAAATAGTTAAAGCCTCGCACCTAAAAGTGCGGGGCTTTTTTATTGCTCTTGTTTAGCTATTTCCTTTTTCGAAAGAAGTATGTGCCCAATAAAACCAATGACTAAAGCGATGATTACTCCAATATTTGAATAAGCCCAAGGTCCTTGCTTGCCGCCTATTAGGCTAAGAAAGTAACCCTGCCAAGATAACCAAGAGGCAAATGTATTTGTGACAAAGCCCCAACCAATTAGCGAACCAAAGGCAATTAGGGATAGCGACCGGATGTTCCAGGCCCGATAGCGGCCACTTGGATTAAATAGATCAGCCTCCACATAATCACGCTTTCGCATAATTACATCGGCTACAAATATTGCTGACCAAACTGCCACTGGTACACCCAGAGTAATTAGAAATCCTTGGAAAGGCACAAAGAAATTCTTAGCAATCCAAACAATATATATGGTGCCAATTGTCATAATCACACCATCAATTGACGCTGCAACATGGCGCTTAACCGGTAACCCAATTGAAACCAAAGTGATTCCAGATGAATATAGATCAAGTATTGCCCCACCTATTAGGCCAAGAACGGCCACTAAAGCGAATGGAATTAAATACCAGGTAGGAAGCAAGGTGGTGAGAGCTCCGATTGGGTCATTTGCTATTGCCCCACTTAAATCTTTGCTACTTGCTGCAAGCATTGAGCCATAAATAACCAAGATGATCGGCACTATTGACGCACCAAAAACGGTCCAACCGATTACTGCCCTGCTTGAAGAATCTCTTGGTAAATACCTTGAGTAGTCGGCGGCTGAATTAACCCAACCAAGTCCAATTCCAGTAACGCCAAATATCAGAGCGCCAAGAAAGCCCTGCAGATTGCCAGAATGAATTGAATGAACTTGTGACCAATTCACTTTACTAATTGTTAGAAGAATATAACCGAGAGTGAGAATAATTGTGGCTGAGGTAAGCCACTTTTGAATTCTCATGATTACATGAAAGCCAAGAACACCACCAAAGATAGTTAAACCGGCAGCAAATGAGAAACCAATAATGCGCGAAAGATTATGATCAAAGTGACCCACTCTAGATAAAACCGTTTGAGTGGCAAGAGTGGCAAGGGAAACTAAAACCGTCTCCCAACCAACAAAGATTAAATAAGAAAGAATTCCAGGAACAATATTTCCTCGAACTCCAAATGCGGCTCTAGATAAAGTCATAGTTGGCGCACTGCCCCGCTTGCCGGCAAGGGAGCTAATTCCAACTAAAACAAATGAAGCTATGGTTCCGATGATTGCAGCAAAAGTAGCTTGCCAAAATGAAATACCAAAGCCTAAGAAGAAAGAGCCATATGAAAGTGCGAGTAGTGAAACATTTCCAGCAGCCCATGGCCAAAACAGTGAGCGCACAGATCCAACTCGCTCGTTTTCCTGGATTACATTGATTCCATTCATCTCCAACATATAGAGAACTTTAGAGGCAAGTAAGGAGGAAGTTATCCACAAAGAGTAGGATTGCTTAATGTTCAAGGATGATGGCTTTCGTAGAGCCAGAATTGCAACACTCACCGCATTCTTGATTAATGGATTTTCAGTTGGAACCTTCGTCTCACGTATTCCTGATTTCAAAACTGGACTATCAATTAGCGATGGCATATTGGGAGCTTCGCTGTTTTGCGCATCAGTTGGCGTTCTAGCGGCTCTGGCCCCGGTTAGTAAGGCTGCTGCAAAGTTTGGCAGCGGGCCAGTCGTTAGGAATTCAGCATTTACCTTGGCCCTAGCCACCCCACTAGTAAGCCTGCTCTTTAATTTAAGTTGGTTCTGGCTCTCTTTATTTATCTATGGCTTCTTATCTTCAGCTCATGATCTATCTATGAATGCTCAAGCAGCTGCCCTAGAAAACAAGGCTGGCAAACGAGTTATGAGCACCTTTCACGCTCTTTGGTCAGTCGGATGTCTAACTGGTGGGGCAATTGGTGGAATTGCAGCTGCAGCAGGCATATCACTTAGAGTTCATATGTTTAGCGTTGGAATTCTTATCTTTCTAGTTGGTCTAGCGATTAGAAGTTCATTCTTGCCCGGCGCTGATGATCGCCATGAAGTTGGTGAAAAGAAACGCAAAAAAATCCCAAGAAAGTTCTATGTTCTAGGTCTGCTTGGTCTTTGCGGCGCCCTTGGTGAAGGAGCAGCAAGTGATTGGGGTGGCATCCTGGCTCGCGATACTTACCACGCATCACCATTCTTAATTTCCTTGCCATATGTTCTTTATTCAATCACCATGGTTACTGGTCGATTTAGTGGAGATTTCATTGCCAATAAGTTTGGTGCAATCAAACTTCTCACATTCTCTGGCTTAATTGCTGGTGGTGGAATTCTCGCCGGACTTCTAATCAATAATATTTATGGCGTATTACTTGCCTGGGTACTACTTGGGCTCGGTGTTTCAACTGTGATTCCAATGATGATTAGTACTACTGGCACTATCGCTAATGAAAAATATGCTGGTGAGATTTCTGCCGCCCAAGGAGTCGCAGTTGTTACTGGTATTGCTTACTTTGGTTTCGTCCTTGGCCCACCACTTCTTGGCCAACTCTCTGACCTAATTACCCTCCGCTGGGCAATGTTAATCCCAGCGGGCTTGGCAATTCTTCTATCTGTAAGTGTTAAGAAAGTTCTTACTTCTTAGCTGCAGCGTTCTTCTTTACTGTCATCTTTTTTGCTGGAATCTTCTTAGCTGGAGCTGCGCCTTCAGCACCCTCGGTTGATGCGCCTTCACCTGACTCATGAGCTGCAGTTCCTTCAGCGCTACCAGCAGAAACCTTTGGCTTCTTGATAGTTGGCTTGGTAGTTGCAGCATGTGATGCATCGCTAGCACCGATAAGAGCAAGTGCGAGGAGTGAACTAATTAAAACTTTCTTCATAGATTTAAAACCTTTCGGGTTGGTAGAGGAGTGAGTTTAACTCACCCCGGAGTTGGAGTAAGTTATTCCCATGATCTCACCTCAGAAATTAGCCTCTAATCAGTTCGACCACTTTTATAAAGGTGGCTATCGGATTGGAGCTCTTCGTCATGGACCTGGCGGGCCAATGCGCCCTGAGGAATGGATTGGGTCAATGACAACACGCTTTGGTGAGAAAACAATGGGACTTTCCACATTGTCTGATGGGAGTTACCTGCGCGATTCAGTTATCGCAAATGCGCAAGCTTGGCTTGGCGCCGAACACCTAAATACGTTTGGTGCAAGTACTGAATTACTAATGAAGCTGCTAGACCCAGATCAACGCCTTCCAGTTCACTATCACCCAAACCGCAAGTTTGCTAAAGAACACTTAGCGTTAAACCACGGTAAGACTGAGGCATGGATTATTTTGGAAGCACCAGATCAAGCAGAAGTTGGTCTTGGTTTTAGTTCCGAGTTAAAGAAACCAGAAGTTGCAAAAATGGTTAATGATCTTGACTCAGTTGGACTACTTGCTTCACTACAAAAATTTAAAGTTAAAGCTGGTGATACGGTATTTGTTCCTGCCGGAGTGCCCCATGCAATTGGCGCTGGAATCTTTGTTTTGGAGCTTCAAGAGCCAACCGATCTTTCTGCCCTCTTAGAGTGGAATGACTTTGCTGTAGACGGAGTAAAAGATGGCCACCTAGGTCTGGGCTTTGACACCGTTCTAGATGCACTTCGTTACACCCCGATTGAAAAAGAAGAGGCCAGCAAACTTGTCTTTGCCGATCGCCTCTTCACTCAAACTGATGCATCTGTGTTTACTGATGTAGCTAATCCTTATTTCCGAGCTGATTACCTAACAGGTAAGAGCTCAAAGATTGCTGCTGGATTTAGCATCTTCTTAACTCTTGATGGCTCAGGCAACATTGCATTTGAGAACTCAGCAGCCATGGAAATCCAAAAGGGTGATGCTATTTTGATCCCACATAGCTCTGGATCTTGGACACTAAACGCAGCATCAGGCGTGGTATGTCGCCCACCATTAGCAAAAGATGCACCGCTAGCAATATAAATCAGCCCCCACCAAAAATTCTGGTGAGGGCCAATTTTGATTACTTGCCTAGGCGAATATCTTGTTCCAATCAGATACTGCCATTGTGTAGTACTGGCCACCTTCTACCGCGACGTTATCTAGAGTTGTCTTGCTTGAAGTTGGTCGGTTAACCATGTCTGGACGAGCAGGGGTTGTTGCTCCCTTTACACCAGAATCAACAGTTGTTACGCCAGAGTAGGTATGTACTTGTGCGTTAAACATGAAGTAAGTGTTCTTGTCGCCTTCCTTGGCCAAGAGTGAAGTGACATCAATAATTCCTGAAGTCTCTTCATCAATTGTCATGTATTGACTGCCGGTTGCAGTGAAATACTTAGAATCAAATGTTGCTACTGGAGCAATTTTTCCATCTGAGATTCGGTAGGCAAGAATTCTTGAAACGTGGGCGTTATTGCCCGGATCTTCCTGAATCATGATGATTCCATTTGAAGTTATAGTCAAATTGTCAGGCTTGCTTAGATATGGGGCTTCACCACCATTCAAAAGCATTTCAAGTGATGCGCCAAGAAGTGGATTTTGTGCGTCCTTGAATGTCAGGCGCCAAAGTCCACCACCATCACGTGAAATACCTGGCTCAGTTGGATTTTCCTTTGTGGCAACTGGGTCCTTATTTGATTCAGTTGTGATGAAGTAGTAAACATTTGGGTTCTTTGGATCCCAGTTACCATCTTCAATACGGGCAAAGGTCATTCCGTTATCACGAGCACCCTTAGCAAAGCTTGTGACATCAGTGTTCCATTCGATTTTTTTGAATGTTGCGTCTACTGGAGTTGACTTCGCAATTGTTGTGCGGAAGAGGTTGTCTGTAGCCACAGTTGGAACGTTTAGAACATATAGGTCACCGTTTGTAAGACCAGCCTTGTCTACACTCGTTCCAGTACTTTGCTTCTTTCCGATATACATATGTAGTTGTGAATCAGTTGCTGATCCATCTTCATTTACCATTGCAACTGTATTCGCTCCTGGCTTGGTATTTGGAATGATATTTTCGATTGAAAGCATTCCAACTCTTGGCAATTGATAGCCAGTTCCAGTCATATCGAAGCCAAAACCTCTTGAACTATCGCCAACTTCTTCACCTGTTGTGTATAGACCGCCGTCATAACCAACACCGTTATAAATAAATGTACCTGCTGGAGTATATGTTCCTGAGCAGAAACGACTAATTCCCCAACCAAAGGATCCTGCTGCAGCGTTTGTTGGCTCGCCGCCGATTGGCGTTGATGTGTAGGAATTTGTCTTGTAGTTCCAGAAATTCCAAGTCTTGATAAAGTCTTCTGCTTTATCGATCTTATTTAGCGAAGTCGTGTAGTTGAACTTCGTAATTGAAACGCCCCACGGACGATCAGTTGTCGCACTTTTAAGTGCAATTTTGTCATTGATGGCAACTTCGTGATTAGAAAGAAGTGTTACACCTCTACCGTTTTCAGAAGTAAAAGCACCCATTCCATCAGGAATTCCACGAACTTCAGTCCCTGTAATTACATCACCTGTTGTAGCAATTGGATTGATTGATACTGCATCGTTTGTTGAGATTACGTAAATTGGCTTATCCGTTGGCCAAGCTGCGGCAGTTAGTGAGATCACTACTGCAATAGCAGCAACTGGCGCTACTACTTTCTTAGCAATGCTTAATTTCATTTTTCCCCCTGTGAAATGCGCAGAGACGACCACTACGCAGGTGGATTCTTGCCAAAAACCGCAGTTATTAGTCCAATGCAGGATGAATTGCTCCTAAAGTAATAGTTAATTTCTAACTTTGGTTACATCTTAGTGAACAGGGGGTTACCAAATTCTTTCTTTGGAAATTCACTTGTTATATTTATGTATGCATGAAATCAACCGCCGAGGATTTATCTCAACGATCTTAAGCTTCTTTTTATCCATCATGAGCAATTCAGCCTTTGCGGTAAATGGACCCACGTTAAAACCTACAAAGGCGGGTCAAGTAATCATCTGGCGAAACAAAAAATATACGTCGATGAAGTCTGGGAAGAGTTTGATTTGGGATAAGGGTGTGGAAATCGTGATTCCATCGCCTAGCCAATCAGCGAGCCCTACTGCCTCTCAAACTCCGTCATCAGCCCCTGTATTACCTGCTCAGGCAAAAGATATACGGATTGCTGCTTCTAGTGAATTAGGTAGTGGAGAGACAAAGATCTTTATGCTTAAAGATAAATATGGAAGAGGTAAACCCTATATCCTCACTAGAACACAAAGCGGTTTAGTTGCCTTTGATAATGTCTGTACCCACGAAGGTTGCGGCGTGGAAGTAGAAAATAAACACTTGATCTGCAAGTGCCACAATTCGACCTTTGATAATAATTCTGGCAAAGCACTAAGCGGCCCTGCCTTCGCTCCACTAAAGAGTTACCCGGTGAAAGAAGTCAATGGTGAAATTCTAGTTTTTGATTTCCCTTGGTAATTAAATAGCATCCATCACGGTAATTTTTTCACCATTCACATAAGCTGGTGCGACTTGCTGCCAGGCTTTGCTTGCTTCATTAACCATGTGAGCATCCCAAAGGGCTCTGTTGGTCCAAACTTCCCAAACACACACACGCTCTTGGCTCTTGGTGTCATTAAAGATCTCAAGTGCCTCACAGCCCTCCTCGGTGCGAATATGAGCCCCATGGGCCGATAGCCGCTCAAGGAATGCATCCCTTTGGCCTGGCTTAACATCAATTTCAACAAATAGGTAAACCTTGGTTGAAGGCGACATGCAATCCTCTTCTCAACAAAATATTTACTCAATTCTAGTCAGAGAGAATTCGCTTTGGATAGTAGATTTATCGAATGCGTAGATTAGTAGTTGTTATGGCTGTGCTACTTATCTCTTCTATGAGCCCAGCAGTAGCTATGGGTTCGGGTAATCCTTATTTAGATGCCCAAACTGGCCTTACCTACTCGCTATATAAACCAGTTAATACTTTGGGGCTTACGCAAACTAAGTTTGCATTGCTTACCTGCGGTGGCGGCGGTGAACAATGGACATATGTTCGCTTTGGCAAGACACCTAAGCAATTAGAGATTATGCAGGTAATGAAAGGTGCTCACTGCTCAAACCCTGGGCTATCAATCCAATTACCCTCGGTAAAGATAAATGGGATTCTGGCAACACTCCATGTTTACTGCGATCCAACTAAACCAGCAGTGGCCAAGAAATGTTCAATTGCAGATATAGCAAAGGTGGGTGGGTATTTCTACTTCACACTTCCTGGTTACTACGCAATGAAAGCTACGGATATTCAGGTCCAAGCAACTGGCGGTATTACTTACGCCCAATTACTTTCAGTAGCCCGTTCCTTCACACCTGCTTCGACCAAGGCATCAAACTAGGCTATTGCCCATGAAGTCAACCTTTATTGGCCTACTCAAGGCATCTCACTTTGGGCCAACGGTTTTGGTGGTTTCAATTTCATTTTTTCTATCCCTATCAAATTTCTCAGCTTTTAAATCTTTCGAGATTGCATGCGCCATTCTTTTTGGACAATTCGTAGTTGGTTGGTCCAATGATTTGATTGACTTTTCCGCAGATCAAGCGGCTGGTAGAAATAAGAAGCCATTAGTTGCAGGATTAATATCGAAAAATTTACTAAAGAAATCTATTTTCATTGCCTCACTAGTTGCACTAACACTTTCAATTATTGGACCACTTGGAATCCAAGGATCAATAATTCATTTCTTAGGGATTTTAAGTGCAACTACATACAACGTAAAATTAAAACAAACAATCCTTTCGCCACTTCCATACATAGTCTCCTTTGGTGCAATGCCTTGGGCGGTCTATAGAGCTGTGGGCAACAACCCACCACTCTGGCTTTATTTGGGTTTTGCGCTATTTGCTGTGGCATTTCATTTTCTAAATGTTCTAAAAGACTTAGATGCAGACCTTTTACAAGGAATTCGTGGTTTGCCCCAAAGACTAGGAAAAAGATGGAGTATTTCAATTGCTATTGCCTTAGGTATAGCCGGGGTAATAGATATTGCTTTAAGGTAGAAATCTGGTGCGCTTGAAGGGATTCGAACCCCTAACCTTCTGATCCGTAGTCAGATGCTCTATCCGTTGAGCTACAAGCGCTGGTTATTATGCTGGTGCGGATGAATACTACCCCACCCTCAGGGGCGGAGACCAACTTAGTGTGAAGCAGTTAAACCTTAAGTTGATTGCTCGCAACCTTAATTAGTTCTTACATACTCCGCGGCGTGTGGAAAGCCGTTCTCTTCTAACTTTGCAGCAAGGTCTGCCTTCA
>Ga0304729_1002698_pt1 | contig 10437 bp, 13 predicted proteins | sample C_131016_MF_Meta_FD_190475 | JGI IMG/M metagenome (GOLD analysis project Ga0304729, IMG submission 190475) | Freshwater microbial communities from Lake Croche, Canada to study carbon cycling - C_131016_MF_MetaG (v2) (version 2) | ecosystem: Environmental > Aquatic > Freshwater > Lake | place...
AGCGACCTCTCCGTTGCTACCTTCAGTATGCTCCTAAAGTCATCCTTTGATTAGGCCGCGTAACCCTTTAGGATGCGCAAATGAGTGAAATCACTACTTCCACAGTGGGCCAGGTTCTGATTATCAAGCTAAACCGCCCCGAGAAGATGAATGCGATTACTCGGCAGATGTACGCCGGGCTAGCCCAGAACCTCAACCAAGCCGCTGAGGATGATTCGATTCGTTGCGTCGTTATCACGAGCGAAGGTGTGCACTTCACGGCGGGAAATGACATCGGTGATTTCATGTCAAACCCACCTACTGAATCCGATTCTGATGTCGCAAAATTCTTGGGCTCTCTTCTTGAATTCCCGAAGCCACTCCTAGCCGCAGTAAAAGGTAATGCTGTAGGAGTAGGAACAACCATGTTGCTGCACTGTGATGTAGTTGTTGCCGCGCCAGATGCAAAGTTCTCTATGCCATTTACATCGCTCGGACTAGTCCCTGAAGCGGGTTCATCCAAACTCTTTCCAGAGCTTGTCGGCTATCAACGTGCGGCAAAGATCTTCATGACGGGTGAATCCTTCAGCGCAGATGACGCCCTCACGATGGGAATGATCGCAAGTATCGCAGGAGACCCAGAAACAGAAGCTCTTAAGATCGCCCAACAGATTGCTGCTCAACCTCCGAAAGCAATTATGAATACCAAGGCTCTGATGAAGGCAAATAAGCACGACGCGGTTGCACATGTCATGCGAGCTGAATTCCAACTCTTTGCCCTTGCTCTGCAATCTGAGGAAGCGGCCGAAGCATTTATGAAGTTCATGTCTACGAGAGGAAAGTAAATGTCACTTCAAGGGAAGCGAATTTTTGTCACAGGCGGCTCTCGTGGCATCGGCTTAGCAATCGCCTTGCGTGCGGCAAGTGATGGCGCATCAGTTGCGATTGCTGCAAAGACTTCTGATCCCAATCCAAAACTTCCCGGAACGATTCACACTGCAGCCGAAGAGATTCGTGCAGCGGGCGGAACCGCGCTTCCTATCCAATGTGATTTACGAGATGAGAGCCAGATTGCTGCGGCAGTAGCTCAAGCGGCTAACGAATTCGGCGGCATTGATATCTTGATCAATAACGCCAGCGCTATCAATCTCACTCGCACCGAAGATACGCCAGCGAAGCGTTTTGACCTCATGTTTGATGTCAATGTTCGCGGCACATTCCTCACTTCTCAGGCAGCTATTCCGCACCTTCGCGAGTCAGCTGAGGCCGGCCGCAACCCACATATCCTCACGCTCTCACCTCCACTATCTATGAAGGCAAAATGGTTTAAGAACCATGTTGCCTACACCATGGCGAAGTACGGGATGAGCATGTGTGTTCTAGGAATGGCTGAAGAATTCAAGCGCGATGGAATTGCAGTAAATGCTCTGTGGCCTCGTACTGCTATTGATACAGCGGCTCTCGCCATGATTCCTGGAGTAGATACAGCAGCATGCCGCACCCCAGAAATTCTCTCTGATGCGGCTTACATCATCTTGAACCGTAACTCGAAGGAGTGCTCAGGCAACTTCTTCGTGGACGATGAAGTTCTTGCCTCAGAGGGAATCACAGATCTTGAGAAATATTCTGTAGTTCCCGGTACTAAAGATTTCTTACTCGACTTCTTCCTCGATTAAGAAATATTCTTCACTCTGCTCTAATCTGCACTCATGAACCTGGAACTCAACGGCACCAACGTTATTCAAGAGTCAGAGCGACAGGGAAAACCTTCTTCTCTCTTCTGGCCATGGTGTGGGGCAAATGTTTCGCTTCTCGCACTTTCCTATGGTTCGTTCTTCTTAGGATTTGGAATCTCATTCTGGCAGGCCACTTTTGCAGCAATTCTTGGAACAGTCCTCTCCTTCCTTCTCGTTGGAGTTAGCTCTCTTGCTGGCAAGAAATCAAATGCTCCAACCATGGTTCTATCGCGTGCCACTTTCGGAGTAAAGGGCAATCTCATTCCTGGGGCGCTTTCATACTTGATTTTTGTAGGCTGGGAGACGGTGTTGGTCTCGCTGGCGACTTTGGCGACGGGAACAGTATTTGTACGTGTTGGCAACCTCAGCCATAACACCGCGATGATTATCGGATTCGTGTTATCTGTGTCGCTGACTGTATCTGCAGGAGTCCTTGGCTTTGGCGTCATTATGAAGTTGCAGAAGTATTTAACAGCAGTCACTGTTGTGGCAACGATCATCTACATCGCTTTGACTTTGTCGCATGTGCATTGGGCACAGATCTCAACGATGAAATCTGGAAGCATTCAGGGATTCATCGGAGCTCTGATATTTGGGGCAACTGGCATAGGTCTAGGATGGGTGAATTCAGCGGCAGATTATTCACGTTACTTGCCGCGCACTACATCGAGCCGCGGAGTAATCGGCTGGACTGTTTTTGGCGCATCTCTGGTTCCGATTCTTCTGGTGATCTACGGCGCAGCGCTTTCAGGAAGCGATAAAAAGTTATCTGATGCCATTGCAACTGATCCCATTGGGGCCTTGACCACAATTCTGCCCACTTGGTATTTGGTGTTATTCGCTCTGATTGCAATCTTGGGTCTGGTCGGTGGAGCAATCCTTGATCTCTACTCATCAGGTCTCACACTCATATCTCTGGGCTTACCGGTCAAGCGCCATGTAGCCGCCTCCTTCGATGCCATTTTGATGCTGATTGGAACTATCTACTTTGTGTGGATTGCAGATAACTTCTTCTTCCCCTTCCAGGGAATTCTAATTACTTTGGGAGTTCCGATCGCCGTGTGGTCCGCGATATTTGTTACCGATGTCTTGATGCGTAAGAGTTATCACGAAGCTGATCTCTATAGCGCGCATGGCCGTTACGGAAGCTGGAATTTCGGTTCTATCTCAGTGATGTTGGTAGGCACCATTGTGGGATGGGGATTTGTAACCAATACCTTCGCTAGCTGGTTATCGTGGCAGGGATACTTTCTTCACATTATCGGAGGAAAGAATGGCGCTTGGGCGTATTCCAACCTCGGCGTCTTCTTCGCGTTAATGATCGGCTTCGTTGGATATTTCTTTGTAGCTCGAACTACTTTAAAGAGGCAGGAAAACGTCTAAGCCAGAGAAGTCCCAGCGCGCTCGAGATAATCGCAGCAAAGAAGAGCCCCATCCGAACTTGAGCTAACTCTGCAGGGCTCTGAACTGTAATTTTTGCAATCACGATAGAGACGGTCATTCCCATACCTGCAAGGAATCCGATTCCTACTACTTCATTGAGTTCGAGAGATTGTGGAAGCTTCAATTTTGTAAACTTGGTGGCCAGCAGCGCAAAGAGGGAAATTCCAATTACCTTTCCAACTACTCGAGCGATGACAACGGCGACAGAGATCTTCTCGGTGGAGACTGAGAAATCCAATTTAGTAAGAAGATTGATAAATATATAGATAGGGATAATTACGAAGGTTGCCATGGGGGAGAGATATTTAATGAACACCTGACGCTTGGGCAAAAGAAAGCCAAAGGCTGCTGCACCCAGTGTGTAGATTGCACTTGCCAGATGGAGGTCACTGCGAAAGAAGATACCGATGGCGACAAGTGAGAAGAAATCATCAGCGACTGCGAGAGTGAGTAGGAAGAGGCGGACTGCTGGATTTACATTCTTGCCTAGAATGCTCAGCGCTCCGATTGCGAGAGCTACATCCGTCGGCATTGAAACTGCCCAGGCGCTTGAACCTGACACCAGAGATCTAAAAATGAGAGCGGGAAAGATCATCCCTCCGAGAGCGCAAAAAGTTGGCAGAATTGCATCTTTAGGCTTCTGAATTCCTTCGCGAATCTCAAGACCAATCAAGAGAAAGAATATGAAGGTCAAAATTTCCGAAAGCATTGGAAAAGAGTAACGCCCGTCACCTTATGAGTGACGAAAATTGAGGTAAGAATTTTCGCTCTATCCGCTTGGCTGACACTGAGACGCGCTCTGTCGAATAACAGAATTACCTCCTAGCTATACGGTCTACATACTCAATCGATGATTTGGAGAAAGTATGAAGAAGATAGCGGCGCTAGTTCTTGTATCACTCGCCCTCGGAATGTCAGGCGCAGAGGCTGCAACGAAAGTGACAGTTACGCCTCAATTTAAGGTTTCACATACAAAGTCCGAAGTGGTTCTTAGCTTCAAGGGCCTTCCTACTGCACACGGAATTTATGTAACACAGTGCATGGCTCCAGATAAGGGGAAAGCACCAACATCATGCGATCCTTCAGAGACCAGCAAAGTATGGGTCTCAAATATTGCTGCCGACCAGAAAGTTGGAGCAGTATCTGGAACAGGAAAAGTGAAGTTGAAGGTTGATGCCTACTTCAAAGGTGGAGATTGCATACATACAACGTGTGTCCTATTTGTGACGAGCGATCACAACGCACCAACTGATCGAAGTGAAGACCAGGTAATTCCGTTTAAGTTCTCCTAATGTGAGGACAGAGCCAGCGCTCGGAGTCCGGCTATTGCATACTTTTGTGCGTACTGGATTTCGAGCGCTGCTTCATTTCCAGCATCGATCCTCACAGAAGCGCTATCAATAGTGCTCTGCAGGAGAGTTATTGCAACTTGCAGATCTGCAACGCCCATGAATTCAAGCGGCTTGATTATCGTGCTCATCAATTTTCTATGTGCCAAACCAATTTCTGCACGTCGGTATTCAGGCGTTGCCACACTGTTAAGACTTTTCACCAACATATGGCGCCCGTCTGCAACATACGAGAGAGCTTCGGCAATCCACAACTCTAGATAAGTATCTGGTTCTTTCACTTCACCCACTGCGATAGCTAAACGATTGCAGTAGTAGTCAAGCTCCTCCATCACTAGGTCAGCGATGAGATCTGCAGAGGAAGAGAAATATTCATAGACCAGGGTGCGTGAGATACCTGCTCGTTTCGCTACCGCTGCAACAGTTACTGATGGCGCACCGCCTTCGAGAGCGAGCGACATCGCCGCATCAATCAGTTGTCGCTGGCGCATAGCCCGTTGTTCGATGATTGTTGGCTCATCAATCTTTGGACTCATGGGTGGATTCTCCTCTCTATCGACGGAAACTGCGACTGGAAGCAAGAAACCCCGCCATTTCTGACGGGGTTTCTACGTGAAGATATTTTAGATATCGTAGTAAAGCTCGAACTCAGCTGGGTGCGGACGTAGACGCACATAATCAACTTCGTTCTTACGCTTCCATTCAATCCATGTTTCGATGAGATCTTCTGTGAAGACTCCACCCTTAGTAAGGAATTCATGATCCTTTTCGAGGCTATTGAGAACTGCATCGAGTGAACCTGGAACCTGAGGAATTGCTGCAGCTTCTGCACCTTCGAGTTCGTAGAGATCCTTATCAACTGGAGCAGGTGGCTCGATCTTATTCAGAATTCCATCGATACCAGCCATGAGCATTGCGGCAAATGCGAGGTATGGGTTTGATGATGGATCTGGGCAACGGAACTCAACGCGCTTTGCCTTTGGTGATGATCCTGTAATTGGAATACGGATACATGCGGAACGGTTACGCGCTGAGTAAACGAGGTTTACTGGAGCTTCATAACCTGGAACCAAGCGACGGTATGAGTTCACTGTTGGGTTGGTGAATGCAAGAAGTGATGGTGCGTGCTTCAAGAGTCCACCGATATACCAACGTGCCATATCTGAGAGATCGCCATATGTTCCTGCTTCGAAGAAGAGTGGCTTACCATCTTTCCAAAGTGATTGGTGAACGTGCATACCTGAACCATTATCTCCGAAGAGTGGCTTTGGCATAAATGTTGCAGTCTTGCCGCCTTCCCATGCAACGTTACGAATGATGTATTTAAACTTCATTAGCTCGTCACCTGCAGAGAGAATATCTGTGAAGCGGTAGTTAATTTCCATCTGTCCGGCTGTACCGACTTCGTGGTGTGAACGTTCTACCTGAAGTCCAGCGCGTCCAAGCTCCATCACCATTTCATCGCGAAGATCTGCGAATTGATCTGTTGGTGAAACAGGGAAGTAACCACCCTTAATACGTGTGCGATATCCACGGTTAGGAGTTCCGTCTGTATCTGCAACGATGCCGGTATTCCAAGCACCTTCGTATGAATCGATGTGGTGGTAAGACTCGTTCATTCCTGTCTTAAAGCGGATTGAATCAAATACATAAAACTCAGCTTCTGGAGCGAAGAATGCCTGATCTGCGATTCCAGTCGACTTCAAATAATCGACAGCCTTCTTCACTACGCCACGTGGGTCGCGTGAGTAAGGAGTGTTATCAGTTGGGTTGTGAACAGAGAAGATGATGACCAAAGTCTTTTCAAGACGGAATGGATCGATAAATGCTGATTCTGGAACTGGCAGCAACTTCATATCTGACTCGTGGATTGACTGGAATCCGCGGATTGAAGAACCATCGAACATCAAGCCGTCTGTGAAGACTGCTTCATCGAATGATTCAACAGGTACGTTGAAGTGGTGTTGAATTCCAGGAAGGTCGGTAAAGCGAACGTCAACGAGCTTTACATCTTCCTTCTTGATAAATGCAAAAATCTCTGAAGAATTTTTAAACATGTAGTGACTCCTATTGAGGCTGTTAAGGCCCAGCCGACTCAACATTGAGCACCGCTGATGGGGAAAGGCTAGTTCTCCAGAGTAAAAAAGTCATAATTTGGGTGTTACGGCTGTGTTACATCGTAGCCAGATAGCTCACATCGGGGCTTAAATGCCTCGGGCGATAGGCTTACAACATGTTTCCTCGAATCAGTCAGGGCCGCCGCCTTCTCGGCATCACCATCGATTGGATCGCCTGTTACTTAATTTCCCTGGGCTTCTTTGCCGGTCACGGCACACTGACCGAACGAGTTCCACATGCGCGAATTCCAGTCTTGATACTGCTCTTCGCCGAATACGCACTTCTCGTTGCTTTTGGGGGCGCATCCTTCGGACACCGGATTGTCGGTTTGAAAGTCGTGCGCTTTTCCGACGGGGGAGCACCTACTCCAATTCAAGCGCTTATCCGCGCAGCGCTACTCATGCCATTAATTACTGCGATTACCTTCGATGAGAACGGCCGCGGCGTTAACGAGAGACTCTCCAATACTGTCTTAGTCAAGATACGTTAAAAGCTGGAGATATGAAAAAGATCTTGGTATTAGTACTAGTGCTCATCATGAGCACCACTCAAGGTGCCTTCGCCATGGGTTCAGGAAATAAGTATCAAGATGCTCAAACTGGAGTCAGCTACCGAATTTATCAACCGGCTTCAACTGGCGACTTGATACTTCGCTCTTTCGCAATGCAATCATGTGGTGCGAAGAATGAGCAGTGGCTAGCTGCTATCTATGGAGAAGATCGTTCTGTGCAATTCTTAGAAACTGATGCAAAGGTAAAATGCTCTAATCCTGGTCTTGGCGTGAAAGTTGCAACAGCGATCGTCAACGGGAACAAGGCAACGATTGTCGTTTTCTGCGATCCAGCTAATAGCAAGCAGTGGAAGAATTGCAAGACTTCAGATATTCACAATTTTGGTGGCTACGCAATGTGGAAAGTTCCTCCCAACAAATCACTACATGGCACAGAGATCGAAGTCCTTGTTTCAGGATTTACCTACGCGGACTTACTTAAGATGGCTAGAGGAATGAAGCCAGTAAACCCTTAAGACTGGATTGGGTAGAAAGCTCTTCACAAAAACCCGACATTCTGCTTCGCTTATCTCCCAATCGACAAGAGGAGAGAAGAGATGTCACAAGTCGTAGAACGTACAGTTTGGCGAGTCCATTACGGAAAAGATGCACAAGTTCGAGAGATGATGAATGAGTTCAAGGCACTTGTTCTCAAGCTCGGCGTGAGCAGAGTTGAAATTCAATCAGGAATGGCTGGCAAGGATGTCGGTAATGTAATCATGCTTCAATATTTTAAGAACGCTGAAGATAATGGTCGCCTCAACGACGCTTTTGCGAAGGATGCTGACATTCAGGCCTTTATGAAGAAGCGAGCAGGTATGCCACAGGATTCAGAGTTTATTTCTCATGACCTCTATGCGGTTGAGGAGTAGCAATTATGGCAAAGCGCGTATTTGTTAATTACTACTTCCGCACAAAGTATGGTCAAGGCGCAAAGGTTGATGCCTACATTGAAGAGATTAAAGCTGAAGCTCTCAAACTTGGAATCTCCGAAGTTCGCGTAGGTAACGTTGAAATTGGTCACTACTCACCATCTACCTGCTTTTCACTCACCTTTGAAAGTGGAGATGCCTTTGGGAAGCAATGGGGAAATGGTTCAGAGTACGAGGCGAAGAGTGCTGAATGGGGAGCGCTATGGAAGAGAATAAATAGTGAGCCTGATCAAATCTTTGAGCGAATCGGTTCAGATCTGATTTACGAAGAGTAAGAGCAGTTGCTCTTTAGCGGAGCTTCGTGCCCTTTGGAAGTGGTCCTCGTGGAATTGGCATAGACATTCCACCGACAGCTTTCAAACGGGCACGAACTTCGCGCATCTGATGCGCAGATAGCTTCTTCGGAAGTTTTGTCAGATGCTTCTGTAGCTTGCGGATTGGGACTTGGCCTTCGCCATCGCCTACAAAAATTTCAGTGATAGGAACGCCAGGAGCGAAACGTTCTGACTTCTTCTTCTCATCCTGCAACATCTGACGAACTGCAAAGCCACCTTCACCGGTGAGAACAATTCCTGCACGACCCACACTTCGGTGGACCATATCCTGCTGACGGTTCACGGCAACAGCTGGAGTAGTAGTCCACCCCTTACGAATTGCCATTAACACACTGGCGCCAGCGCCAATCTGGCCTTCAATTGAAGAGTAGGCAGCTGAACCTGCGACGCGCGTGAAGATAAACATAGTTACAAGAGCAGCAACAGGAATCGTTACGAAGCCGCCGTAGATTGGGTGGCCAAGTACAACACCGAGTGAGACTCCAACGATGAGAACGAGGATGAAGATCGCAATGAGTGCGATACCAATCCAGGGCTTCTCTGCACTTGTGACCTTGTAGGCATCACGGAAGGTTTGAAAACGTGGAGTCTTGATCTTGGCTTCTTTGCTCTTCTTCTTAAACATGTTGGTTAGTTTAGGGGAGCAGGGGCTGTACCACCAAGGCGTACCGGGGCCCAGCGCTGACCTTGATGTGAATCGGGATACTTTTCTTGTACTTCATGGAGCATTTTCACCATCGTGTCACGGAGTAATTTCTCGCCGGCTTCAACATCTGATTGCTTATCGAAGTAGAGCGGTGCGCCAAATGCGACGGTGATTGGAACGTTCTTGCGGCGGAGATTTCGTTTGACCTTCTTCGTCCAAATTCGCTGTGAACCCCAGACGATAGTGGGAACGATAGGAACGCCGGCCCCCATCGCAAGTCGAACCGCACCGGATTTGAGTTCCTTAATTTCGAAGCTGACTGAGATTGTGCCTTCAGGAAAAATTCCAATGACCTCGCCTGCTTTAAGGGCACGAAGCGCTGCAACAAAGGAGGCAGAACCGCTAGAGCGATCGACAGAAATGTGGTGCATACCGCGCATCAATGGACCGGCTAATTTATTGTTAAATATTTCCTTCTTCGCCATAAACCGCACATAACGTCCGGCGGGAAGTGCTGCGGTACCTGTCAGCGCAAAATCGAGATATCCGATGTGATTGATTGCCAGAATCGAACCACCATCACGTGGAATATGTTCTTCACCTTGAAAATCAAACTTTAAACCCAGGTATTTCCAGAAAGCTTTAATAGCGACAATAACTGGGGGATAAACAAGATCAGCCAACGGATGCACGCTTTTCTTGCGCTTGCTTATAGAGGCGACCGGCGCGATAAGAACTGCGGACTAGCGGACCGCTCATGACACCGCTAAAACCTATAGCTTCGGCTTCCTTGGCGAGTTCCACAAATTCATCAGGCTTTACCCAACGTTCGACTGGGTGATGTTTATTGGTAGGACGAAGATATTGAGTAATCGTAATCAGGTCACAGCCAGCGGCATGGAGATCAACTAGTGCTTGCGAAATTTCTTCACGAGTCTCACCTAAACCAAGTATCAAGTTTGACTTGGTAATCAGACCAAAGGCGCGTGCCTGGCTGATGACATTGAGAGAACGCTCGTAGGTAAATGCAGGACGAATCCGCTTGAAAATTCGTGGCACTGTCTCGAGGTTATGTGCGAATACTTCAGGGCGGGTCTCAAAGACTTCATTGAGGAAAACTGGATTTCCACTGAAATCTGGAGCAAGCATTTCAACGCCGGTTCCGGGATTAAGTTCGTGAACCTTGCGAATTGTTTCGGCGTATAGCCAGGCGCCTTCATCGTCTAGGTCATCGCGAGTAACGCCCGTGATAGTTGCGTACTTCAGACCCATTGATTGCACAGACTCTGCAACGCGACGTGGTTCATCACGATCGAGCGGTTCAGGTTTTCCGGTATCGATATTGCAGA
>Ga0304729_1002701_pt1 | contig 10433 bp, 8 predicted proteins | sample C_131016_MF_Meta_FD_190475 | JGI IMG/M metagenome (GOLD analysis project Ga0304729, IMG submission 190475) | Freshwater microbial communities from Lake Croche, Canada to study carbon cycling - C_131016_MF_MetaG (v2) (version 2) | ecosystem: Environmental > Aquatic > Freshwater > Lake | place...
GAAGCACCGAAACTTTTCCTTCAAGGAGGGCATGGATGGGAGTTAAATCAGCACCGCGTTGCGTCTCATAAATAGGAATATTGAGATCGCGATAGCCCTGCAAGAACTCTGAGGCATCAGCTAAATCGCGCTTGGTCAGAATTATGACCGGGGTAATTCCTTGATCGAAGGCGACAACAAGTGCGCGATCAACGAAGCCATGACGAGGTTCGGGATTTGCGGCAGCAATAACAATCCCCATCACATCAACATTCGCCACAATCATTCGCTCAATGGTTGCCACGTCATCGACAGTTCGAGTCAGAGTATTACGGCGCTCAGCCACAGTGACGATGCGAGCGAGGGTGCCGGCGTCACCAGTTAAATCCCCAACAATTCCAACATGATCTCCTACGACAACAGAGTTCTTACCGAGCTCGCGCGATTTCATTGCGGTAATGCGTTCACCATTTACATTGCAGGTGAGGCGGCCGCGATCAACGGCGATAACCATGCCGGAGAGCGCTTGCGAGTAATCCGGACGGTCCTTTGTGCGCGGGCGAGTGCTGCGCGGTGGGCGAGAACGAACATCATCCTCATCCATCTTTCTGGCATTTCTCAAGAGAGGAGTTCCGACCAGGCGCCAGGGAAATCAGGAAGTGTTTTCTGCGTGGTAGCAATATTTTCTACTTCAATACCTTTAACGACTAAGCCCAACATTGCTCCTGCGGTTGCAAGGCGATGATCATCATAGGTATGAAAAATTCCTGAATGAAGCGGGGCGGGTGAGATATGTAATGCACTCTCTTCTTCATCGACATCTCCGCCAAGAGCGTTGAGCTCCGCAGCTAGTGCTGCTAATCGATCGGTTTCGTGAAGTCGCAAATGTGCAATTCCGCGGAGGGAAGAGGGTGAATCAGCAAGTGCTGCTACCGCGGCAATCGATGGAGTTAGCTCTCCAACATCATGCAGATCAACATCGATGCCATGAATGGATTCGCCACCAGTTATGCATAATCCGGTATTAGTGAATTCAACGGTAGCGCCCATCTGGGTAAAAATCTTTCGTAGTTGATCACCGGGTTGGGTGGTCTGGGTCGGCCAATCAGCAATCGTGACGGAGCCGCCACAGATCATGGCCGCAGCCATAAATGGTGCAGCGTTAGAGAGATCGGGTTCGATGATTAAATCGCGGCCGTGCAGTACACCTGGATGGACGCGCCAAATATGTTTTCCTTGCGAAGAGAATGAAATATCTACCGTCGCCCCGAAATCACGGAGCATCTGAACTGTCATATCGATATGCGGCATCGAAGGAAGGGTCGCGCCAATATCGTGAAGCGTGATTCCCTCTTTCATGGCCGGTCCAACTAATAAGAGGGCAGAGACAAATTGGCTGGAAGCGCTGGCATCGACGTTGATATCGCCACCGCGGAGTGAACCGTTGGCATTAATCGTCATAGGAAGTGAGTAGCGATTGCCGTGTTCAATCGTGACGCCGAGATCTTCGAGCGCAGTGATAACTGGTGCGAGTGGACGTTCATGGGAACGTGGATCGCCATCAAAGTGCACAAGTCCCTGGGCCATCGCAGCAAGAGGTGGCAAGAAGCGCATCACGGTGCCGGCGTTACCGACATCGACCGATGTTGGCCCCATGAGTGGTGCCGGCGTTACGGAGATGTCACCATTGCTTGCAATTTCAATTCCACAACCGAGCGCTTTTAATCCGGCGATCATGAGTGATGAGTCGCGCGAGTGCAGTGGTTTGCGAAGTGTGGAAGGCGACTGAGCAAGCGCTGCCAAAATTAATGCGCGGTTCGTGACTGATTTAGAACCCGGGATGGTCACCGTTTTATTAATAGGTGTACGTCCACGAAATGGAGCAGGCCAGAGCGATTCTTTGCTGGCAGCTACTGGTGAACTCATTGTCGCAAGTCTACCCGAGCCCGTTGCGATGGCGGCTCGAGTAACCTTGCGCTATGTGCGGTCGCTTCGCTCTTGCAGCCTCTCCCGGAGATTTAATCGAGGAGTTTGCAATAACAGTTGGCTATAACGGGCCCTCGCTTCCAGCAGATTGGAATATTGCGCCCACTCGTCCGATTTATATGATCAAGGCGGATAGTAATAACGCGCGTGAACTTACGACGGTCTCGTGGGGGCTGATTGCACCATGGGCGAAGGATCGCGAGAGCGCAATCAAATCTCAATCGCAGGCAATCAATGCGCGCACTGAAACTGTGCACGAGAAACCAACTTTTCGAAACGCGTTTCGCTCTCGCCGATGTTTAATTCCGGCAACCGGGTATTACGAGTGGGCTACCGAGCACGGTAACTTTCCACCGAAGCAACCTTTCTATATTCAGAATATTGAGAATACTCAGCGGGGAAATGGCGCTGATTCAGCCCCCAAGAAAAGTTTATTATTCGCCGGCATTTACGATTCTTGGATTGATAGCAATGGTGAAATATTTGAGAGCGCAGCAATTATCACGCGCGAAGCGGTCGGAAAGTTAGCGCCGATTCACCATCGAATGCCGACCTTCTTACCTAGCGATCGTTGGGATACCTGGCTGGATCCGGAGCTACGCGAGGTCGATGCGATTCGCGCGCTATTGGATTTTCCGGATCCGACCGCCGCGTTACAGGCCGATCCGGTCTCTACTCGAGTTAATTTTGTCCGCAACAATGGCCCGGAGTTAATTCTTCCGATTGAGCTGGGGGAGCCCGAGACCCTGTTCTAGCGCACTCAGGTTCAGTTAATTATGGGGAATAAAAACGCCGGCGCCATCGTTATAGCCGGGGAGTAAAAGCAAAAAATTCACCCTCGGGAATGGAGCACTGTGGCGGTAGCCTTACGACCAATGTCATCCGATCTAGTTCTCTCAGAAAGCGGCGCATCTACCGAGATTGATGTTCGTCGCCCGGTCACTGCTGAACAAATTGCGGAACAGAAGGCTCGCTTTGAACGTGATGCATTTCAATACACCAGCCAGTTATATTCGGCCGCGCTTCGCTATACCAAGAATGCGCACGATGCTCAGGATTTAGTTCAAGATACCTATGCCAAAGCATTTACCTCGTTTCATCAATTTCAAGAGGGCACAAATCTCAAAGCCTGGCTCTATCGCATTCTCTCCACCACTTTTATTAACTCCTATCGCAAGGCGCAACGCCAACCGTTGATCGGTTCCTCAGAGCTAGAAGATTGGCAGATACATAAAGCCGCCAGCCACACCAGCGATCAAGGAAAGTCTGCTGAAGATGAAGTTCTCGAAAATTTGCCGGATGGCGATGTAAAGCGCGCCCTGGCAGAGATTCCAGAAGAGTTCCGGATGGCGGTCTACTTCGCCGATGTCGAGGGATATTCCTACAAAGAGATTGCAGAGATTCTCAACGTCCCTGCTGGCACCATCATGTCCAGACTTCACCGCGGCCGCAAACTTTTGCGCGAACTCCTTGCTGACTATGCCAAGGATCGCGGATTCAATAAGAGTCCAGAAACGAATGTGGAGAAGAAACCATGACCGAGAATTTCATCATCGCGCTAGGTACGCCTGGCGAAGCGGTGAACTGCGAGCAAGCGCTTCAATCCATCACACTCTTCATTGATAACGAGTTCACGCCAGAAATGATCGACCCACAACTCGAAGCCTCATTTACTATTCACTTCCAGGAGTGCCCACCTTGCGAGAGCGAGAAGGCACATGAAGAGCAGGTCGTAAAAACTCTGAAGAATTTACTAAGCCAAGAATGCTGTGAAGCAGCCCCAGCAGATTTGCACGCTCGCCTACTCCAGCAGACTGAATTCCTCGCAGCACAGATGGCGGCTGAAGCAGGGCTGGGAATGAGCACTCAAGTCACTACGACCTATAGCCGCACCGAGATAACAATCGATGGCGAGACTCATATAGAAATCGAAACTTCGCACGAGATTAGGCACGATTTCTAGCCCACCTTCCTGACTTCGCTCCCTAATTCTGCCCGCTCGTTTGTGTAAAAGTTCGCGACTCAATCGCCAGCTTTCGGTTTGATTAAATACTTTCGATTAAGTTAGCGCTTATGAAATTCGACGATGTGCGCGGCGCCATGGGTATGGCATCGCTCGTCGTCCGTCCCGGTGATACCTCAGTGGCGCAGGCCCACAATGATTTACCAGTCGTTGATCCCACGGTTCTCACCAACCTAATGGAAGGTGCATGCAGCGCTGCACTCGCCGAACATTTTGCTCCTGGCGAAACTTCAATTACGCAAGAGTTGGTACTCACCATTTCTGGCACCGTTGGCGTTGGCACCGAAATTCGCGCCCATGCCACCTGCGTTGAAATTGATGGCGCAGTTTTAGATTTTAATGTTGATGTGCACCACGGTTCACGGTTAATCGCATCGGCTAGCTTGACTCGCAAAGTGGTCGATCGCGTCTCGTATATGGCGCGCATTGCTGCTGAATCTGTGATGAGTGAAGCGGGTTAGTTCATGAGTTCAACTTCTGCAAATAATCAGATGCCCTGCGATTTCTGCGGTCAACCTTATGACCCTGTATCAACTCGGTGGCTCTGCCCCAACTGTCACATGAAAACTAATTGCTGCGATGGTGCGCCTTGTCCCATACCGGATTCTGCAGATTTGCAGACCAATAAAAAAACCTCCGCATAAACGGAGGCTTTTTTTATTTAATGCGTTACTAGATTAAGCCTTCTTTGTGGCCCAGAAAATCTCTGCGATTTCATCAATCTTTCCAATCAACTTATCTGCAACTGCAACATCATTTGAGCCCTTAGTGCCACCGGCACCTGCAAGCTTGGTCGCCTCGTTGAAGAGTGTGTTGAGTTGTGGGTACGCCTCGAAGTGTGGCGCCTTGAAGTAATCGGTCCAGAGAACCCAGAGGTGGTGCTTAACGAGTTCGGAGCGCTCTTCTTTGATTGCAACTGCGCGAGATTTGAAATCAACATCTGATGATGCCGCGTACTTCTCCATAGTTGCCTTTACCGAGAGAGCTTCGATCTTTGCTTGTGCTGGGTCGTAGACGCCGCATGGCAGATCGCAGTGTGCAAACGCGACGTTCTTTGGTGCCACGGCTGAAAGTAGTCGTGATGAAAATACTGATGAAAGCTTCATGTTCTCTCCGTCGTTGAAGTGGATTCCAGAGAATCTGGATTGCGTGGGCAAAGAATACTATGGAGCGAAGGTCGGCGCAGAACCGCTTCTTTCGAGACTGGTACGAGATACTTCTCTTATGGCATTAACGATGGGCTTTAAGACGGTTCGGGTATCGGGAAATTCAATGAGCCCCTTTCTCAACGATGGTGATTGGGCGCTCTTTCGCACGATAAAAATTGCACCGCCATCAGCATCGGCCAAGAAGCAGTCCAAGTCACGAGCAAACCTGCGCGCATTACAGGGCAAGGTTCTGCTTATCCAACGTCGCGCTTTCGGTTTTCTAACCACCGGTGAAGCGCCGACCGACTTTCTGCAAATCAAGCGATTACGCCGCATTGATGCACCGGGTACCAACGAAATATTGGGACATAAAGAGACACATGCAAGTGACTCGACATCCAGCGCATCGTTCTCCGAAGACACTGTTCGCATCGCCCGCAACTTTGCCCAAGGATCGGCCGCCTTCATGGCCGGTGATTTAGGTTTATGGGTTGAGGGCGACAACAAAGCTGAGAGCACCGATTCACGTAACTGGGGCTATCTCAAACCGAGCGAAGTCGCCGGGGTCTTTGTGCTCTGTTTCAAACGCGCGAAGGTCAACGGCTAAATTCTGCATTAAACTTCCTTTATGAATCCGAGATTGAGAAAGTTTGCGTTATTCGCAGCTAACTTACTAATCATTCTCGCACTCGTGCCAATTCAATATTCGTATGCTGGAGTTATCGGTAGTGCACCGTGTGCATCAACCGTCACAACTACCTCTACAACCTCCGTCGTTAACACTGGCGGAAAGTGCTACATCATCTTTAAGAGCGGTTCCAACGCATGGACAGCTCCAACTGGCGTGAGTAACGTTTCACTTCTCATCATTGGCGGCGGTGGCGCAGGTGGTTCTGGAGCGTGGGGCGGCGGCGGCGGCGCAGGTGGAATTGTTTGGGATACTGCCTTTGCAGTAACTCCGCTGAGTTCATATTCATTAGTTGTCGGCGACAGCGGAACGCCTGGCACAAACTCTCTTACCCCAGGTGGATTACAGCGAAGCAACAATGGCGGCGATTCTTGGTTCAATTCGAATTCCACAATTGTTGCAAAGGGTGGTGGCGCGGGAGCTTCGTACGGATACTCCACATCTGATTCAACCTACTGCGATGGAATTAGTGGCGGATCTGGTGGTGGTGCAACAGAATGTTTTGTTAACGGCCATGTCAATGCTGGTGGTAGCGCAACGCAAACTCTTCCAACAGGTGCGGACTTGATATTTGCAAACACTGGTGGACTTACTGCAACGAATGCTTATCAAGCCGGCGGCGGTGGTGGTGGTTCGGGGGGCATCGGTACCGCATCTTCTTCTTATCAAGTTCCTGGTGCCGGTGGCGCTGGTACTCAATATTTCAAACCATTGCTCACCGCAATTGCATCTGCAATGCCAACAGCTTGGCAGGAAACAACAACCGCTGGATACATCGCGGGTGGCGGAGGCGGTGCATCGTCAACGAGTGCGCTTGGCGGAGTTGGCGGCGGTGGCGCGGGTGGCGCAAATACCGTGAATTCGTCTTCAGGGGCGAACGGTGTTGCTAATACTGGATCTGGCGGAGGCGGAGCATCGTGCTGTTCTCCCATTGGATTTGGCGGTTACGGCGCAACTGGCTTAATCGTTATTCAATATTCGGCAAGCATAACTACAGCAGTTTCACTGGGTTTAGCCGGTGGAGTAAAAGTTGCAACTTATAGAGCACCGATAACACTCACTGCAACGCTTACAGGTGGCGATGGCAAAGTGAAGTTCTATCAAGATGGAAAAGTTATTCCTGGCTGTCAATCCATCGTATCTTCAGGTTTGACTGCGACATGTCTGTGGCGCCCAGCAAGTAAGCGTTTGATAACACTGACTGCCGAACTCGTTGCAAATGGGGCAGTCCTCGGCTCTAAATCGATTCCTATTACGGTTTCGATTAGCAATCGAAGTGGTACTAGAAATTAACGCGTAAACGCCTCAATAATTAGCGCTTTCTGCTCTTCTTCATGCAGGTGGTGTGATCCAGTTGCAGGTGAAGCAGTTGCGCGGCGTGAGACTGGTCGAAGCACGCGACCATCGAGGGTTCCCATGCTGTTGACAGCAATGTATGGCCATGGACCTTGGTTAGCAGGTTCATCTTGAACCCAGAGCAAGTTAGCGTTCGAATGCTTGGCAGCAATCGCAGCCATCTCGGCGAGTGGTAGTGGATATAACTGTTCGACGCGAACAATTGCTGTGTGGCTCTCGTTTAAGCGAGTGCGCTCTGCAAGTAAGTCGTAATACACCTTGCCGGAACAGAAGATGACGCGATTAGCGTTACCTGGAACCGTGGCATCATCAATAATCGGACGGAATGTTCCTTGAGTGAAATCAGCAAGTCCGGATGCTGCAGCTTTCAATCGAAGCATGGACTTCGGCTCAAAGACAATAAGTGGACGACGAGCTGGATTGTTCATGTGCCAACGCAGCAAGTGGAAGTACGACGCAGGAGATGATGGCTGCGCAACCGTCATGTTGAGTTCGGCGCAGAGCGCTAAGTAACGCTCGATTCGCGCGGATGAGTGATCCGGTCCTTGTCCTTCATAGCCATGTGGAAGAAGGAGAACTACTGAAGAACGCTCGCCCCACTTCTGCAGTGAAGAGGAGATGAACTCATCGATGATGGTCTGTGCGCCATTGGCGAAGTCGCCGAACTGGCCTTCCCACATCACAAGTGCGTTATCGCGAACAACGGAGTAACCGTATTCAAATCCCATCGCTCCATATTCAGAGAGAAGTGAGTCGACAACGAAGAATTGATTCTCATCCGAAATCAATGAACGAAGTGGTGTCCACTCGGCGCCAGTGTTCTGATCGATGACAACTGCGTGACGGTTCGAAAATGTTCCGCGGCGAACATCTTGACCAGCAAGACGAATCGGATGGCCTTCGAGAAGAAGTGATCCCATCGCCAGCATTTCGCCGGTGGACCAATCCACGGTGCCTTCATCCAACATTTCCACGCGCTTTGCGAGTTGTGGTGCGAGCTTAGGATGAATTACAAAACCTTCAGGAGTTGCACCTTGGGTTGCGGCAATCCGACGGAGCGTTGCTTCATCCACTGCAGTGTGCACAGTTTCAGGAGCGGGCGCGGTTGGAACAGGTGCGGTGCTAGGAGCAGGCTCGGTGTTGTGTACTGCATTAAAGACTGATTCGAGTTGAGTCTGGTAATCGCGCAGAACTTCTTCCGCCTCTTCCACCGTGATATCTCCGCGACCAATCAGCGATTCGGTATAAAGCTTGCGAGTAGAACGCTTCGCCTCAATCAATTTATACATCAGCGGTTGCGTGAAACTTGGCTCGTCACCCTCGTTATGTCCGCGGCGGCGGTAGCAGATCATGTCGATGACGACATCTTTATTAAATTCTTGGCGATATTGGTAAGCAATCTTTGCCACGCGCACAACTGACTCTGGATCATCGGCATTCACGTGGAAGACCGGTGCCTGAATAATCTTCGCCATATCGGTGGAGTAGCGAGAGGAACGCGCTGCCGATGGCGATGTGGTGAAGCCGACCTGATTATTTACAACGATATGAATAGTGCCGCCGGTGCGATAACCCCGTAGTTGTGACATCGAAAGTGTCTCGGCAACAATTCCCTGACCAGCAAAGGCAGCATCGCCGTGCATCAAGATCGGCATGATCGAGTACTTATCTTTTACATTCATGATGTCTTGCTTCGCGCGAACTACGCCTTCGAGAACAGTGTTCACTGCTTCGAGGTGTGATGGGTTAGCGGCGAGGTAAACCTGAGTTGTAGCACCGGATTCGGCGGTAAATGTTCCTTGCGTTCCGAGGTGGTATTTCACATCGCCGGAGCCATGTACTTGATTCTCGGCGTAGTGGCCCTCAAACTCTTGGAAGATCTGGCCAATATTTTTTCCGGCGATATTTGCCAATACATTGAGGCGGCCACGGTGCGGCATACCAATACAAACTTCATCTAGGCCATCTTCGGCAGCTGATGAGATAACGGCATCGAGAAGTGGAATTACAGTCTCGCCACCTTCGAGTGAGAAGCGCTTCTGTCCAACAAATTTAGTCTGCAAGAATGATTCAAATGCTTCGGCGCTATTGAGTTTGCGCAAGATGCGGAGTTGTTCTTCGCGAGGTGTGCGAGGCGCACCGACTTCAACGTGCTCTTGAATCCATTTACGTTCTTCCGGGCTCTCGATATACATATATTCCACACCGACGCTGCGGCAGTAGGAGTCGCGGAGAGTTCCGAGAATTCGGCGAAGCTTCAGCTTTGGCTTTCCACCAAAACCACCAGTAGGAAATTCGCGATCAAGATCCCACAGTGTTAAGCCGTGGGTGACGACATCTAAATCAGGATGTGAACGTTGGTGATACTCAAGCGGATCGGTATCTGCCATTAAGTGGCCGGTCGTGCGATAGGCGTTAATCAATTGCTGAACGCGCGAGACTTTATCTAACTGATTATCTGCGGTCTCGGAGATGTCTTGTACCCAGCGGATAGGAACGTATGGGATGCGAAGTGCAGCAAAGATTCCGTCATAGAAACCTTCGGCGCCGAGCAATAATTCATTGAGTACGCGCAAGAAGTCGCCAGATTGGGCACCTTGAATAATTCGGTGATCGTAAGTACTAGTAAGTGTGATGACTTTGCTGATTGCTAAGTTCGCGAGCGTCTCTTCATTTGCGCCTTGGAATTCGGCCGGGTAATCCATTGCACCCACACCAAGAATCAGACCTTGACCTTGCACCAAACGTGGAACGGAGTGAACCGTGCCGATAGTTCCGGGATTAGTCAGCGAGACGGTGGTGCCAGCAAAATCTTCAACAGTTAATGTGCCAGAACGAGCCTTGCGCACTGTCTCTTCATACGATGCCCAGAACTGCGCGAAGTCGAGCGCTTCGCAGCCCTTAATTGATGGGACTAATAATTGACGCGATCCATCGGGCTTTGCCAAGTCAATGGCGATACCTAAGTTGATATGTTCCGGGTGACCAATTGCAGGCTTGCCTTCTAATTCACCAAAGAATGCATTCATCGATGGCATCTGGCGAAGTGCGGTCACCATTGCATATCCGATGATGTGAGTAAATGAAACTTTGCCACCGCGGCCACGCTTGAGGTGGTTATTAATAACGGTGCGATTATCAATCATAAGTTTTGCAGGAATTGCGCGGACCGATGTTGCGGTCGGAACAGAGAGCGAGGCTTCCATGCTCTGCACAACGCGAGCACTAACACCACGAATGACTTCGAGCGATG
>Ga0304729_1002705_pt1 | contig 10415 bp, 23 predicted proteins | sample C_131016_MF_Meta_FD_190475 | JGI IMG/M metagenome (GOLD analysis project Ga0304729, IMG submission 190475) | Freshwater microbial communities from Lake Croche, Canada to study carbon cycling - C_131016_MF_MetaG (v2) (version 2) | ecosystem: Environmental > Aquatic > Freshwater > Lake | place...
TATTTAATCTGGTTTGATATATCAAAGTGTTTATAGCTATTGTCGTGAAATAAAACTGTGTTGATAATATGTTGTTCAACATCATTCACATTAAGATAGGTATAGGCAATTGAGCCCATGCCACTATGTTTCCAGTTTTTTGAGTAGATAAATGTAGTATCTTGTGAATAGGCTGTAAATCCTATTAATATTAATAAAGCTAAGATTATTCTTTTCATACTACAAATATAAGGAATTAACCCAATATTTTACTGATTTTGATATCTCTTAACTCATCCTTCTCATAGAAGGATGCGGCATTCTGCATTCTAAACTCTTCAAAAAATTTGTTAAATTTACGACACCAATATCGGGTATAACATCCTAATAAAAATGGGCTGAATAGATACTCACCATTTAACATGCGAACTGATCTACATTTGCTAATCCAACTAACTCTCTTTGAGAAGGCGGTTGCTTCTAAGAAGATTACTACCTCATCTCTTTTATCATAATCCCATTTACCTTTAACATATAAAGACTTACGAACAAAGTAGAATATTGCTGATTCACTCGGATTCTTATCATCAAGTGTTGTGCAATAAGATTCATTTTTAAGAAAATTGTAGGTTTCTTTACAACTTCGGTAGGATTTGAAGCTCAAAGTGAATTCCAGTAGCTCCAGTAATAGGATCATAAGTGTTAGCATTAGTATTATAATTAAAATTTTTATCATTTTAAAATCTTTTTGATATTTATATCTCTCATCACTGAGAGTAAAAAGTTCTTCATTTCCTCTGATATTTCTTCTGCATGATCCGGTCCAACCACATCAATATTGATAATGAGTGCCCTATCAGCATAATCAAAGTAGAACCCGAACCAAAGGTTAAGGTCATATAATACTGCAGGGTCTGAATGATTTTCCGCAAATTCGTTCATATTATCAGTAAATTCAAATGTATAATTATTTGGATTTATCATAATATCCTTGACTATGATTGTATAGTCAAAGTAGTTAATCTTCTTTCCATGTAACCTTTTTATTATACAATACATTTATAGTTTAAATTTTTTTAACCAGTCTAACCAAGACCTATCTTCTGGTTCTAAGATTTTATTGATCTTATCATCACGTAACCTACTCTTAACCAGTGCAAATATACCGACAGACATATCAGTTTTTTCAAAATCAACATCGAATACGGCGGTCACCATATCGTTCATGAAGTCTTCGCGGATAATTGCATACCCCTTTGTCTTTAGATTAGACATATCACCACATTTTGTGAACCTGCCACATGCTTGTTCATATGATAGGTTCATCTCGTCTATCTCAACATCACCATCTTTTCTAAAGTAAGTAACTAAGCAATACATGTATTTATAAATTTTATCTGTTCTATTAAATCTCTACCATCATTAATGATAACATAGTCACAACAGTGCATTTTAGCGCCATCAGACATTTGGTTCTTCATTCGTTTTAGTATGTCATACTTCGTACCACCTCTATCAATAGCCCTTTGTAGTCTTAATTCTTTTGGTGCGGTTACACCTATTAAAACATCAACCATTATCTTACATTCTACAATTATGGCAGACTCTTTTATTACATAAGCTGCATTAGATGCCTTGTGAAAGTCTTCGAACTTTTTTAGTACGATTGGATGCACAATACTATTCAGCTTATTCAATTTTGCTTTGTCTTTAAAAACAATGTTAGATAAGTACATTGAATCCAATTTACCATCACAATATGCGTACTCACCAAAGTAATTTTTTATTTGCTTTATAACCGATTCATCGGTATTAACAATTATCTTAGCTTCATTGTCAGTGTTGAACACTGGTATATTGTACATCTCACTGAATAGATTACAAACATACGTCTTACCTGACCCTATGTTACCCGTTATACCCACTCTCATTTTAATATCTGTTTAATTTTATCATTTCTCGTATAGTCTTCTATCTCGATTAGTATAATGTTACCTAGAAAGCCACCATCATACGGATCTCCACTTATTTTATCTCTAGTCCACCTAAATACAACACTTCTTCCCATATCAAATATTTCGCGATAATAATACCAAATACCTCCTCGCCATTCCCTATACCATTTATACTTTCTCATAATTACATATCTGAAGTGTTAACATCATAGTAGCCGTCTCTTTTTCTTGACTCATAACAATCATCACTAGATTCTTTACACTGATAGGGTCTAGAATCTCTTTCTTTTCTCCACTTCTCCATCTCATCATTCTCCTTATCCATTTCATCACCAATGTTATATGCCAACCAAATACCACCAATTAATAGTGTTATTCCACCTAACCACCACAATGCTGTGTTAATATTTTCCATTAGTCTAACAATATTTTAATCTTTATATCTCTGAATTCTTCTAAAGTTATAAAACTACTTTTTGGAAACCAAACAGTATGTCCATTAAATTCAATATAGATAGTTTTATATTCATCTTCCCATTCAATATCACCAACCACTTCATAAACTTTTCCGATTGTCAATGACATAGAAAGTGTCTCATTGCTTATACAGACTAAGAACTGACTCATTAGTATTCTTCGAGTTTTATATCACAGATAGAATTTAAACCAATATTGAACTTCTTATATAATTCCCAATCTTGTGCTTGTGATCCACCACCAGGTTGAATAACCCAACCCTTTCTTAGATTGCTAATACAGTCCTCAATCATTATTTGTTCAAACCATTTCTTCTTAATATCCCCAAGAAATTCATCATCATCCCTATTCTTCTTACAAAGAGATTTGTAGTCAAACATTAAAAGCTTAGAATCTCTACCGTGACTTCCAAATATATGATCAATTCCCAAATCACTCATAAGCTCATGTCGCATTTGCTCGACTGGATCAGTGAATACTTTTTTAATCTTTTGAATGAAGGCATCGAATGTTCTATCACCAAAGTCTGATCCACTTATATAGTAAGGTAATGTTTTATCTTCACCTCTCTTAATATTCCAATAGTCCAAAGACTTTGATTGTAAGTCGACGCACATATCCCAAACATCTTGTCGTATCATAACCCACGAGAGGTCACAATCCTTCTTCTCCGAATTCATATCCGGTACTTTTCCCTTGTCAGTGCATGCTGTCTTAGATAAGTCGTAATACTGTGGTTGATTCCTAAATGAGCCAGCTCGCTCAATTCCTCTTATTAAATCAAGTAGTCCCCAATCTTTAAACTCCTCGTCATCTGTAATGATTACATTACCAAATTTTTCTTTTAAGGTTGATTCTATTACTTTATAATTCCAATCCTCATCAACATCTTCAATACTACCGTAGTCGTCATACTTCCCACTAATTGCTAAGAAAGCGGGTGACAATAACCCAGTTGAATAAACATATCCTGATTGACCCAAAATACTTTGTTTATTAAACCCTGCTTGTAGAAATACTAACTTTATTTTATCACCTGCGATTATCGGTAAATTCGATATCATACAAGTTCCGTTCCAACATCCCATATTTATATTTTTAAATTCCTAATTTTTCCAATTGTTTTTCTCTATCCATAGCTTTTCTTTTAGCTGGATCCGACTTCTCATATAATATTTTCTCATAGATAACATGTTGTATCCTACGTTGATAATAATATTGTATGGGGAAATATATATCGGCTGATAAACTGTAAGAGAATTTCTTCAATAGTACATCAAAAGGATACGCGCTAGAACTAGTATCAATATATGTAATTTTACTAATACCCCACATATAATAATTATCAACTATTCCATCCACAATGATACTAAATTTATCAGTCTCTAATCGAGTACATGTCTTAACATCATGAACTACATCACCGGAGTGTGCGTAAATACCCAGTGAATGTCTATTCTCATAGATATAGGCATATCTCTTTATATTATCAAGTTGTATATAAAATGATAATGGTATAAATAGTAATATTATAAGAATTGATGCAATCATTTTAATAGCTTTTTAATCTTTTGATCTCTCTCATAGGATTTGATAAAATCCTTATACTCTGGTGTATCTATTTCTTCTCTCAGTTGTGAATTATATTCGTTACTGTAGTAGTGTGGAGTGAAATACAACACAGTTAACAGATATATTGTCCATAAGGGTATCGTTAATGTGTATATTAGTCTAGTGCTACCGCTGAAATAGAATAGTATATAGAATCCTTGAACTACTAAAAAGTATTTCAAAATCTTATGCTTGTTTAACCGCTTAGATCTAAACTTAATATCATATGCAAACTTAGGCGAACCATTTCGTAGGCTATATTCCAATAGTCTTATACAAAGTAGAAAAGTTGGCATTGCATATAATAGCAGAACCACAAATAAATCATACATTATACAGGTTGTTTAAAAAACATCAAATCTTTATAGTAGTCCCATACTTGCTCGTCAGTCCATCTCCAACCGTATCTATTCAGTCTACCATTTCTATCATAGAGTGGTTTATCGGATTCAGGCTTGAGATCATGCCCAACAACTTTATTGCCTTCTTTAACTTCAACAAGGTAATTACTATCAAGTGCGACCCACCATCCAAAATCTTCATCATCAAGTTTCATGTATGCGGGGGTGCAGTCTTTTTTCCAAAACATTCTTGTTCCCTTTTTATATTTCATATATAGAAATATTAACAAATATACGATATTTTTACGAGTAGGCAAAAAAAAGTCCCTTTCGGGACTTTTTTAGTTTAAGCTTTTTAAAATGTTTAGTATAGCTTCGTTATGTTCTTCACAATCAGCATCAGAGTATGACTCTTTAAACTCTAATCCAATTAACTCTTTGTGTGTTGCACTAAGCAGTTTTAAAAAGTCATTAGCTGCCCAAGTTGCTTCTGGGGGTGTATCAGAACCCCAACTGTAAAGCAATGTAGTAAAACATTTATATATTGTCATATTATGAATTTTTGTAAAGATAAGGATAATATTTGATATTATTTCTTCTTAACATATATTTCACATTCATGTACAACATATTCACTACCATTAACGTATGAAGAATGTCTATTGGTGGTATATTTAGTTATAACCTTGAATCCAATCGCGTCTAATCTCTTACTAAATTTCTGCATCAATTCACTAAACTTTTCGATAGCAGGGGTGAATACGAAGATAATTTGCGAATCTTCTCTATAATATGTATTTCTTGGGTCTCTTTCACTTGTTACAAAGTAATAAAAGTTTGGATTTATTGATAAAAAATCCTCAGATAGGTCATCTACTTCGCTGAATGGATATTCTTTGAATATTCCAGTTTTTGGTAGTCTATCTTCAATATAGAAGGTAAACATATCCTGAATAGTATATCTATCATCTTGTGATAAGCTATTTCTATCTATAAACTTTTTTATAAATCTCATTAGTTGTAATCTCTTTGATCTGGTGCTGCTCCTAATTCCTCACAGAAATCTAAGAACTCTTCACCATTAATTATATCTTTCTTACTTACCCAATCCATTATTTCTTTACGAACAGAAACTAGTCTATCATAAGTGAATCCTACTTCGGGCCACCAAATTCCATAGGATGAATCATCAATACTATGTATATCAGCTTTCATCGTATAATATGGCATTTTATTCTCATCGTATCTAAATTTAGCACCAGTAGGACATAGAATAGTAAGAGATATTGGATTATATTCACGGTTATATAAATGTCTCTTGGTTTCAGTATCAACCTTTTTAAGTGTTATCATCTCATCTCTTGTAACAAATTGATCAGGGTATTGCCCTTTACCTTTTCTACTTGTAGTGTGTTCAAAGTGTACCCCCTCAAACCAGGTGTTTAGATATTTACCTAGTTCATCTTTTTTAAGAGAATAAACTGAATAATAGTCACTATAAGGACCATTTTCTGATTCGCGAGTGGGCCATTTCCTAACTTTAGAAATGTTTGTTAGCTCTTCAAATAATTTTAAATGTTTCATTAATTATATATTATATTTGTAAAATAGGAATTTAACATGAATACTGCATACTTGAATAAGTGGAAAAACCTAAATAAGGTTTTAGAAGAATATACATTTGTAATATCGAACACAATAGATGATTGGAATCATTGCTACTATTCAAATAAGTTTGATGGTAGGCTAGAATATGATATTGAAAGTGATGAAATATCAATCTATGACGTTGATAACATCGAAATAAGATACTTATCCGAATCAACTCTTAATGAATTGGAACTGAGGCATACACTTGAATTCATCTTGCTTTAACGTTGAAAATACTTTTCAATTCGTTTACTTAGTCTTACTCTTGGATCAGAATCATCTCTACCTAATGTTGCATAAGGCAGAACAAATCCAAAGCTCAGAAGTATTCTTCGTGAGTTAAATTCATTTGTCCAATGTCTATATAGAGAGGCTTCAAAGCAATACATATCTGTTTGCTCTATATCCAATATGTCTTTATCAATAAAGAATTGATAATCATCTGCTAATACACTTATGTTACACTTGTAATTTATGTAACCTTCTATGGCGGCATCGTAGTGATGGTTTATTTTACCACCTTTATTCATATCAACTGCTTGTAGAAATATATTATCAGTAGGAATACCGATAGTCGTTGATATTCTCTTAATTATAGTTTTAATAACTATTGGTAGCTCATCTTGACTAACCTTTGTAGCCGATTGAAAGTTTGTTATATAGTTTGTCAACTTGGTATTGGATATATCAAATATGTTTGATGTCCCATTAAGTTCACTCGCTAGTATAGTTATGTGCTTATTGCTTACCTTAGGAGAGAGATTGATGGAGTTAACCCAATCTATAATTGAGTTAACTTCATCATTACTTATAAATTTCCTTACTATTTTATAATTTGTAGATTCCATTTTGCTAAGAATTCTTTTGGACTGGACTGTTCGATTATTGAATGTTCTTGGACTGATAACAATTTTTGATAACCTGCATCATCAACGTTACAAAAGCAAAACCAATGAGTTGCTGGTTGCTTACCGGTCTCGGATAAAGGAATGCTTAGGTGTTGCTTTGACTCTTCTGATAGAGAGTCCTTGAATCCTCTAATTAGAGGGTGTATATCCTGTTCAACTTTTGTAAAGATATCTTTACTATTCTCTCTAGCTTTTGTGACATTAGCATCATCACAAATTATACATAGTTTCATATTATTTATTTATTTTTATATACCTATTATATTTGTATTTAAGTAGTCAGTGTTGTATGGTGTAAAATAGAGAAATTCTGCCTCATATGTTTCAACATTTAATTCTGCTATACAAGTAAATAGTTGACTAAGTTCCTTGTCATTACAGTATAGATGAGTATATATTCTACTATTTACGTTTATTATATCTATAATAAACCATACTTTATTTATACTCACATTTGGAACATTGTTTAGTGTTATTGGAGATATACTTTCTTGAATAAACTGTGCCAAGTTCATATCAAATAGTCCCAATAAGGCAATTGGTGCACCATATGGAACTGATGTAGAAAGTACCACATCACCATAATTTACTAAGCCAGTTAGATATAAACCACTATCAGTGCCATCTGAAATAGCTACCAGGCTTGCGGATCCAGTTACATCAATTCTAACTATTTTACTCCAAAGATTATTATTATAATCTATAAATAGAAGTCTATCAGTATAGACAAATGATTCACCATCATAAAACATTGAAGTTGGGCATGATTGCGCAACAGTTTCAGTAACTGTTATAACTAATGAATGAGAAGCACCTCCAATTTGTTCAGGTGTTACGGTTATAATATCACCTACTTTGAATAGATCACCAAAATTTGATACTGATACATTAGAAACTACACCGTCAGTTACGACTATGTCAAATGTCACCCCATATCCATTATTAGGTGCAGACTGTTTTACTGGTGAAATACTGGTATATATATTATTAGTGCCCGCTACTGAGCTATAGGTTATTGACAATACTGCACCACCTATTTGACTTAATATGGTATCATTTATTACGGTTGTATTTCCAGATTCATCCATTGATCCAAAGATATACTTATCTCCATATTCTTGATTATCAGAAAAGTATCCTGATGTATTTCTCGTGATGAAGTATGTAGACCCATTATCGTCCTTTGATAATATAGATGGTCCTGAAAAATCTTCACTGAATGGTATTAAGGTTGAGTTGTCTTCTACATCAAATAGAACATAATCTTCTTGATTAGTTGCGGGAACTTTAAATCCAAATAATCTAAATTGTGTTTTAGTATTTCTACTACCTCCAGCCCCTGCTCCAGCACCTGCCGCAGCCGATGCCGCCGCCGCGCTAAAGGTATTTTCCATCATCGTGTTCGATTGATGTAAGAAGTATTGTCTAGCTTGCTCTTGTGGAGAAAGTGTTTGTATTCTAGGTAGATTCCTAAATTGTTCCCAATTATTGTACATTTTTATAATTTATTTTTATGTATATATTAAAAATGAGTTATATCATTTATAACTTCTCATTTAGTAGATATATTAATCCATCAATCTGATCACACTTGTAATACATGTAATACTCCACGACATCATCATTATTATCTATCTGAAAGAAATCCATGTAGTCTCTATCTCTGGTTGGATTTATATAACCACCAGCAACTCTAACTATAAACCAATCATCATTCACTTTTGATATAAGTATTTTACTCGCGAATTGCTTTTGATACACTCTACCTGTGTCGGTGGGTGTTTCATCGGTAACTATATCAAATGATTTACCTGCTTGTTGTAGAATATATTTTTTTCGAAATTTATGTTTACTGTTGTATTCTCTGACTACTTCTTTGATTTTATTTCTTTCAGCAGAGCTTATTATTAATAGTTTGGACTTAGTTCGTTTAGAAAACATATAGTCAGTGAAGTCACTTACAGATATTTCCTTATAGTATTCACTATTGACACTCTCATTGAACTCATGTTCAAGTTCGTTTACTAACTTATCACTTACTTTACCAATAATACCTTGTAAACACTTAATCAATCCATCCAACTGATCACACTTATAATTATGCTTTGCAATTACATGATGTTGCATATCTTCAACAATTTTCTTTATAACTATAAAATAATAATCATCGAACATCTTTATTATTTCAATTAAAGAATCCTTTAACCGTATGCTCAGTTTATTTCCTATCCTTGAGATTCCATAGTCGATAAATAGACTTTGAAGCTTACGAATTTCAGATAGTTCAAAAGGTAGTGATTCCTTAATAGCTATCCTATAATCCTGATCATTCATTTTTTGATACAACTCGTTATTGGTTTCGGTTTCAAATAGTTTTAGATATTTCATATTGTATATATAAAAAATATTAATTATATTTACAGTTATATGAATGAGATAGATGAGATAATATTAAAGATGATCCAGGATGATTATCCACATAGGAATATAAAACAGATATCCGTACTCGAAAATAATGATAGATACTTTGTGACATATAGATCTGATAATCAATACCAATGGGGAAGCGATGTGATTAAGAAACCGTTTGAAAACCCTGAGGTCAATCCACAGGATGGAACTGTTAAAGGTGTATATATATTGTAAAGGTTAGTAAGGTTAAACAATTACTGAGAGATAGTAAAATAGATAAAATCAATGACTGAGGAAATGATTATGGATTTCATCAAATGGCATCGACCTAATGATACAAAAACTGCCAGTAATCTAAGAAATACTAGCACTTCTATAATGTATGATATGTTATACGGAGACGAAGGCTCTGTTAGGGTCGAAGTCGATATGTGTTTCTATAAGATGTATATAATAGAAAATAGAAACAAGAAGATAGAATGTATAATAAGTTAGTAGCAGTAATAAATAGAATTCATCCTGATAGAGAAGTGACTAGTTTAGCACCAAATTCCCGTGCTATCCCGAAACTAAATACTTCATACAAGATTATATCTTATTATTACAAGGCGAAAGATAATTTTTCATATGTTGATCAGATATATGAACACGAGTTAGAATATATGATTAAAATAATTAGAGAAGAAAAGATAAATGATATCTTAAATGACTAGTAAAGATTTGTTAGTAATTGAATATATTAGAGAAAGACACCCATATAGACATTCGGTAGCTGATATATCTGATTGGGATATGGATAATGGTGCTGGCTCATTGAGCTATTCATATAGACAGAAAGAGATATTACCAAATGGGGGTGTTTATTGGAAGAGACTTTATGCAGTAGTATTTAAACATGCTTTTATGGAATATGTATCTGAGATTAGAGATAAGAAAATAAATGAAATTATAAATGATTGATTTAATAGAAGAATATATACTGGAAGTTAGAACTGATATTAAGCTTATAAATATCTGGGCTTCCAACCTAAGTAAAGACAATGTTATATGGACTAAGTATTTTAGATATGATTATAATTTTG
>Ga0304729_1002706_pt1 | contig 10415 bp, 9 predicted proteins | sample C_131016_MF_Meta_FD_190475 | JGI IMG/M metagenome (GOLD analysis project Ga0304729, IMG submission 190475) | Freshwater microbial communities from Lake Croche, Canada to study carbon cycling - C_131016_MF_MetaG (v2) (version 2) | ecosystem: Environmental > Aquatic > Freshwater > Lake | place...
CGACACCATTGAAGATACACAAACCACTGCCGAGGAATTGACGAAAGTATTTGGTAAGAATGTAGCCTCCATTGTTTTAGAGGTAACCGACGATAAGGCGCTTCATAAAGAGAAGCGTAAGCTAGAGCAAATCGCCCATGCCCCCCATTCTTCTTATGAAGCTAAGTTGGTTAAGCTTGCAGACAAGATCTGTAATCTTCGAGATATCTTAGCCTCTCCTCCAAGCGGTTGGGATGTCAAAAGAAAGCAAGCCTATTTCGAATGGTCAGCCCAAGTTGTCTCTGGTATCAGAGGTTCTAACTCCAATCTAGAGAAGGTCTTTGACGCTTTGCTTGAAAAGGGTAGAGCCCAGTATCAATCTGAGCTAAGCGAATAATCCTCATGGCAAGTCTGAGTAAATCTAAGATCATTGCCCACCGCCAGTGTCCTAAGCGCCTATGGTTGCAGGTTAACCGAACCGAACTTATTGAAATTAGCGTAGCAACTCAGGTGCGTTTTGATGAGGGCAATAAAGTTGGGGATATCGCTCGTCAAAATAACCCAGGCGGAGTTTTTATAGAGACCCTTAATCGAGTAGAGGCTATCGCCCAAACTAAAGAGGCTATATCAAAGAACCAGGCCATCTTCGAAGGCGCCTTCTTTGAAGAAGATGTCCTAGTTCGTGCGGATTTACTTTTCCCGGAAAAAGATGGATATCGTCTAGTCGAGGTTAAATCTTCTACTGGCATGAAGAGTTACCACGTAGATGATGTCACGATTCAAAGCTGGGTCATGGAGAAGGCAGGGTGTTCCACTACAAGCATGGCCTTGGCTTATGTCAATAATAAATTTGTCTATAAAGGCGATGGAAATTACGAAGGTTTTTTTGTTGAGGCAGATTTATCAAATCAAGTAAGACCAAATATGTCTCAAGTGCAATCTTGGATTAATGCCGCCAAAAAAACCTTAGCTTCAACAGTTGAACCTACGATTACACCAGGTGAGCAATGCACAGATCCTTTTACCTGTGAATTTATTAGATATTGCTCACCGCCTGAAGAGGGCGTTGAGTATCCTGTAGAAATCTTACCTTACGGCAAAGCGATTGCTTCCGAATTAAGGGGTGATGGCTATAAAGATTTGCGCGATGTGCCTGCTGATCGTTTGAGTAATCCAAAACATCTTAAGGTTCATGCAGCAACCTTAAGTGGGAATGCAATCTTGGAGCCAGAGGCAATTTCACAAATACAAGTCTTGCCGTACCCGCGCTACTACCTTGATTTTGAGACTATTGGTTTTGCTGTACCGATTTGGGCGGGTACTCGACCTTATATGCAAATACCGTTTCAGTGGTCATGCCATATTGAGCAGTCCGATGGATCAATGGAGCATAAAGAATTTTTAGATCTTTCTGGAAATGATCCAAGGGAGATGTTCGTAAAAACATTGATAGAAGCTATCTCTATAGATGGACCGGTAATTGTTTATAACGCTGGATTTGAGGGCGCCCGTATTAAAGAATTAGCTATCACTTTTCCGCATCTCTCTTCAGAGTTATTGGCTATTCCAGGGCGATTCTTTGATTTGCTGCCACTCGCTCGCAATCATTACTATCATCCCAATATGAAGGGCTCTTGGTCAATAAAAGATGTCCTGCCAACGATCGCACCAGAATTAGATTATTTAAATTTAGAGGTGAGTGACGGAGCAATGGCACAAGAAACTTACAAAGAGGCCATTCATAGCCATACTTCCCCAGAGAGAAAGGAAAGGGTACGGCAATCTATGCTAAGGTATTGCAAACAAGATACGATCGCTATGGTGAAAATCGTAAAAGCCTGGAGTCAAAACTCATCTTGACAAAAATACTCAAAAGTCTACATAAGAACTATTTACACAAGGAATTCTCTCAAATAATTCATCATTTTTTGGCCAACTGATAATTTATATGATTAAAAATAAATTACTCTATGAAAACTCTCTAGAGCGATTCTTGATGGCCCAAGAAGACTGTTATGAAGAAGTTCTCCAGGAGTTGAGGCAAGGCTACAAAAAGACGCATTGGATATGGTTCATTTTTCCTCAATTACAAAGTCTAGGACATAGTGAGTACTCCCAATATTATAGTTTTGGATCTGAGCATAGCGCGAGAGGCTATTGGAACGATCCTGTTCTTGGAGGGCGCTATAGAGATTGTTTAGAGATTCTTCTTGCGTCTAATCGTGCGGTAGAAAGTATCCTTGGAGATCTTGATGCCAAAAAGCTTCAATCTTCTTTGACCTTGTTTGATTACACAGTACCTAACAACCCATTATTAAAAAATGCATTAAAGCAATTATTTGGTGGTGCAAAAGATTCGGTAACAATAGATATACTATTAAGACCTATCTCATAGATGAGTCAATAAAATGTCTGTTACAAATGAAATAGATATTTTTCAAAACAAGCTTCGTGAATTTAATGAGGCTAGCTCTAGGCTGTCTACTTTAGATGATTTTTCAAAGCATACCGAAGAAAGAAGAAAAGTATTTGAAGGATTTGGTGCAAATGTGTCTTCGGAATATAAAGATATTGCGATATCTTTTGAGGATCTTCTAGAAAAGTTCTTTTTTGTCACATTGGTTAATAGAAGAAAAATTGATGGAATCAATTCTTTAATAAGATTCTCAATAGATTCTAAGAATTCAATAGCTTTGGCCCAGGGCATTAGGGCGCTGTTGGAGCATGCTTGTGTTCTTGCCATGATTTCAAGTGAGATTGAAAAGCTAAAAAAAGGATTAGAAGGCCTAAACGAATTTTCTAAAATAAAGAGTTTATTTAATAAGTCAGATAGTTTTATATATCGATGTTATTTCGGAAAGAGCAGTAAAGTTGAGTCTGATAAGACTAAGCAAGCAGTTCATATAAATGACGGCCTTAATCTTTTAAAAGCTAAATTTTCACAAATAGATAAAGATTACGACTATCTATGTGAATTTGTACATCCAAATCACGGTAGTAATTTATTAGTATCAACCTCCGATATTGCACAATATATAACATCGATAGTATCAAATTTTGATCGTGAAGAAATAATTAGAATGATCGCCATTGGTAATAAAACTCTTGAATCTGTTGAGAAAGATGAATCATTCTTATATTCGATGATTGGCATTTTGGGTACTACTGCTAATAGATTTACGACAAAGGGAACCAAACTATCAAATGTCTTTTCTGTTAGAAAGCCTGAAATAAGGGGGAATGGCAAAACAAAAGAAACTGCACTTTTTGTGTCTAATGGTCGTGGTGCAGTTGAGGAGATTGAATTTATCTATAGCTATTTTGAAAAGCAGTCTTATCAAATTTATGGAAGAACTGTAGTAGATATATCGGAGAACTTTATATATGACTTATACGATACAAACAAGGGTAAAGTATGGGTCAAGGTCTCCATTGAAGGACAGTAGATATGACTTGTTTATTTTGTGAAATTCCGGATATACGAGTCATTGCTAGTAATCCATTGGCTTATGCCATTAGAGATAACTTCCCTGTAACGTTACTGCATACATTAGTTATTCCCAGGCGTCATGTATTAGATTATTTCTCTCTTTCTAAAGAGGAGTTAATCGCTTGCGATGAATTACTGAAGAAAATAAAGGAAGAAATACAGATATTTGATGCTGCTGTTAATGGCTTTAATATTGGCGTAAATTCAGGGGCATCTGCTGGACAAACTGTTTTTCATTGCCACATACATCTGATTCCTAGGCGAAGTGGTGATGTTGAGAATCCCAAAGGCGGTATACGTCATTTAATGCCGGGCAAAGGGTATTACGATGCAACTTAGAAAAGGTATGAATCATGAGGGCTCTTGAGTTATGGTCTGAATATTCAAGGGAGGAAGTCCACTCAATATTTTCTCCAGATACCGATTTTGTGCCTCAAGCAGGTACCTGGGGTATTCAAGGTATGGTTCGAGTGCCCGATAGAGAAAATGACTGGGTGTTCTTTGTGACCTTTGGCAAAGAGCAAGGCGAACATACTTTTGATGAGTCAATTACAGAGGACGGCGTTCTAAGCTGGCAATCTCAACCAAGATACGAGTTAAATAGCTATGTTATTAAGGCCCTTATTGATCACGATGAAAGAGTTAGTAATATCCACCTTTTTTTGAGAACCAATAAGTTAAGTAAGTATGCGTATTTTGGAAAATTGGACTATTTAACGCACGATACAGAAAGAGAGAAACCAGTTTATTTCCAGTGGCAGGTTATGGATTGGCCGCCATCGAATAAATTTTTAGAATATATTGGCCTTCAATTAATTCGTGAACCAGCCAAGATTTCTGAGGATTCTAAAGTTATCCATTTAAATGAATTACTTTTCCTAGATAAGCCTCAAGCTAGGCCTAAAACCATAGGCACAAAAACTAGCGACTTTAGAAGTAGAAAGTCACCAGACTATGGGTTAATAGATAGTAAAAATAAAAAGCTTGGTTTAGAGGGAGAGTTACTGGTTTTGGCTCAAGAGATTAAAAAATTGCGAGATGCCAATAAGCCTGATTTGGCCGAGAGAGTCCTTCATGTGTCTGTTGTTGAAGGCGATGGTGCTGGACATGATCTCAGATCATTCGAAGTAGATGGAACACCAAAATTTATTGAGATTAAAACTACTAAGGGATCTGCAACAACTCCTTTCTTTATTTCGCCTAATGAGCTCGAATTCAGTAAGCAGCATCCTGTGAACTACTATTTGTATAGACTTTATGAATTTGACGGCGATACTAAAACTGCTAAGGCATTCGTTCTAAAAGGTGATTTATCAAATCAAATTAGTCTTATTCCAACTCAATTTAAAGCCATTATTTCTGGATAATGGTTAACGTCATTATAAAAAACTTGTTATGTTGAAAATAGGATCGATTACATTTTTTTATAAAATGGAATACCCATATTTTAATAAATGTGGTTTATATATTTTAGGAACTTTTGCATGAGTAAGAGTATCGCAGCGGGTACTAAGAAGAAGCTGCAAGATTACCAAAATGCATCTTTAGCTATGTTGGTAGTTGATCATGCTATTGAAGGCTCATATACTATCAATGACATAGCTAAGGCGGCTGAAGTTAGTAGGATGGCAATCGCTAATTGGATAAATGGATCTGAAGTTAGAGATATAAATCTTGCTCATTTAATTCTGAATCTCAAATTAGAATCAGTAATAGAACTAATTATCAAACCCAATCAATATCAGGATGAATACAATGCAGCTGTCATTAAAAAAACATATGTACTTCAAAATGAGTGGAATCGAATAAAAAAAGTAATAGAGAAATTAAAGTTAGAAAATCCAGATTTAGGAAAGAAGCTACTAAAAAGGAAATATTTTAAGTATTTTGGCAAAAAAATGATTGAGGAGGCTATTGCCGGATTCTATTACTATGACCCCGTAATTCTTCCCTGGGACATTGAGGACATCAATGCAATCAATTCGATTGATGATTACGTCAAGCTCTGTTTTTATTTAAAGAGTGAGTTAGAGCGCGATGGCTTTGGGGTGGAGGGGGATGATGATGAAGAGTCGAATGAAGAAGATATAAATGATGATAAAGATGTAGACGAAAAGGAAGATGAGGATGAAAGCTATAGATTTACTGTAAAAGTTGAAATTGGGAAGCAAAGACTTAGTGAGCTATTAAAACTAGGCCATGAGACTTTAGTAGCTGAAAGTCAATTTTCAAATTTACAAAAACTTATGACAAAGATTGGTGATTTTACTTGCTATTCTTTGAAGATATCATGGCTTGGGGCGGAAACAAAGAGGGAAGATAATTTTGCATGGTTTTTGGAATGGCTACATACGCCAGGACAAGTTTTAATGGATAAAATTTTTTCAGAAATTAAAGAAGCAACCTCACAGTCAATTTATAGAATTGAACTCCCTTTCTACACAATTTGCCCTAATGACTATGATGAAAATGGATTTACAGATTTAAAGGATGATAATTACTCGTATAGGGATGATCTAACTTCGTTGTATTACGAAGGTATTGAGATACCTGTGAATCAAGCATTTTTGAGAGAATTTTTTGTTCTAAAAGGATTTAAATTTTCCTTTAAACGAGATGCTGTCGAAATAAATAAACATATCGCATATATTGATTGGTCTTAATACTTTAGAAATTTATCCCAATTAAATTAAAGTTCTTGTAAGTCTCCCAAACTATTTGTTGTTAGCTAAGGAGTTGCATTTTATACTGCTGGCTTTAGTGAGAGCGATCAACTATTACTTTGATGGGTCAGATTTTTTTCCAAATACACTCGTCCGAAATTTAAATTTACATTTTGGGCACGTTTGCGGTCTCGCATCTTCAAGCAAACTAAACTGCATACAGTTTGGACATCGATGATATCCAGATGTTAAAGAGCCTTTCATGTTAATTCGAAGCCTGTCTTTTTTTGGGATATCTGAAGTCCAGATTGGTTCCGGTACTGTCCCGTGTAAGAGATTTTGGTTAGCTGCTTTCATGGGTTGATCAACCTTATCTTGATAAGGATTGGCGGAAATAATACTTGGAGCAATATTTAGAGGTTTTGTCATTGCTTTTACCCTATTTTTATAAATTACCTTTATTTCATTAGTAATTAATAAATTTTTAGAATTTTGTTTGAAGCCAATATTAGTATTTGGATGAATACTTAGTCCTTGTGGAGAAGTTTTGAATACATTAGAGCACCTGAGACATCCGACTATAGAGTCATCATCTAAATACGAGACTTGTTGGCATTGAGGACATTTATGATAACTGCTAGTTATCGGGCCTATTTTTTTGCTGCCAATCGATGAGTGATCTTTACTTTCGATTGGGCTAATAATCGGGTTGAATTCTTTTTGTTTATCGGAATTTACATTGCTAATATTAGAGGAATCTTTTTTCTCAAATTTATTAATAAATCTAGTAAGAATTTTAGTGTCATTACTTTTTGCATGTACATATTCGGCAAGAAGTAAAGTTGAGTAACCGAGTAATGTACTATCAAGATTAGCATGACTATTTAAAGTTTTCTTTAAGATCATGTCTTCAATGTTTGAATGACTGTTCTGATAAGTGCATATCAATACTATTGCGCTCAGATAAGTCATATTTGATAAACCATAGTTTCCAGTTAAGTGAAGATATATCGGAGTAATTTCAACTTCAAGTTCAACTAAAGACTCATCTATTGTTTCAAATATAGGCAATCCAAGCAGGGACTCTATCTTTTTACTAATTTTCCTGAGATCAGTTAAATTTATTTCAGCTTTAGAAATTCTCTCTGCATATTCATATGCACTATCCATTTTCGATAAATTCTTTTTCGAAAGTATTAAATGGGATGCTAGCTTAATACGCTTTCTGAATTCTTCATTGAATGCTAATAGAGATTGCATTCTCTTATTAGCATCTTTTGAATCTGACGAGATAACTTCATTTTGTGATCTCCTTGAGCAAGAGTCAATATCACCTGAGTAGTGTGAGAAGAAGTGCGTCTCACTTTTCTTAAGGGGGACCCATTTTTCTTTTTTAAAAACTGGCTCAAAGCACACGGGACATGTCAGTTGTTCATGAGCATTTTCTCTATATTCAGATGAGTCAGCGAATATATTTTTACAATGCACAAGGCTGTAAGCATCTTTCATATTTTAGGTTTTTAACTAGTTGTATTGCGGTATCAAATTAAGTCCTGTAAACCGATTTCAGTAATTTTTAATTTTAAGAGTGCCTTCGCTTCTATCTTTCGTTCTCGCTTTATAAGTAAATTAAGCATATCAGCAATTTCTTAGAATGTTAAGTGGGCCTAACCAGCACTAGTTCTAAGATGGCGTTTATCAATTCAATATTTGGAATGTTTACCGCAGCAAACGTTTTGATGTCGACCGACTTGATATTAATTTTGCTGATAAAGACCAGCCAGAGTTAGTTCGGGGTTTGCGAATCGTGGATCATCAAGAAAATGAAACTTATTTAGCCCATGGTGAGGATGCGGACAACCCTAGCTATAGCATGTGTTTTATTAATAATGCATACAAAGAAGACCGCCCTGATCAGTTTGATGATTACCTCATTAAAGCCATCGCCAAGAAAGAATATCTCGTGCATAAGCTTTTTGTAGATGGAAGCACTACCGATATAGCCGTGCATTAGGTGTATGCGTTAATTAATTTATTTTATTTACAGGCTCATTTCATGAGCTTTTGAGTGGATAAGCTGGTTCTTCGATTAATTAACTGGAGAATCAGATGTCATTACTAAATCATTTCAACGGGCTATCTCTATTAGCCATCATGTTAGTTTCATATTTTGCTGTAGCAAAAAATACGCAAAGCGATCACGCATTATTTAAGAAAAGTAGAAATATCTTTAAGAAGTAAACAGCCCAATAGCTGCAATTAAATATTTCCCATGAATTTAGAGATTTTGCAGTGGTTTTGCGCCAAATTCGGTTGCTCTTTCAGAATATCTGAAATTACAGTTGTTTTTAAGTAGAAGATCGTTTGGTGAGCTTTTGAGTCGAAATAATGGTTTCAAGCTCACCTAATGAGATCTTGTTTTTCATTGGTTAAGGGCAAAAGGAGTTAGACGTGAATTTCTTTACTAGAGCGATGGTAGGCATTACAGGTCATCACATTAACGGCAATACAGAGCCAGAAGATGTTGGGGGTCTTAGCAAAATTGGCCTGTCAATCTGTTTTGCTAGTCTTTTAGCAGCCTTGCAATTTGGTATTGCGGGTTGGTACTTAGGTGAAAGCTTTGGTGAGGATACCCGCGTGGTATTTGCAGCGACAACGGCCGTTATTGGCCTTTTTATTGTTTTAATTATTGACCGTAACTTTATTTATGCTGCCGATACCCGCGCTGATGCCGGCGGTTTACTTTCTTATATTTATTTAGTGATCAGGGTATTTTTGATTTTGGCTATCTCTTCCTTAAGTAGCCAATTCACCTTACCGCTATTACTTAAATCAGAACTTGCAATTCATGTTCAAGACCTTAAAGATGAGCGGTATGACACGGCTAAAAATCGCTATACCAATAAGTATGAGGTTAAAGAAAAGATCGATAGCGAGCAAAGTATCAATACCCAAATGGCTAAGCTCAAAGCTGAGCTTGCTAACTTACCTCAGCCTCTAGTTAAACAAAAGCTTGGGGCCGAGCAGTGTATGCGGGAGTACAAGAAAAAAATGCGCGCATCTATTGGCCCAGATATTGATGAAAACGAGGTAGCCGATTTATATGCGGGTGAGAAAGCCGATTGTGAGCGTCAAGCAGTAGCCTATAAAGTAGCTTATCAAGACTATTTGAACCCAAGAAAGGTTCAGCTAGCAGAAGCAGAAAGTACCTATGCCAAAGCCCATGAGGACGCTACGCAAGCGCAAACCCTCATGAAAACTGATCTTTCTAGAACTGATCAAAATAACCAGCAGTTTCTCAATATTGCATCAGCTGATGTGCTGTGGTCACTCATTCAAACCAATCCTGGTGCGCGGATGAAGTACGTAATGATTACTTTAGTCCAGCTTGTTTTAGAGCTTATGCCATTGCTACTCAAAACCTTAATGGGTCGCTCCCCCTTAGGAATACGTGTAGCTATGCGGGTAAGCCATATGCAGGAGAGCTATAACAATGCTGAGCATGGATATGAACTCAGCGCCTTTGAACGCTTAGATGCGGCTACTAAGGCAAAAAATGAGCAGGCAAAACATGATTTAGCCGATCAAATTGCCATTCAAGAAATGAAAAACCAACTCATGGGTCTCAAAGTCAATACCCGCAATAAGTTTTTTGACTTTAGAGCGCAACCCCAAGCCCAATATCAAAATCATTGGCAAACAAGTTTTACTCAGCCCAACCCCAGTGCTTTTAATGCATCTTCTAATAAGTCAAGCAACCAGGAAATGGCGATACAAGAGGCTATTAAAGCTGACGCTGCTAAACCTGAGACCGCTAAACCCCAGCCTAAAGAAAACAATGGCAAGTCATTCTTGGATCAGCGTTTTTATGCGATGTCTTAGGTAACCATGACGCATGGACTATTTACACAGGGACTATTTCTAATCATGACACTAATTCTGTCAGCTTGCGCTACAAAACCAGCGTATCAGCCTGCCTATACCCCTAGTTACTCTAGCTATAGCCCAACACCAACTTATACCCCTGCGCCTTATGTACCGCCAAGAGCGGCGCCAACTTCACAAACTAATAACCCACCCCTAACGTATACGGCGCTTCTACGTTTTGAGTATGACTGTGCGCACAGAACCGAGCAACTGGATTTACTGCAAGACCAGTTTCGGAAGAAAACCTTTTACCGAGTAGATGGAGTTGATGGCAATGAGTATCCAGATCGCATTAGTAAGCGTTATTTTTCTTTGGTGCGTTATCGAATCTGGAGTTTGCGATTAGGCTGCAAAGG
>Ga0304729_1002710_pt1 | contig 10404 bp, 6 predicted proteins | sample C_131016_MF_Meta_FD_190475 | JGI IMG/M metagenome (GOLD analysis project Ga0304729, IMG submission 190475) | Freshwater microbial communities from Lake Croche, Canada to study carbon cycling - C_131016_MF_MetaG (v2) (version 2) | ecosystem: Environmental > Aquatic > Freshwater > Lake | place...
GCGTTTGGAGGCACTGCGTTTGGCTTTAGCGGCGCCAGAACGTTTAGCGGAACGTTTGGCGGAACGTTTAGCAGAACGAGAGCGTTTGGCGGAACGTTTGGCGGAACGAGAACGTTTGGAGGCACTGCGTTTTGCGGAACGAGAACGTTTAGATACTGATTTCTTCATGCTCTTTGCCAAAAGTTTGCTTAAACTTTTGCGAACACGTTTATTTAAACTTTTACGAACACTTTTGGGCATTGATTTCATTACTTGTTTAACTAATTTTTTAGAAGCGCTGCGTTTAGAGGCAGAACGAGAACGTTTGACAGATCGGGAGCGTTTAACACTGGCACTGCGTTTTGATCTTGGCATTTTTATTTATAGTATATTAAAAATAAAAAAAAGATATTTTTTTCATTTTTTTATTACAAGAAAACTATCTCTTTTTTATTATTTTTATAAATTACCATTTAAATAAACATAGATGTACGGATCATACGGAATGTACAGTGGAAATAAGAGTAATTTTTCATCATCAGCCAATTTATACCAATCTGCTGGTGTTGTTAATTGTAACAATACAGTAGCATCACATACTCAAAATAACACAAGTTCAACTTATCGAAGTAATGACGGAACCGTCACCAGTTTTCCCACGGTTTCTAACACTAGTATCATGAATCCTATTGCTAGTGATAATACATCATCTTTTTCAAGTTATACACAAAAATCTTTTACAGCTCAACATGTTGATTATCAACAAAATCCTGCACCCGTTACGATTTCTGTTCGTCAAACACAAATGTTTCCAAAACCTGCTATTTACGTTGATGGTGGTCAAACAGTTACTGTATCCGATACAAATCAGGCTGGAACAAAAGTTTATCAACAAACCATTCCATACACCCAAGGACATTATGTAGAACAATATTCGATCGGAAGTAATAATAATTTAGCGATACCACCAACCAATGTAAATGTTCAAACAGTGAATTTTCCTCAGAACATTAATCCGTTATAACCGTTTCAAAATAAAGTCTAGCTAGTTTTTTAATCTTGTTTTGTAAAAATGGATAAACATTTTTGTATTATAATTATAATAAAGAAGAAAGTATGCAAAGTATTTATACCGCTGGGATGTCTTCTTACAGTATGGCAAATTTATATCAACCTGCTGGTATCGTTAACGTAAATTCAAGTTATTACAATAACAATACCAATCCAAATTACATGTCACAGCAAAGACTAGATAATGCAGGAGGTGTTTTATATGCAGCTCCTACCATAAAAAATACTAGTAGTGCCATGGGTTTATCTGTAAATGGTGCTCAAAGTGTAGAAACGCTTACCGATAATAATTTTTCCGCTCAACACATCGACTATCAAAAAAATCCTGCAGCCATTTCATGTACGTCTGGAGGAAGTTTTTCACAACAACAATCAGGAACTGGAAATACATTTCAACCCGTTTTACCAGGAACATTATATAATCTTAACAATCAACAGTATGCAACCATTACAAATAATATTCCAGGTAGTAGCAATATAGTTTTATTAGCCCCAGTTATTAGTAATGTAAGTGCTATACAAACAGGAAATCCAACTCCAGGAAATAATATTGATATAAGTTTTACATCAAATATAGCAACATTAAATCCTGTTTCTATTTCTATTTCTATTAATTCCAATCCATTTTTTAATCAAACACTTACATCTGGAAGCTTTTTTGTTTCAAATAATAATACATATATCTTTTCTATTGATCAGTTCTTCACTCCTGGAACGTATACAGTCACAATTACTGGTACCAATCCAAACGGAGGATTGATAGGTATTAATACAGGATCATTAACTATAAGTTAAGTAAACCAAAACCCATTACCATTTTCAATTTCCATATTTATAAACAACTATTTATAAATAAAAAGAAAACATGCAAGTTATTAAACGAGACGGTTCATCTGAACCTATTTCTTTCGATAAAATCACAAAGCGGATCAATGATTTAGTCGATTGCGGGGGTCGTTTACAGCATGTTGATCCAGTACTCATCGCAAAAGAAACCATTAATGGTATTTATAACGGTATTAAAACTACTGAATTAGACGTTTTATCTGCCGATATTTGCGCTACCAAATCCCACCATCACCCTGAATACAATAAACTTGGTGGTCGTATTTTAGTTAGTAACATTGTAAAAACGACATCTAATCATTATATTGACGTTGTAAGTCAGTTGTATAGTGCAGGTATACTTTCCAAAGATTTTTATGATTTTGTAAACGAACACTCTATCGAATTACAAGAAATGATAGATTACCAACGTGATTATATGTTTGATTATTTTGCCATGAAAACACTTGAACGATCTTATTTATTTAAGATAAGTGGTGTCATTATCGAACGTCCTCAACATATGTGGATGCGCGTAGCGATTCAAACCGGATTATCAAACATGAAAAATATCAAAGAATCCTATGAATTGATGAGTAGTCTTTATTTTACACACGCAACTCCTACACTTTTTAATTCTGGCACCAAACATCCTCAATTAAGTAGTTGTTTTCTCACATCAAGTGAAGACAATCTTGAAGATATTTTCAAAACCATTTCGGATGTAGCAAAAATTTCCAAATGGGCTGGTGGAATTGGTCTATCATTATCTAATATTCGAGCCAAAGGAAGCATGATTCGTGGTACCAATGGAAAATCAGAGGGTATTATTCCGCTTTGTAAAACACTAGAAACCGTTGGGCGATACATTAATCAAGGTGGAAAACGTAATGGAAGTATTGCTTGTTATTTGGAACCTTTTCATGCCGATATTGAATCGTTTATTGAATTACGTAAAAATACAGGAGATGAAAATTTACGCACTCGTGACCTTTTTATTGCCTTATGGATTCCTGATCTTTTTATGAAGCGTGTTCAAGCCGATGAAGAATGGACATTAATGTGTCCCAATGAATGTCCTGGATTAGTTGATTCATTTGGAGAAGCATTTGAAACATTGTATACGAGTTATGAAAAGGATAAAAAAGGTAAGAAAACCATTCGTGCTCGTGATTTATGGAACAAGATTCTTGAAAACCAAATTGAAACGGGTATGCCTTATATTTCGTTTAAAGATAGTGTAAATCGTCGAAACATGCAACAACATGTTGGTGTGATTCGAAATAGTAATTTATGTAACGAAATTGCCTTATATTCGGATAAAGAAAATATTGCAGTTTGCAATTTGAGTAGTATCTGTCTGCCACGTTTTGTAGAAAATGGAACTTTTAATTTTGAAAAATTACGACATGTAGCAGGAGTTTGTACACGTAATTTAAATAATGTGATTGATGTAAATTTTTATCCCACACCTGAAACACGTAAAACCAATATGGAACATCGACCAATTGGTATTGGTATTCAAGGCTTAGCGGATGTTTATTGCATGTTGGGGTATTCATTTGGGTGTGATGAAGCTCGCTCATTAAATCGTTTGATTTTTGAAAACATTTATTACGGATCCGTGGATATGAGTATCCAACTTGCAAAAAAAGATGGACCGTTTCCTAGTTTTAACGGATACAAAAGCGAAAACAAGAGTGAAAATGATAACGAATCACTTCATGCACAAGGGAAATTGCAATTTGATTTGTACACCAACGAACCGTTTCAACCGATACTTACCCTTGACTGGGACCATTTAAAAAATGAAATGTCAAAATATGGTATTCGTAATAGTATGTTGACGGCATTAATGCCGACGGCTTCGACTAGTCAAATCATGTGTAACAATGAATGTTTTGAACCGTATACCAGTAATATTTATTTACGTAAAACTCTAGCAGGTGAATTTACGGTAGTAAATCAACACCTTATCAACGATTTATTAAAATTGGGTTTATGGAATCAGAAAGTATATGAGGAAATTTTGTTTGATAACGGAAGTGTGCAAAAGATTAAAAGTATACCAGAACATATCAAAAATATTTATAAAAATGCATTTGAGATTAAAATAACCGACATGTTGAAACAAGCCGTTGAACGAAGTCCTTTTATTGATCATATGCAAAGTATGAATTTGTTCATGGCAAAACCTGATTTTAATTTATTGAACAGTAGTCATTTTTATAGCTGGAAACATGGGTTAAAAACTGGAATGTATTATTTACGAACGCAACCAGCGGCTGATGCAGTAAAGTTCGGAATCGATGCAAATTCTATTAAACGAATCAAAGATGAACGTGCTGGAGTGGAAGATGGTGTATGTCCACGTGATCCTTATTTACGGAGTATTTGCGAAAGTTGTTCGAGTTAAGGGATGGAGGGGATTTCATGCCGGTTGTATTTTAAAAATAATAAATATAATCACAAACAAGTCAATATAATTTTTAAAAATAAACAAACTTTTAAAAATAAGAAATAAAATAAAATAAAATAAAATAAAAAAGTCTAAAATATATTTTATACAACACACACATTTGTTGTGTGTGTGGAAATATTTTTTCATTCTAAAATAAATTTTAAAAATAATTATAAACTAAAAATTTTTAAAGCATTACAGACTAAATCAATTTTTTGAGTTATTTTTATTTTGTCATTAATTTAACAAAAAAAATAATTTTTTATTTAATTTATATAAAAATTTTGATTTTTTGTCAAAATTTTAAAACAATTTAAAAAATAACTTATTATATAAAATGGAGTGTGAACATTGTAAGATTATAGTAAAAACAAAATATATACTGAAAACTCATTTAGTAAATAATAAGGCATGTTTAAAATTACGTGGGCTTACTATGGAATCTAAATTTACATGTAAAGGATGTACTACAACCTTTATGAATAATACAAATTTAATGATACATTTTGATAGTTGTAAAAAATATATATTATTAAAAGTTCAAGAAGAACATTCACAAGAAATTGAAAAACTTAAAGAAGAACGTAAAAAACAAATAGAAAAAATACAAGAAGAACATCAGAAAGAAATAGAAAAAATACAAGAAGAACATAAACAAGAAATTAAAAAAGTACAAGAAGAACGTAAACAAGAAATCGAAACATATAAAAAATATAATAATGAACAAGAATTTAAACTAAATGAACACGAAAAAACTATAAAAAATTTACAACATGAATGTAAAGACTATTATACTTTAAAAATTGATCATAAAATACTTAAAGAAAAATATGAAGATTTGAAAAATCAATATGAAAAAACGATATCAAAACTTGAACAAAAAATAAATCAATGTGATTCTTTTATCCAAACACTTGCTCGTGAAGGAAGCAATAAACCTACAACTACAACTCATAATACAATTAATAATACCATTAGAAATGCTTTATCAACTGATTACACTCTTGAAAAACTAGAACAAAAAAAACTTGAAGAAACAATGAGACAACATTATACTGAACGTGATTTTTTTAACGGTCAAAAAGGATTGGCAAATTTTTGTTTAGAACGTATTATCAAAGCGCCAGATGGTAAAATGTTAATTTGTTGTTCTGATATATCAAGAAAAAAATTTAAAATCCTTGATGTACATGGAAATTTGAAAGAAGATATAGAAGCACGACTACTTTGTCAAAAATTAAAAATTCCGATACAAAATATAACAAAAGAAATATATGATAAAATACAATATAAAATTGACCAAGAGCGATCAAGATTATCCGATAATGATGGATCACGTCGTGAAAAATTGTTAGATGATTCAATGCGAGCACAAAAGGTTTATATTGATAATATGAATTTTGATGATTTAAATTATAACCAAGATTTCATGCATGAACTTTGTGTATTATTAAATATTTAATAAGTCTAATAAAGAGTTTAAAAAGTTTTTAGCACGTTTTTACTATATTTATAATAACTTTTTATTATAAATAATAATATATTGCAGACTATTTTGGTGCAGCTTTTTTGAAAAGCTGCTTAGATGATATCAATCGCGTCAAATACATCACGATTAGAATAACTAGGTTTTTCTTCTTGTTTATACTTTTCGTTATACGTTCCTCTGCTGCTTGATGTTGACAAATGTAATTGTTGTTGATACCTTGTTTGATAATAATCAATATCAATCTTATCTTTGTCTTTCTCTTTGTCTTCTTTGTCTTTATTAATTGATATATTAATATTAATTTGATTTTCAAAGAGCTCAGTGATAGGAAAACATGAAATAATATAATAAGCAGGTATAATTTTTGTAGAAACACGTACATATAATATTTTATAACCTTTATGTAAGAAATATAAAAAATCACCAACAGCTGATTCTAGGTTAAAATATTTATTATTATATAATTCTTCATTTTTATATTCAGAAAGAGCAATTTGTGTTTGTTTTACTATACTATTTTGTACTATTTTAATTCTATTTAAATTTGTGTCTCGATACACATAAACTGTCATCTTTTTTCTATTTGATGATTTGATCCAGAAAAAACAATTTTATAAGAAGGGTCCCGTCCCAACACAACGGATAGATTACGATTTTGCTCCGTCGTGCTCTTTTAAATTTTTATTAAAAAAGCCAAAACGTAAAAAGGTGGTAAAAGAGTCATTACTTTATTTGTTCCACTTGGATAAGTTTGACCATATTTATCATTTGTTAATTGAGAATGACAATCACATCCTTTTACTTTATTACATCCAATACAATTACCATCACTACATAAATTTGGACTACAATTTTTATATTGTTTATATTTTGTACCATGTTGATGTTGAGGAAGTTGTTCTAATTTTAATGTTGTTTGATGATTTTGATTACCTATTTGTGTACCTAATGTTGAAAAGTCTCCTCCAATAATAAACTCATTTATTAAATTAGGTGTAGTAAAATCTCCATTTTTTGTTTTATAGGTTTTTCCATCACATAATTTCCAACCAGTTGGAGTTTTTGATGAATCTCCGTACCATGCACATACAGAACCAATTGGAAATTCGTCATCATCTGTATTTTTTTGAATACATAACAACATTGTACATTGTGGTAAAATAATTAATTCTTTTGGTTTTTCTGATGGTGTTGTTCCTGTTAATGTATCATGTTCAGGAGCATCTTTATCTGTACATGATATATCTTTATCATTTCGATAACATTTATTTTCTGTGGTATATGGAAAATTATATAGATGTTCGTGTTTAGGTATATTCAAATAATCAAGCGTGATAGATACATTTCCACCTTCGTTTGGATATATATTATTTTTTCCTAATAATAATTTATTTGTAGCAGGTGTATACGTACTCCATCCATTTGGTAGTTTATTTGTACTATTGTAATACCAAATGATTGAACCTTTTGGAAAAGAATCTTCTTTTGAATAATTATTTCTCATCAAAAATCTAACAGTAGTATATGGAGGTAAGATAGAAAATGCACTTTCAGATGAAATTGAAAACATAGTTTTTGTCACCAATTGTTGCGTAATATGTTTACCGTCATCATCACCTGTGTCACTTCCATTATATACACAAGAAATATCACTATTTGTAGGACCTCTAATTTGTGCACTAAACTCTGGGCCAAAAATATCATGTGTATGAGCTGGCATCTCTTCTATTGTAAGTACATGTTTATCACTTCCTCCAACTTTTCCGATATCTAAGCCACTTCCACCTAATATAAATCGTCCTTCTAAATTTGGTGTATTATTTTCTCCATTACATTCTTTATCCCAACCTGATGGTAATTGATCACCATTCCATGCAATAATAAGATTATTGGGTATACATTCTCCATTATTGGTAGCTGTTCCTATTTCGTTACAAAGTTCATTATCACTGTACTGACAATTGTTACCGACATAGGGAATCATATAACTAGTCACTTTACTTTGATAATTATCGCATTCACAATGACCTGTAGGTTGTAAGTAATTTCCATCACGATCTTGGACATACTTTCCACGATCACTACATAATTTTTGATCAGGTTGCTTAATAATGTATTGCATAATATCTTCATCGTTCAATACACATTGCGCAATCATGTCACCTGTACCTACATCAAAATAACGACGATTATTACTATCAACAAAAACATCATTGGTTGTATCTAATGTACCTTTTGGATTAGCGCATACACGTACAATATTATTATTTCCAATTTGTCCATTATTATATGGAAGCACTTTATTCTTATCATTTTTTACATAGGATAAGCATAAATCAGATCGAGTAGTAGGAAAAATTGGTTTACTATCATTTTCATCATTATAAATTTCACCATTATACCCTTTATATGATTTAGAAGTCACGCCTATATTTTGTAAACATTTTTGACTTGGACGGCCTCCTTGATTTTGACACACCCATTCACTGCCATAGGAACCACAGTGAAAACAAGTTGGATTTTCTTTTTCACCTTTGCTATTCACACAGAAAGCGCCTTCGGGTAATGGAGGACAGTCGCCTTCCCCATGAATTTGCTCTTTGCATTCCCAATTGTAATTGGTACTGTAATCACAAAGACCAATTTCACCATCACTACAACTTTTACGTTCTTTGGGGCAACCTAAACAAGTTGCACTAACAGCTTTACCAGTTTCATCTTTACACGATTGAATGTGACCAATCATGTCTTTACTACATAATTGATTACCACATTGTTTGTCCCAATCTTCCATATTTTGAAAGCGTTTACCGCTTCCAATCAAATCGTTACAAGATGCAAATTTTGCTTCCCATTTACCTTTAGTACATACATAATCAATTCCTTGACAATAATCACCAGCTGGTTTATCAGCTGTTTTACATGAACAATCACTACCTGTATATCCATCGTCGCATACACATGTTAAAAATTCATCGTTTTCTCCACATACCGGGTCACCTTTATTGCTGCAATTTTTTTCACGAGAATATTCACAATGAAGTCCGCAATTACCTTTGTCACAAACACAATGTACAAAATCACCTTTTTCATCACAATGAACGTTTCCTTTGGTATTACACAGTTTTTCTTTGGTATGTTCACAGTATTTTCCACAAGAACTATCACTCCCATTTGCTTCACAATCGCAAATAGGAGAGCCATCTACCAGTTTAAATTGAGATGCTAAACGACAGTTCCATATATCACATTGGTCACCGTAATATTGTACACCATCAACACTGGGTTTACATACACAACGTTGTTGGGCTTCATCCCATAGTTGATTATCATTACAAGCTATTTCGTCACAATCACTACCTTTCCATTTAGGTAAACAATCACACTTTTGAGTGTTGGGATTCCATACTTGGTGTGATGGATTTTTGCAAGGATTGATATCACATTTTTCACCACTGTAACCATCATTACATACACATTTGCCTGTATTTTTATCTAGTATTCCATTACCACATTCTTTGGCAACACAATCACCTTTGCTATCCAGTGTAAATAAAATACCACATTCACATGAATCATTGTTTTTATTATAAATGGTATTGGGTTTTTCACATTTTGTAGCACATCCAGCTCCATAATAAGGTTGTTTACAATTGCTACAATTTCCATTTTCATCAACGTTACCGACACCACCACATGTATCCATGTCACTAAAATTACATTTAGCACCTTTATATCCTTGGTCACAAATACATGTCAAGTTTCCAAAAGAATCACGTTGTAATGTACCGTGTCCACACCGTTTTGGAACGCAATTTCCATTAGCATCTTCTTCTTCACTATCGGGATCGCATGCACATTCGGCTACGTCGTTTAATTTTCGATACGTTTTTCCACCTGGGCAAATCAATTCACAGTGATCACCAAAATACTTACCGCCGATTATACAAGCACACTTCCCATTATCATTTACAGTACCGTTTCCACCACAAGTATTTTCATCGCTATATTGACAAAATTCGCCATGTGTACCAGCAAGACACATGCATTTTTTAGTACCACTATTTGGATCAAAATAAAGTTTAGAACAAACACTTCCAGGTTGATCACAATAAAGCCATTTGATTGAATCGTCACATTTTAGTTCAGAAAGAGCACAAGGTGAAATATCAGATGGTAAATAATCTTCATTGGCTTCACATAAATCAGTGCCACGTGCTATCCATTTCCCACGTACACAAACGTAATCTTTACTTTCAGTCGGTTTCTCTTTACCACCACATAAGTTAGGTTCAATACATTTTCCAGTGGATTTATCACATGGTTTATTACCACAGTGACTACAGTCGGGCCCTGAAGGTTGTTGAGATTGTGATGGTTTCTTCAATAAAAAGTATAAGCCGAGTCCAATTACGACAAGTGAAAGTAGAACGATTCCATTTTTACCAATCATTTCATTTATTTATAATAAATTTTTAATTATAAATTCAGTAATAACTTACTTGCTAATGACTACTTTGGGATTTTTTTTGATCATAATAAATATAGATTAATGAAATAATAAATAATACACTAGAAA
>Ga0304729_1002716_pt1 | contig 10384 bp, 6 predicted proteins | sample C_131016_MF_Meta_FD_190475 | JGI IMG/M metagenome (GOLD analysis project Ga0304729, IMG submission 190475) | Freshwater microbial communities from Lake Croche, Canada to study carbon cycling - C_131016_MF_MetaG (v2) (version 2) | ecosystem: Environmental > Aquatic > Freshwater > Lake | place...
GCTGCGTGTCCAATTGCTGACGTACTAGTAATCGATGATAACTCTACAGATGGTACAGGTCTATTATTAAAAGAATTAGCCCTAGATGAAAAAAGATTAACTGTAATTCATCGCCCCAGAAAATTAGGTTTAGGTTCTGCTCATTTTATGGCGATGTTTTATGCAATTGAACATGGCTATGATCGCTTAGTCACTATGGATGCTGATTTGTCACATGATCCTGCAGATATCCCGAGAATATTGTCCGTCCTTGAGGATGCTGATTTTGTCACAGGGTCACGATATATGTCTGGAGGCTCTTGCGATTATTCAGGGTATCGTAAACAACTGAGCGTCATGGCGAACTTCTCGGCAAGACTCTTAACTGGCGTTAAGGTGCACGAATTTACAACGTCATTTCGGGGGTTTAAGGTTAAGCCTTTGTCAAAAGTGAAATTTAATTGGGTGGGTAATTTTGGATACTCGTTTTTTCTAGAATCGATAGTTCGTTTGCACGCTGCAGGCTTGAATATCCAAGAAATTCCGATTCATTTTTACAATCGCCATAGTGGTAGCTCAAAAATTCCTACCTTTGAAATATTTAGAGGTGCACTTAAACTCACCTCCCTCACCATTGCCAAGTATTTAGGAAAGAATAAATCTTACCCATCGCAATATATACCTGAAGCTTGCGCCAATTGCGGCGGACAATATCTTTATGAACTTTTTCCCGAGGATATTAAAGAAAATAAAAAATTTCTAGACTCGAATGTTTATAAATGCAGCAGTATGTCCCATGCAAGTAAGCCACAGGTAGGAAAGTGCCTTCAATGTGGCTTGGTACAGGTACCCCAAGATATGCATCCCGCTGATCTTGATAAGCTTTATGAAGATGTAGTTGACACCGAATATGTAGCAAATCTTTCAGTTAAAGCAAAAACATTTACTTTTGCCTTTGAGCAGCTCAACCCTTTTTTACCTCCTAAGGGCTCACTCCTAGAAATTGGTTCTTATTGCGGACTTTTTCTTAAGCAGGCCAAACTGGCTGGCTGGCAATGCACAGGTATTGAGCCATCACAGTGGGCTGCTTTATATGCCCATCAAGCGGACCCCGATTTAAGAATTTTTAATGCGCCTTTTGAAGTAGCGAAACATAATCTTAATGAACTCTTTGATGTGATCGTCAGCTGGGATGTGATTGAGCATGTCGCCAAGCCTTCAGTCTTCATCCGAGATGCCGCTTCTCTATTAAAGTCTGGTGGCATCTTTGCTTTTTCCACAATGGATATTGATGCCAATTTTGCCAAGCTCTTAGGTAAACATTGGCCTTGGATCATGCAAATGCACCTGTACTACTTTACTATACCCGTATTAAAAGATATGTTGGCTAAAGAAGGGCTTGAATTGATTCATACAGAGTCTTATCGGCATTACGCCTCATTAAAGTACATATACAAAAAATTTATTTATTCTTTGCCAAGCTTATGGCATAAAACTCTATCTAAACTTGGAGTCTTGGTGCCTGAAATTATTCTTCCTGTAACACTGGGTGATATTAAATTATTTATTGCACGAAAAATCTAGGATTTTTTCTTGCGCAGTATCCCCGGCATTACCCATAACATTAGCAAAAGTAGCACTAAATACGGAGTGCTTAGCAAGAGCATATATGCATAGGGTCGGTAGGATAACTGAAATTCATACTTACCAGGCGCACGTACATCAAACCCCTGAAATAAGTAGTTGGCCCGATAAGAACTTTCTGGAACTCCATTGACTGTTAACTGCCACCCTGGCGCATAGAGCATATTCAAAAAGACATGCGCTGGCCCGCTAACTTGAAGCTCAAAGTTTATCGAATTAGGTTTAATGCTCAGCTTTGATAGCGCAAAAGCAAACTCACTAGATTGATTGATGTTAGCAAAGCGACTGGTCTCTATTATGGGTATAGCCGGCTGGGATAACACCTCTTTTCCTAATTGCTCAGCATATTCATTGTCCGACTTAAAGTTACTTCTTTGAATTCCTTTATCTGGCCTTGCAAATTGTGTCACTACCACTATTTGATCGAGGATAGGGTTATTTTTGACATACCAATAACGCGGATTACCTAAATGGTTGTAGCCATGGGCAAAGGGAATTTTTTGATAAAGCCACTCAGTATCATAATAATTAAACTGGGATCCTAAATCCAGTTTTCGGCGGTTCTCCGAAGAACTTGTCTCTTGCTTACGATTAGTAATAATTTCAAGGTAAGAAGGTACAAGCAGTAGATTGCTATATCCCCGATAAGGGATATAGAGCACATAAAAGACACTAAGAGATGCAATACAGAGTAAGGCTATTTTTCCCGCCAATCTTAGGCGATAGATACAAAACACCGCTAGGCAAAGACTACTGATACCAACGATGACATATTCAATTGTGGGAGCGTAAAGAAAAAAGAGGAAAGCGCATGACGCCCCTAGCACCAAAACGATACGCGTAAGGATGGCCTGGCGATTAGAAAAATCTTGTGCAATTAACTCAAACTTCCCAATCACAATAAATAGCAAAAATACCGAAGCATAAGAAGTGCCTACACCCAGCCAATACCGATTACCATTGACAATCGGAATATGCATCACCATCGCGCCGAATAGCGTGGTACTTCCGGCTGAATACACTACTGTCAAAATCATGGCGATAAGCCAAAAGAGTTGGATCCGACTCCATTGCAGCGATAATGAGATTACTAAAGTAATCCACAAAGCCCAACCTGCACCATAGGTAAAAGCGCCCTCTCTCCACCAGGGTTGGTTTTGACTAATCAAGGGATCAATATTGCCAATCAGCGTTTCAAGCGCACTGTCGTAGCCTGCACCGCCATAGGTCTTTAGGCCCCGAAGCCGGCCGTCAGGACTGACAAAATCGCCAAAAAATTCACTGTAATTAAATTGGATATTAAGAAGACATGGCAAAACCATGCATGCATAGATAGCTGCAACAAAGATTAAAAAAAGAATCGGGGGCTTAAAAAATAATGTCAGAAAAAATACTTTTGACTTAGCTGGTTTAATCCATTCAACCGGATTACGCCACAGCTGAAGAAAAATAAAACTAAATGCGAGCAATAAATTCATTAAGTTCAGCCAAAAATATCCTCCAACCATCAAAAAGAGATAGAGCATAGCCCAACTCATCCACACTAAAGGGCGCGTGGGAGTTTTTGACTGCGCTAAATAAGAGCAGGAAAAGATTAGCCAAGGAAGACTACTAAAAGAAACGGTGTACCAAATTTGTCCAACTAAGGGAGCGAGAATAATAATGGCATATAAAAGCGCGCCAATAAACGCGATATATTCTTTAGTTTTCCAATGACAAAAAAGTGTGTATGCCCCCAAGCCGCCAATAATAACGATGACCTGAATCATAATCTCGTAACTCAATAGCGGTCCAATGAACCAACCGAGAAATACAAAGATCAGCTCAAAAGGGTAAAAGAGACCTACATTAAAAAAATTGGGAAAGAAAAAGCCTGACTGAATAAAAGGGTTCCAAAGTGCAATCGAACCACTTTTTAGGGCGTCACTAAAATAGAGAAAATACACAAAACCGTAGGAATGGGTATCCCAGCCAGTGTAGGTTTGGCTAGAAATTAAACTAGAAAATTTATCTTGGAACAGTGCAAACCAAAAACTCAAGCTAATAAGCCCATAAGCCAAATGTGACTTGATTTTGGAATGGGTCGTAGTTAAGGAGTTTGTAGGCATTTTTATCTATACTTCAATTTTTGGGCAGATTTTTCATAGTAGCTAACACAATCACCCGCCCATGAGCATATAGCACATTATCTCTTACTTTTTATGGCATAAAGAACGCAGATTCAAATCTAGATGCCGCTATAGGCGCGCTCAAAACATGCCAAAATACTGCTGAACATGTCCCATTCCAATAAACTCCGTAGCTGCACCTTTGCGCCCTCACTATGACCATGCCATACCGAGCGGATATTGATGGACTAAGGGCACTAGCAGTGCTCGCGGTGGTGGGCTTTCACGCTTTTCCAGAATATCTTCCGGGCGGCTTTATCGGTGTTGATATCTTTTTTGTTCTTTCTGGATACTTAATTTCCTTCATCCTTTTTAGCGAACTCGGTAGGGGTCATTTTTCCATTCTGCACTTCTATGCCCGCAGAATTCGAAGGATATTTCCTGCCCTCATCTTAGTAATGGCAGCGGTGTATATCTTTGGGTGGTTTGCTCTATGGGCTCATGAATATAAAGATCTAGGTAAACACCTTAGTGCAGCATCTATTTTCCTTGCCAATTTGGTGTACTGGAAAGAAACAGGTTATTTTGATGCAGCAGCTGAATACAAGCCATTAATTCATTTATGGAGTCTAGGGGTCGAAGAGCAGTTTTATATTGTCTGGCCAGTGCTGTTATGGGCTGCCTCCAAAATACGCCGGGGATTTTGGTTGATGCTAACTATCTCTGTTGCTGCCTCTTTCTGTTTTAATCTATGGCAAGTTATTGCTTTACAGGATTTAGCCACAGCATTTTTCTCGCCAGCTACGCGCTTTTGGGAATTAGGTTTAGGCGGCTTATTGGCATATTATTTTTATTCCGCCAAATACCCTTACCCTACTATAAATAAGCGAACAGCAAACCTACTCTCTTGGTCAGGATTGGTACTTTTGACTCTTGGCGTCATTCTTATTAATAAATCCACTCCATTTCCAGGTTACTGGGCATTGCTCCCCGTTTTAAGCGCAATCTTCTTATTGGCCGCTGGTCCACAGGGCTACATTAATAAAGCGCTCTTGAGTCAAAAACTCATGGTGGAAGTTGGTCTAATTAGCTACCCTTTATATTTATGGCATTGGCCGATCCTTTCCTTTCTCCAGATTATGGAAAGTGGCACTCCGACGATAGAGCTTCGAATAGGCGCACTAGTGATTTCGCTATTACTTGCCATCCTTACCTATCAATTCATTGAAAAGCCCATTCGATCCCCAAGCCATTACAAAACCAAAATTGGACTACTGGTGCTTGGTATGGCTCTTGTTGGATCGGTGGGGCTTAATACATTTGCTCGCGATGGACTGGGATTCAGAGCGGGCATCAAAAATTACGAAAGTCAAAGAGACCACCTTTTTTACTCTCAAGATTTTGGCCGCCCCGAGAATGCCTCCATCGTGCTTATCGGCGACTCGCATGGCGAGCATTTGATGGCGGGCTTAAGAAAAATCTATGGGGATCAGATCGCCAACTACAGTGCTGTAGGGTGCATTCCATTTGAGGGGGTTGACCGTTATGACAATCGCTTTAAACCCGGGGGATGCCTTAAAGTAATGGATGATGCATTTGCATATATTGCTGGTAATAAAAAAATTGAATACGTCATCATGTCAGTTATGGGTCCAACTTACCTAACGAATACGGAGTTTAAAGATACTAACAAAGCTCGTATCACAGGTCAAAAAGTGACCTTCAGGGGTTATCCTGAAATTACTGATCCTTATCAGATTTATCAACAAGCAATGGAACAAACATTTACTAAGCTAGATAAATTGGGGAAGAAAGTGATTTTTATGATTGATGTCCCTGAGCTGGGTTTTGATCCTAAATCCTGTATGGAGACACGGCCTTTTGTCTTTTTCTCGCACGTAAGAACAAATTGCGCAGTGCCTCGCTCTGAGTATGAGGATCGTACCCGCCAATATAAAGAATTAGTAATGACAACGGCTAAGCCCTTTAAAAATGTGATTGTGATAGACCCAATAACTGTTCTTTGTAATGATCAGTGGTGCTGGGCACAAAAAGATGGGGTATTTTTCTACCGGGACGCAGATCATTTATCAAACTCAGGGTCAGAATTAATTGCTAAACTGATTGAAGCTTCAAGCAAAATTCCATCAGCAAAGTAATCGGTGTCGCTGGCTCTATCTTGCTACGCGGGCTGCTCATTTTCAAATCCCCATGCTAAGTCGTCCTGCAAAAATGGTTTTTTAGTTAAGCATCTTTAATTCACATTTTTAATGATTAGGACTATCAACGAAGCTAAAACCAGTTTAATGGAAGAAACTATCGAAGATTTAGATGCGAGCAGCAAAGATGGGTTTTAATTTTTATTAACGAAAAACAGCGCTAACCAACCCCACTCCAAGCAACCGATTATCCTCACTTATACCCAATTTTTTTGGAGCAATAGGGTCCTTGATATATAGATCTATAACAACCTTGCTATTAGCTTGTATTTCTTGCGGAATTTTAATAACCACCTCAGTATCTTGGCCACCAATAATATTCTTTAACATACAATTTTGATTAATACATAATTTCAATTCCTGATATTGTTTATTGAAATTGGGTAGGCCACGTAAGGTAATCGCCAAGAGCTTAGCAGACTCTGGCTTAACAAATATTAACTCTGAATGACTGCCTAATGACCATGCGCCCCATTCTTCAGTAGATGACCACGCATTATTCAAAAAACATCGAGTATTAGGGTTAGAAAAAATAACGGGTTTATTGACTACAACTGGTATTAAATCGTCAGATAATTTTTGCCGGCGCTCAAATGTAGTGTATACAACCCTATCATCTACAATTAGTTCATCAAATATTTTAAATTCCTTTTTTGCCAAATATTGGCTTCTAGAATTTTGTTCGGTAGTTAATATAAAATCCGAACATTGCTCCGATTGAGATAGCTCCAACCGACTTGCATCCAGGGAAGAAAGTAGTGCAAAATTTGGAAAGGATATTCCCCCAAAATCAAAATACGTAATTTGCCCATGTGGGTTATTTTTTATAATATTTTCCAATGGAGCGCGCGAAGCCGCACCCCAATAATCCATATCGAAGCTTTTATTCCAATCGCTTTCTAGTAAATTAAAATATAAATGCTGGTTTGGATGCCATTTGATCATCCAATAGAGTGTGTGCGAAAGCGGAGCAATAATTGCAAACACCAAAATAAATTTGCCAAATTTATAATTTTTGGCTGTTTGCCAAAAGCTAAATAAGCCATAAGTTGCTAGATAAATGAAAGCGGGATAAATAAAATACAAATGCCTCCAACCACTATACAGTACCGAATTGAAAATAATTACTGCGCTAATCGGACAAATAAATATGGCTAAAAAAATTAAGTCCTGAATATCATTTTTACTAGCCCTTATATTAAAAGCTAATCTTTTTATGCGGCCAATGATCGTTATCATGCCAATAAATGAGAGTAAGGTATAGAGAATTGGGGTAGTGAAGCTAATCCAAACTAGAATATAGTTCCAAGGCAATCGATTCGCAGAAACCGTGCCGCCTAAAAACATAAAAGACATAGCCCCTTTAGGTATACCCCAGCGTACATTAGACATGTTTTTCAACGCAATTAAAAAGTTTTCTAATGGCGCATGCCAAAGCCACGGCCAAAATAACACAACAAAAAAAGATAGGCATGCTAGATAGGTAAGCGACTTAAATAAAACGGATTTGATTCCTTCATTTCTGGCATAAAGGCAGAAGAAAAATAACGTAAAAACCGGAAGTACTAAACCCATCAAACGAATATCAATTGTCCAAGCACATATCAATGCATTGAAGATACAATTTTTATAAGTCGGTCGCAGTATCATGCGTACCATGGAGGCAGTGGCAAAAATAAAAAACGAAAGAAAGACTAAATCTTTATCGTTATAAAAGGCATCAGCAAATATTCTTGGGCTAAGAATTAAAAATAGCGTTCCTATTAACCCAAATTTCCAACTGTTAAAGCGATTCTTAAGAATGTGATAAAAAACAATGCATGCTATAAAAAAACAAAGAAAAGTTAAAAAATGTCTAAAAAAGTAAATATCAGCACCAGTTATCCCAAACAAGCTTATTAAAAATTCAGCCGGAGTCTCAAAAAGAACCCCGTAGTCTCTGTCAGGCCACTGAAGAAAAATAATCTCTGGGTTTGCAATAGGTACGGCTCCCTGTAACAGCCATTCAATTTTAAAAAAATGTGCAAGATAGGTGAGGGTAAACAGTCCAGTCTTTCTTTGTATCCACTCATCGGTTGTAGCCCCATAATCTTTATAGATGGTTAAACCAATGCATAAAAAAATGATAAAAAATATAATTGGAAAAATTCGTGATAATCGAAATCCAAATATATTCATTTTGTATGCCTCTACTTATTTTAGATAAATCAAATATCTACTATTTAATATAATGTGATGTATATTAATGATAATAACAATAAGCAAGCTAAAGGGAGGCATTAGTTTCAAAAAAGCCTAACTACGAATCAATATATTGATGGCGAAAAATAAACCTACATATTACTTAAATCATGAATAAACCATACTAATTAATTTTTATTTTTGCTGATCATACTCTTGATTACCGCCAAGCTCAGTTTACCAAATACTAGCGTAAGTTCGTTTTGCAAAATTCAAGTTCTTAAGGCCTACTTTGCATCCCATGCAAAAGTAAGCGATGAACTTGTGATCGGCACACTACGCCATCTCCACTAGACCCAATAGACCAGTGGAGATGGGTTATCCAATCAGGCTATTAAGATGAGACCGTAAAACTGGCACCGTTCGCATTGCCCTTGCCATTGACTAAGGTCACACTCACTTCCCCAGTCCCAAGAGTTACTGGACTGGTCTTTGTCCCCTCCTCACCTAACACTGTTGTTAGCATCTTTTTTGCAGGATCGGGGCCCGTAGCAGAAATAGTGGATCCTAGATTACGCTGTCGATCCTGCCGCTGCCACGATAGCTGCTCTAACGCAGCTAAGGTATGCTCTGCTTTGATTTTTCGATTTTGCGCACCAATCAAATAGCGATTCGTGCGTTCATCCATCAAAATCTGCGTTGTGAGGCGAGCCCGAATGCCGCTGATGAAGATTTCATAGCGCTGTGGATCTCGAGCCCAAATCAGATGATTTGGATATTTCTCAGTAATCTGATTACTAACCACGCCTAAATTAAGGGTTGGCGCGGACTGCTTATAGTGCGCACCTAACACCGTAATAAAGGATGTGCCTGCTGGCTGCCCCTCCATCACATAATCATAAAGAGCGGGAAATTTTTGCGCGATATGGGGAACTAGTTGATCGCGATAGTCGCGCTTTAATTCTAAAGCCTCTTCCTGCGCGCGATCGACATGAATCGCCCAGTCTTTTTGCGTTACCCCTACTTCATCATCACGGAAAAACCAATGGGGAAAGGAAAGATAAGCACTCGGAGAAAATCCGGCTATCTGTCCAAATTCTTGTGCCACATTCAAACTTTGCATTGCTGCTTCAATTTGTAAACGCTCGCACATCATTACGCGTGAACGTCGCAAATCTGCCTCTTCTATATCACGAATCAAAGTCATGCGTTCGGGATATTGATCAGCTTGCCAAGCTTTGACTAAGCCATGGACTAAGATCTCTTGCTCATGACCATCTTCATTCGGAAGATAGCCCTTAGCAAAAATTCCGCCTTTAGTTGCATTTTTGGATGAAATGGCTTTGCCCTCTTTTGTCACTGGGCCAGTGGATTGACTGCGATTAGTCATATAAACCTCCTATTGATTAGACTAAGTGCAATTTGGCACGATTGCCAAATTACCCTATGAGCATCGTTCAAAAGAAAAATTTAAAGTCACGCAACAATGTACATGCCCACTGCATAAGGTTTATCTGCGAGTTTTAAGCCACATTTCGTAATCTTTCCCATTAGAGCAGGCCCGATAAAAAGATTTGTATTCTTGCCAGTTATCAATAAATCGGAGAAAGCCCTCAGAGAGCAACAAACTTTCTAGGTATTGTAAAAAAATAGTGGGTGGGTCATAGCGTCTTGGCATGGTTGGCTTTTTTGAAGTCAAGAGAGACCACGCGCGCTGAGCTGCTGAAAAAATATAAAACCGACGCAATTGGTCTTTCTTGCGGCCCATGGGTTTACCAACCCCCATGGCGCGACGGTTTTTAGGTTTTCTTGGATAACAAAAATAAGGCCTTTTGCCATAATCACGAGCAATCAGAATGGCCCGTACCAAGATATCTTGAGCTTGGGCTTGGTTTCGCTTTAAGCCGTGCGTTTTAAAAATGATTTCAATATTGCGCTTTAATTTATTTACTTCAGCAGCAGTTGCCATTTCCGGCTACCTATTAACGCGCCAACGAACCCCCGCACCCTCATCGGGAGTTCCAATGAATTCAATCCCAGCCTCTTCAAAGGCTTTTTGAATTGTCTCTAATGTCTTAGCTTGGGCACCAGGGACGCCCTCCAATACCTCAAGGCGCATAAGCGTGGAAAAACCAAGGCTAGTTCTTTCAGCAAGATCCTTGCCGCTCCATCTTAGTAGAGCCCGAGCTGCACGAATTTGGTCGCTTGTAATCAAGTTAAATTTACTATACTATTAGTATAAATTACTAAAAG
>Ga0304729_1002724_pt1 | contig 10371 bp, 18 predicted proteins | sample C_131016_MF_Meta_FD_190475 | JGI IMG/M metagenome (GOLD analysis project Ga0304729, IMG submission 190475) | Freshwater microbial communities from Lake Croche, Canada to study carbon cycling - C_131016_MF_MetaG (v2) (version 2) | ecosystem: Environmental > Aquatic > Freshwater > Lake | place...
GAACTGCGACAACTACAAATTAGTGATTTGCCAAAACTTTGTGTGGATTATATTAATAGTTTAGTTAAAGATGATACTGTAGCTGATTTTGATCCTAATGTATTGTTGCCAGGATTTGGTAAATGGTTACAAACCAAAGTAACTCCCCGCAAATATAACAATATTGTAGAATATTTACAAAGTCCACGTTCCAATATGGACGGCATGAGTGCAGCATTTACTGCTTTTGTATTGTTACATAACCTCAAGATGGATATGCTACAACAGCTAGATCGTCAGCATCCGGGTCAAGAGGGCTGGGTTATAGCTACACCAGGCGGCCTTACTAAATTTGTCAATAGATTTGACTTTTCTAGGGCAAATAAAGCCCAAAATAGTCCACAATAACAATCCAAGATAGCCGTTTTTAATCGTTTGACTAAATACATGCAGGTCCTTTGGGACCACATATATAGGAGATTTAAATCATGGCATCAATTCCATTAGTATCAGGTGGTTCACAACCAGTATTTGCAACTGACACCCTTAACGGTCCTCAGTTAGCCGCTAACACAACTTATGCTCCAGCCGGCACACCAACAAACTTCATGGGCCCAGCTCTTGACTTTTTTGGTATCGACTTGGGTGCTGATCCTTCAGCTCAAGCAGGTGTTAACGGTGCGATCCAGACTGTTTTGCAGACTATTCAGCAGACAAGTACTGTAGCAATTTATCAAGTTGCTGCAACTGCTAACGTAACAAACATGAGCGTTGCTCTTTACCCTTTGGGTGCTTATACAGCTGCAACATTGCAAGTTGCTATCCGTGCTTTGGGTGCTAACGTTGCTGGCACAGGTTACGACGCTTCTGGCGCAACTGTAACTAACGTTGGTTTCCGTTTAGCTAGTACAGCTACAACAGCAGCATAATTTTAAAGTTTACTTTAAAATGTCAAGAAAGCACCGCAAGGTGCTTTTTTGTTGCCTGAAATTTTCAGACATAAATACTATTGTAGCAACAGCTACGCTCGTGTTTAACACACATACACACAGAAAGGAGATTATCATGAGCAAAACACCATTTGAGATTCGTCTCGAACTTCTCAAACTCGCCAAAGAGTCTTTATTTGAACCAATTTATCAAAAAAGAGATTCTTTAAAGGACGAGTTTTATGCCTTAATGACAGATGAAAATAAAGGACAAGTTCCATATCCAACTATGCCCAATTTTCCAAATACCACTGACATTATAGCAAAGGCCGAAGAACTGAATAAGTTTATAAGCCAGCAATAAATTAAGCCCCGCAAGGGGCTTTTTGTTGACTTTAATTTGGGCCTTGCTATATTGGGTTAAATATACATATATTATGACAGTTAGTAAGATTACCGAAATTACCGTTTACGAATCACCAGATGGGGGTCGTACTGTTTACGCCCGTAACCCCGGCAATAAAAATCGTGAAATACATTTACGAGATCCTGAGTTAGAAAAGGATTTAGCAGATTTGCGACAGCAAGAACGTTGGCAGTTTATATTGGCTGAACGTGCTACAAATCCAGTTATAAATGAATTATGCGAACGAATTGAAATTTTATATGAACTGTCAAGAACCTCAGAATGAAATTTACTTGTAAAACCTTCTTTGATATTACTACTACTGGTGTTACTGGACACTACAAATTATCACGAGTACCATTTAATGATTTGTCAAATATGTTAATTGAAGACGAACGGTCATGGAATTATGCTAGAAATCAACAGAGAAATTGGGAAACACTTACACAATTAATTGGATTACGAACACAAATATCTCAAATAGAAAACCCCACCAAGGTTAAAAATTTATGGACTTTTGAATTTGAAGTTGAAACCCCGTATCCATATGGATCTGAAGAAAACCCCACGGAACTATTGCAATCCGACTGTAATGGTGTACCTATGCTTATAGGTTTGGGAAATAAGAAAAATTTAACCCCAATACTGGTAACTATTGGTGAAGATCAAAACATTTGGTTTGACGCTTTACTATAAATAATATGTTACAGGAAAACATTATGATTGAACCAACAGATATTGAAAAAAAGAGCCTTGAAGCCCACGTTGAACTCTGTGCCGAAAGGTACAACGCATTAGAGGATAAAATTGCTGTTCTTGACAATAAAATTACATCAGTTGGCGCAATGGTTAAAGAAGTTAAAGAAGCCGTGGGTAAAATGTCCGAAAAAAGTAACGACAGATTAATTGGGTGGGGAGTTGGCATTATTGGATTCTTAATTGTTAGTTTATTTGGCATTATGGTACACGTTTTAGCAAAATGATAATGGATAAAGAATTTGAACGTATGTTTAGACAGGAATTTAAAGGCCTGACTGAAAATGTACTTTTTCAAAACGAATTAGGTGAATACGAAGTTTTTGGAAAATACCGCATAATTCCTGAAGCAGTAGGATATCGAGTATACTGTTCTGCCACGGAAGTGGGCAATTTTAGTAATACAAAAACAGCATTAAGTTGGTGTATTGCCGACAAATTTACATACTATAATCTAGCTAGGGATATACTAACATTAGATAATAAACTAAATTCGTTGATAAGCGATATATCTGTGCGTGCAAACCTTGCAGACCGCAGTAAAACCCCATTATTTCGTGAAACTATAGAAACTAAACTAGAAACTAAAATTATACGCAAAAAACAAGTAGAGCAAGAATTAACCAAATGTGTCAATTATGCTAAATACTGTCAACAACGAGGATTTGATAATGAAACTATTCGAACTGGCCGCTCAGCGTCCGTCAAAAAAAGCCGCTAAGGTATTCGAGAGCTATTTTGGAGACAGCATCAATGTTGATGTAATTTCCCCTAAGCAAGCTCGCATGATGTTGAGCAAAGTACGCAAGCTGGTAAATGAGCACAAAGCTACTGCCGCTTATCACACATCAGAGCAGAACCCAACTTACTTAAAGTTGATGATGATGGAACGGGTATTGGCTACTAAAGTTAGCGAAACTCCAACTGTAGCAGTTGGGGCCACAGCAGGAGCTAATCAAAATCAAACAATGTCTGTTCAAGGTATGCCACCAGTTAATCCTACTGTTGTAGCTGGTGATGCTGCTAAAAAAGCACAACGCGATGCGCAAATTAATACAATTAGCGATCCTAAACTTAAAGTTGCTATGCAAAAAGCAACACAAGGAACTGGAACAGCCGATGATCAAAAAATGATTGCCCAAGCCGCATTACAAACAACAAACGAATCTTTCCGCCGGTTTGCTTACAACCTACTCCGTGAGTCAGAAGTACAACAAGCTCAAGTAGTGTTAGCAAGTCAAGACATGGTTGACGAAGTACAAAAAATGTCCGAGCAAGTATCAGCAATGCAGTTTAAAGATTTGCCAGCATTAGTTGACCAAATCAAAAATCAAATTGGTGTTGACCAAGCTATGCAATTTAACACAGACGCAACAGCCGCATTGGCTGGATTGTTACAAAACTTACAAGGCGCACGTCAACAATTAGATCAAGCACTTGGTGTAGTCACAGGACAAGCTGCTCCACAAGTTCCAGGCGAAGATGATGGCTTTGGCGGCGAGATGGATGCTGATGCTGAGTTAGGTGCCGACTTAGATGCTGACGCTGAGTTAGGTGTTGAGTTAGACGCAGAAGAGCCAGAGTCTCCTGAAATGGGTGGCGCAGGCTTAGGTCGCGCAAAACGATAAATGTTAATTTTTGAAGTAGAGAATACCACAGGTCAAGTTGACTCTGGCAAGCTAATGGCCTTGACACAATTTTTGTCGGGTCGTGCTAATGATACAAATTCTAAAAAACAAATTTCAACTCAAGCATTTGTTCAATTAGCACAAAACCTTGGTGTCAATGTTACCGCAGATACATTAGGTGATTTGATTGCTCGAGAACCACTTAGTAACGTATTGTTACCATACGAACCAAATTCAAATGTAATCAAATTTAAGGGTAATGATGAACCATCTGACACACAGATGGATACTGCTCAAGCAGAAAAAGTAGTTGATTCCAATGCCAAAGCAGCAATGAAACGACGAAGCTAATCACTTTGGTTGACTACAGTCAACTTTTCATATATAATAAGCGTTATAAGAGTATATACTCAAGGAGAAGTAAAATGAAAAAGATTCTCGCAATAGCATTAATGACACTATCAGCCTCGGCATTTGCTTGGCACGGCAACGGCTACTATGGTTATCGTGGTCCAGTTTATGTAAACAATTATGGATATAATAATAATTGGGTAGCACCAGCACTAGCAGGCGCAGTGGTTGGCGGAATAGTAGCACGTCAGTATTATGCTCCTCTGCAAGTAGTATATGTTCAACCGCCAGTAACGTATTATCAGCAATCATATCCAGCAAATAGCAGTTATCGTCAGGAAAGTATTCTTGATGCAAACTGTAATTGTTATCGCACAGTATTAGTACCTAATTAAAAGGAGATTTATCATGTTAGAAACATTATTATGGCTCGCAGTAGGCGCATTTATCGGATGGAATTTACCACAACCTGACTTTGCCAAAACAATTCAGGCAAAAATCCTAGGCTTGCTAAAAGGAAAATAATTTATGGCTTATTCAGAAAAAGTTATCCAGCATTATAATAATCCATTAAATGTGGGAAAATTTAGAGATGAGGAGACAGCGCAAGTTGGGACCGGTTTAGTCGGTGCCCCAGCTTGCGGCTGAATGGAGATGTACTTAGATTACAGATTAAAGTAGATCCAGCAACAGATATTATCATTGACGCTAAATTCAAAACCTACGGGTGCGGTAGTGCAATCGCATCATCTAGCTTGGTGTCAGAAATGGTCAAAGGGTTAACATTATCAGAGGCTTTAGAAATCAAAAATATGGATATAGCAGAAGAACTTGCGTTACCTCCTGTAAAAATTCATTGTAGTATTTTAGCCGAAGATTGTTTAAAAGCTGCGATAGCAGATTATAGAAGTAAACAAAATGCACAAAAGTAAACAATGATCACAGTAACCGACATAGCCGCTAAAAAAATTAAAGCTAACTTAGAGAAACGTGGCAAAGGTATTGCTATTCGTTTGGGCGTAAAAACTACAGGCTGTTCGGGATATGCTTATTTTATGGAATATGTTGACCAGCTTGATATTGAAGATATATTGCTAAACGATAATAATACTGTTATTGTAACTGATCCAAAATCTATTCCCCTAGTCGCAGGCATTACTGTAGACTATGTTCGCAATGGACTCAACGAGGGATTTGAGTTTATCAACCCCTTAGAGAAGGATAAATGCGGATGTGGTCTTAGTTTTCGAATTTAATAATCCATAGGCTAGTAAAAATTTGTTGATATTTTATCCTCTGGATAAATAAAACATAGGAGATACTATGTTTATTAAAGAAACTACAGAAACCAACACTTATACCCGCAAAAGTAAATTTGGAAAATTTAATTCCTACAATAGAACTAAAACTATAACTCACTGGAAATGTGATTATTGTCAAACTGAATTTAATAAAATAAAAAATGGCCCGTACAATACTCAATCAAAATCATATTGTAAAACTTGTGTTTCAAAAATAGGTATTGCTAAACTAGCAGGAATCGCCGGCTATCAATCTAAAGTAGATAATAAATTTATTAACAGAGTAGGCACAATTATATCCGGAAAAGAAGGATATCCCGAAATTTATATTGGAAAAAACTATCCGTATCGGCCAGGTGGATACACCACATTACGAGAACATATATATGTAATGGAATGTCATTTAAAAAGGCGATTAACAAAAGGAGAAATTGTACATCATATAGATGGCGACAAGAGAAATAATAAATTGGAAAATCTTTTCCTAACAAATGTTAATGAGCATAATAAATTGCACGGGGAATCTGAATCTATTATATTTGAACTAGTAAAGCAAGGCAAGGTTATATTTAATCGTAAGACCGCAAGATACGAACTTTTGAAATAAATTTGTTGTATTTCTACAACACTTTATAGCCCTTGTCAAAAGGGCTTTTTTACGGTTGACACAAATATAGTTTTTATGTATAATTAAAATACTGTGCAATTTCGCATAGTATAAGCAAAATGGAGAACCAAAATGCTACCAGTATCTAGTTTTATCACAAGTCCAGTTTCATACGCAACAAATGTAAATGGTCGATTTTCAATCAAAGCCAGTAATGCCCGAACTATTAAACAAAGATGGGACGAAACATATAAAAGATTACCTTCTATACAGCAACAAGCAATTACTAGTGCGTTATCTGCGGCAATCTCAGAATTTCGTAAACGCAACCCAACAATCAAGGGCACTAAAGATCTTAAAAAGAAATTAGCAAAGGCATGGCCAATAAAGATGTCTCAGGTTGTTATCGACGACACAATGCAAAGACAATTGAACATTGCGTGGGTGTTGACCTTGCTTAATATGTTTGTGGCTACTAAAGTTATGCCAATCCATGTATATCAACCAAACGCAAAAATTGATGAATATCATGCGTGGGATGGACAGCATACCTTAGTATTACTTTGGCTGATTTGTACACAACTGTTTGGAGAAGATCCTGCAGAATTTGAAATCCCAGTTAATGTATATGCTAGTCATCAAAAGTCAGAAATGAGACAGAGTCATATTGATTTGAACTCAGATGAGGGTAAAAAAATGTTAGATTTGTTTGATAGAATCGAACAAATGATTTACGGTGTGCGTATCGATGGTAGCCAAAACCCTTTATGGCTCTTAGCAGAAGAAAAACAACAAGTAGTAGAGTCACATGGTTTATTTTTAACTAGTAAAAAGTTTGGCGATGATCATATGCCAGGCGCCATTAGTCGTATGCAAGAAATTAATGAAATGCCAGTGGAATCATTAACATGGTTATGCGATTACTTAGTATCAGTTGGCGCACAGCATCGCGCGGTAGAAGAAAAAGAAATGGTAATGATGGCATATTTCTTTAAGCGTTGCCGACTAGCCAAACTTAAACTAACAAAAGCACAAGTATATGATATTGCCGATCTTGCTAAAAATAATTGGGGAGCTGATTTTAGCCCAACTAGTAGATTTTGGGCTAAAGTATCAAATGCTTACTATAATTGGCATAATACTCATGTCAAGTATGGTACTCCAAGATGTAATAAAGAGCCACTTCACGGTTATCCCTTTTTAGCAGAACAAGTTAAAAAAAGTATTAAAGGGTTTGGCAAATTAGCTAGTAATACTGGTAGCGAGTTTATTCCATCTAAATCGGACTTATACTAATGAGACTATTTCGATTTGATAAACCAAAAAGTCTTACGCAGACTAGAAAGGAACTGGGCAAACTTTGCTCAATTCCCAACTGCGGCAAACCTTTGACTCATATGAAAGGCCCCGGGTCTCTTAAATTATGTAGAGACCATCAAATAAAGGATCAAAGTTATGAGGACGGATACGGTCGTATTGATCGCCCTTATACTTTTCATCGTTCTGATATTTGCGAATGTTGTGGGCAAGATATTAACAACGATATTAGATGGGAGTTGGCCCAGACTTTTTTTGGACTTAGATTATCCCAAGAACAAAAACATGAAATTAAACGACGATATAATCACGGGGATCACGAACATCGCAAAGTAGACGGCGGCGACGACAGCAAAGATAATACAAATGCTTTTTGCACATTTTGCCATTGGGTTAAAACTGTAATAAACAATGACGGCCGAAAACGTAATATATAATATAATCTTAAAAGTGTTGTAAAAATACAACACTTTTCGGTTGACTTAACTCCTGAAAGATGCTATACTATTATATAGTGTAACCACGAAAGGCACTTTTGTATAATCCAAAATTTGACTATTATCAATTAACTCGAACCAGTGACGAAGGTAAACGCTTGTACCTCACTCCTGAAGGCGATAAGGTTCCGTCGGTAACGACCATCCTTGGTGCTACTCAACCCGAAGAAAAAAAACGTTCACTAAATGAATGGCGCAAACGAGTTGGTGTAGAAAATGCTCAAAAAATTACTACAGAAGCAGCTAACCGTGGTACTAGAATGCACACATATCTAGAACGATATATCAAAGACGGCGCCATTCCCGATCGCGGATCTAACCCGTTTGGGTGGGCAAGTCACGCTATGGCAGAAACAATTATAGCCAAAGGTTTGCCTAATGTTGACGAACTTTGGGGGGTGGAAGTTCCAGTATATTTTCCCAAAACTTATGCTGGTACTACTGACGGTGTGGGTATCCACAATGGGGTAGAAAGTATTATTGACTATAAACAAACCAATAAACCCAAGCAAGAAAACTGGATTGAAGACTACAAAATTCAGCTGGCTGCATACGCTATTGCCCACAACGAAGTTTATAAAACCAACATTCGCAAGGGTGTGGTTTTAATGGCTGTTAAACCTGAAATTGACGAAATGGGCAATGTGCTTACCATCCCAGCATATCAAGAATTCGTGCTAGAACCCAAGGATTTTGACTACTGGGAACAACAATGGTGGAAACGTTTGGAGCAGTACTACACAATTAACTAAATACTGTAAATTAAGGAATACAGTAAATGGCCATTGTTCAAGTCAGTCAGATAACCAACCGATTAGGTTTACAAGTAGATTTACCCCAATTAGCGGGCGGCGAATTAGGTTGGTCCACAGATACCCGTCAGCTTTACATTGGTAATGGCACACTAGAGCAAGGTGCCCCTGTTGTTGGAAATACTGAAATTTTAACAGAATTTTCAGATGTATTGAACCCACTGAAGGCCTATACTTACAAAGGTACAGCAGCTGGTTATGTCGTCCAAACTGGTCCAACTCCTGGCACTCCGGTAACATTAACATTACAAAACTGGCTAGATCAATTTGCTTCTGTATTAGATTTTGGCGCAGTAGGCGACGGCGTAACTGATTGTACAGATGCTATTAACCGCGCACTTTTTCAATTATTTTGCCGCCAAACAAATCCACAAATTCGTCGTAGTTTATTTTTCCCAGCCGGTGTATATGTCGTAAGCGGCTCAATTAATATTCCTCCCTATGCTACATTATATGGCGAAGGTCCAGACAATTCTATCATCCAAATGGTAGCCACAGGTGGCACAGGAACTTGTGTAGCACAGTCAGCAGATAGTTTACAACAAACAGGTGTAAACGTTGGAGCCAATGGAGCAACACTTCCTACTGACATTACTATTGTTAATATGGGATTTAAAAGTTTAAATGCTACCAAAGATGTATTTTTAATGTCGTCTGCTACTAAATGCGAATTCCACGGTGTGAGTTTTATTGGTCCAGGAACAACTAGTACATTAATAACCAGTGCGGGTGCTAAATCAGCCGTTACATTTGGACCTGGTAATGGATCTCCTAGTGCCGATAACATTTATGATGCTTGTAGATTTACAGGCACAACATATGGTATGTTTACCAATCAGCCAACAAAAGGCATAGTAGTTACAAATTCTTATTTTAATATTTTATATCAGGGTGTAGCACTTGGCCTTACTCCAGTAAGCGGCGGGCCAACAGGAACAAGAATTAATAATAACGTATTTGATAATATATACGCACAAGGTATTATTCTTGGAGTAATTAGTCTTAACGCCACTGGGTATAATATTTTTTATGATGTAGGCGATCACTTCCAAGGAACAACAAATCCAGAAACATCAATAATTTCTATTGCCGGCGACAACAATGTTAGTGTTGGCGATATGTTTTCCAGAGATGATACTTTTGCTGCTATCATTACAAGAATTGAATTAAACGATACTGTTAGTATTGCCACTACAAACGGCAGCCAATTACAATTAGGTAGAAAAACAGTACAGTCTGGAGTTTTAGCAACATTGGCTAATAATACAGCCAATGCCACAGCATTTACAATTGATACATCTACCGCTGGAACTAGTTTCAAAATTGATTATTCCATTATTCGTAATACAACAAATAGAACAGGGACACTTTGGGTAGCCAGCGGACAAGCTGGTACAATAAATGTTTCCGAAGATTACACTGAAAATTCTGTTAGTGGCATCACATTACTTGGCTATCAAATCGGCGGTAATGTATTAGTTAATTACAACACTACAAACACGAGCTATCCAGCTCAGATGAGTTACTCTATTTCCTACTTTAATTAATGTGGTATAAAGACTTTTCTGACCGGCTCGAAGTCTGGTCAAACCTACGCACCGATATACAATCGCTACCTCCAGAAGAAGCACTTCAAACAATTAGCGACTGGTGGCACCAATCCCCGTGGCAACCGTTTTATTTACACTGGGACGATCAGCCATTATGGCCCGATCCGTGGCAACTTTTGAGTGATAATGTCTATTGTGATCTTGCTCGCGGGCTCGGAATCCTGTATACTATAAGTAT
>Ga0304729_1002727_pt1 | contig 10355 bp, 5 predicted proteins | sample C_131016_MF_Meta_FD_190475 | JGI IMG/M metagenome (GOLD analysis project Ga0304729, IMG submission 190475) | Freshwater microbial communities from Lake Croche, Canada to study carbon cycling - C_131016_MF_MetaG (v2) (version 2) | ecosystem: Environmental > Aquatic > Freshwater > Lake | place...
TCCTTCGTCACCACGATTGGCTGGCAAGACCCCCGCGTCGAGGAGGGCGAGCTTCTGTGGCCCGAGCGGTTTGGGGAGCCTGAAGTGAAGGGGCTGGAGAAGACGCTAGGCCCGTGGGCAGCCGCAGGCCAGCTACAGCAGCGGCCCGAGCCAAAGGGCGGCGGCATCATCAAGCGCGAGTGGTGGCAGCCCTACGATCAGGACAGCTACCCGCCCATGAGCCTGATCATCGCCAGCGTGGACACCGCCTACACGACCAAGACCTCGAACGACTACTCGGCCCTGACCGTCTGGGGCGTGTTCTCAGGCGCTCAAGCTATGCCGACCACCCGCTTTATCCGGCACGACGGCGGCTCGGTAGACCGGGGCGAGAGCGAGGACCGCTTCGACCTTGCCACCAGCCTCCAGAACCCCGGCATGGGGATCGGCGCGACCGAGATGCCCCGCGTGATCCTGATGCAGGGCTGGGCAGAACGCCTAGAGTTACACGAACTGGTCATCAAGATCGCCAAGACGTGCAAAGAGATGAAGGTCGATAGGCTGCTGATCGAGAACAAGGCCAGTGGCATCAGCGTGGCCCAAGAAATGCGGCGGCTGTACGCCCATGAGGACTGGGCCGTGCAGTTGATCGACCCCAAAGGGCAGGACAAGCTGGCCCGGCTGCACTCGATCAGCCATCTGTTTGCCGAGGGTCTGGTCCACGCCCCAGATCGGGCATGGGCGGATCAGGTAATCACCCAAACCGCTTCATTTCCGAAGGGAAAGCACGACGATATCGTCGATACGGTGTCAATGGCGCTCAAGCATCTGCGCGACATTGGTATCTTGGTAAGGAAGCCCGAGTGGGCAGCAGAGGTTGTCGGCGGCCTTGAGCATAAGGGAGCCGCGCCCCCGCCATTATATGCAGTGTGACGTGGGCAGCCCTGATGGCAGAGTGATTACTGGGGGTTCGTCTAACGGTAGGACAGCGGCCTTTGAAGCCGTCAATCGAGGTTCGATCCCTCGCCCCCCAGCCAGCTATAACCCCATATAATTGGGTATATGAGAGGAGAATGAACATGGATGACAATATGGTCTGGTGCGCCTTGATCTTTGCTCTGGCGTATGTCGGCAGGAACATGCTGCCTAGTTACTACGAGATCACAAGCGTCAGGAGACACAGCCTCGACAACATGCGGGATGACATCCTTCGTCTTGAGCAGAGCGTTGATGCCATCAACAACGCCGTCGATGACAACGAGCAGGAACTGATGGGCGCGCTCAAGAAGATCGAGGACATGCAGTCCGATATCGCCGGTCACCTCACACGCATAGACGATTTGGAGGCCCGCCATGACTGAGCAGGGACATTGCCCTGCCTGCAAGGCAGACATGACCGGAGGACTGATCTGGCAGACCATGCTGGAGCAGAGCGAAGGCAACGAGGAAGAGGCTGACCGCAAGGCAGAGATGTATGGGGCCACCCGTGAGCAGGGCCGGTGGGGCAGAAAGATTGGCATCTATGACTTGGATGCTGATCGCACCATCAGCTACATGTGCCCTGATTGCAGGTTCATTTGGAAGAGGAAGGACTGATGGATGACATCGTGACAACTCTCAGGGAGGCTGCTTGCCTGCCAAACACCGGCTGTATATCAGCCACGATGTGCGTCTGCGACATCATGCAGGACGCTGCCGACAAGATTGATCTGCTGCGCGAAGAGATACGGCGTCTGAGGGTGGAGGCGGGCTATGACTGACCTGACAGAGCGGCTAGACCGCCACCTCCTAAACGATGACGCCGAGCAACGGTGGCTGGATGCTGACAACCTGATTGAGGAGGCTCTGGCCGAGATCCAGCGCCTGACCGATATCGCGGACCAATGCGCCAGCCTCGCCGAACGGACCGATGGCTATGGCGTGCCGGTCTGGGACAGCGGGCCGGGCATTGCGATGGAAATCAGGGCAAAGTTCCCGAAGAAAAAGCTATAGACTAGGCCGAATACACAAGTACATTTCGTCGGGATCAATATGTGGTAGTCTTTCGTCACCCAGAAGGGGGACAAGATGGCTCTTACACCCGGCCTCAGTGCCAATATTCGCCAGCCTATGCAGCCCGAGGAGGATACTCCTCCCGGCGTCGAGGTTGTTGTTGAGGACGCCGATACTGCTGGCGACCAGCCCGAATACAATGATGCGGGGGAACTACTCCGCATCGAGCATGATGATGGCTCAATTTCCATCAGCCTTGACGGCAAGCCCATCGCTGGCGGCCCCGAGCGCGCTGATCTGTCATGGTACGACAACCTCGTAGACGATATCGACGATCTAGAGCTTGGCCGGATTGCCGACGAACTGATGCGCGGTGTCCGTGATGACATGGAGAGCCGCAAGGACTGGGTTGAGGATCGCGCTGTCGGCATCAAGCTGCTGGGCCTTAAGATCGAGATCCCCGGCCTTGGCGGATCGGCTGACGGTGCGCCGGTCGAGGGCATGAGCCGGGTCCGACATCCGCTCCTGCTGGAGGCCGTGCTGCGGTTCCAAGCCAACGCCCGGTCGGAACTTCTGCCCGCTGACGGCCCGGTAAAGGTCAAGGTCAACAACTCGGCAGTCGGCGAGAACGACGACAAGCTAGCCGACGCCCTTGAGGATGACCTCAACCACTACCTGACCTCGGTGGCGAGCGAGTATTACCCCGACACCGACCGGATGCTCCTGATGCTGGGCTTTGGCGGCACCAGCTTCAAGAAGGTTTACTTCTGCCCGCTCCGCAACCGGCCAGTCAGCGAGACGGTAGATGCCGACGATCTGATCGTGAACAACGCCGCGACCGATCTGCGGAATGCCAAGCGCATCACCCACCGCTCGTACATGCGGCCCTCGACGGTGAAGCGGCTCCAGATCCTCGGCGTCTACCGCGACGAAGACCTCGACGCCCCGATGATGGCCGATCTGGACAGCCTCCAGCGGGAGAAGAAGTCCACCGAGGGCATCTCAATGGAAGCGGCCAATCCCGAGGACCGGGACCGCGAGATCTTTGAGTGCTACTGCGAACTGGACATCAAGGGCTTCCACCACAAGTGGAAGGGCAAGGAAACTGGCCTTGAGATCCCATACCGCGTGACGATTGACGCCTCGTCTAAGAAGATCCTGAGCATTGTCAGGAACTACGCCGAGGATATGGAGAACCTTCCTGAGTCGCGGACTAACTTTGTCAAGTTTACGTTCGTGCCGGGCTTTGGTTTCTACGACATTGGCCTGCTGCATATTCTTGGCAATACGACCAATGCGATCACGGCTGCTTGGCGTGAGCTTCTTGACGCGGGAATGTACAGCAACTTCCCCGGCTTCCTGATGGCCGACACTGGTGCGCGGCAAAACACCAACATCTTCCGGGTTCCGCCGGGCGGTGGTGCGCTGGTGAAGACCAACGGGATGCCCATCCAGCAGGCCATCATGCCTCTGCCGTACCAGCCGCCCAGCCAAGCCCTGATGGCACTGGTGAGCGACATGGCCCAGACCGGCATGAGGGTTGGCGGGACGAGTGAGTCTCAAGTGGGCGAGGGCCGGGCGGATGCTCCAGTCGGCACCACGCTGGCAATGATTGATCAGGCGACCAAGGTGCTTAATGCCGTCCACAAGCGGCTGCACGCGGCGCAGGCGGAAGAGTTCCGGCTGCTCTGCGAGGTCTTCAGGGAGCATCCTGAGAGCTTCTGGCAGCGCAACAACCGGCCAGCCTATGCGTGGGACGAGCAGACGTTCCTTCAGGCTCTGGAGGACTATGATCTGACCCCGCAGGCGGACCCGAACACGGCCAGCCATACGCAGCGGATCATGAAGGTTATGGCACTGAAGCAACTTCAGGCTGCCAACCCCAATCTGTACGACCCGGTCGCCATTGACGAGGCAGCCCTGCAAGCCATTGGCTGGAACAACCCGCAGCAGTTCATGCGGCCAGACAACCTTGAGCAGCCCACGCCCGAAGTGATGAAGGGCATGGCCGACGTTCAGTCTAAGCAGCAGGAAGTCCAAGCTAAGATCGCCGAGGCTAACGCCAAGACCGAGGACATGAAGGCCCGCACGGCCCTTGATATGGCACGGTTCCAAGCTGAGAAGGAACAAGCCGGTCAAGGCAACCAAGAGCGCACTCAGCTTGAGACGGCCCGCCTCGCAATGGAGGGCAAGAAACTCCAGATGGAGGAGGACGGCCAGCTATCCAGCGAGCGTCTGGAACTGGTGGACCTTGCCCAGAGCCTCGCGGTTCACCCCGAGAGCGCCCAGCTTGTCGCCCCGCTCATGCGTCCCCTGATGGAGGACGTGGAGCGTAAGAGCGCCAACGCAGCCCAGCAGAGAGGCGGCCTTGTCCCGCCCGGAGGCCAGTAATGAGCAAAGACATCCGCCGTGCATTGATGGTCGCCAAGGACGTTCTGCCACAGCAGGCAAACAAAGCAAAGAATGTTCTCTTTCTAAATCCAAGCACTGTTATCGTCGGACAAGAACACGGCAAGCCCCTTGATCTTGACAAGGACATGTTGCGCCGAGTCCAGAATATGGCTGCAAAACATGGTTTATTCTATGAGGGAAACGGCCATGATAGGAATTATACAAAGGGGCAGCTAGAAGGATTTCATGGTAGTTGGGATGATGAATTTGCCAAATCCGTCAAAGGGTTCCCGTACCAATTCCATTACACTTTGTTTTCCAATGTAGACGCGAATGACAGAGTCAATAAAGTTGGCGTTAACCCGAACAAAACAATATTTGATCAGATCTATGACAATCAAGAGAACAATACTTATTTTCCAGATCGCAGGTTTGATAGGTCAACACTTGAACATTTCTTTAAACGGGCAAGTCAAGGTAGGTACGACTTCAATGCAATGGCGCAAAGCCCAGCTACAAAGGAAAATCTAACTTCGTTTTTGAAAACTGGCGAAAGCCAAATGTGGCCGTCTAATTGGGAGGAATACCCCAACAATGCGGGCAAAGTCGCCAAGGAAGCCAATGATCTAAGGGACCAATACCTTGCGACAAGACCGGCTGGGGTTTATGTCACCGGAAGTGATCATCTTGTTGGGGTGCAGGAGGCGCTCCAAAAGCAAACGGCTGGAGGTTTGGGCAATACTCTGGATCAGGACAGTGCTTTGATTGGCAAAGCCCGTGGCGGCAGCGTAGCCGAGCGCCGTGCATTGATGGTCGCAAAGGGCGTTGCCGCCCCGGCGGGTGATGCTCACCCAGCATCCCAGATCCCCGGCGTTCACATCAGCGAGCGCATCCACGGCAAGCCGATCTTCACCGAGGAGCGTGTGGGCAAGGCTGGCGGCGGCTCTGTCTCGCCAAAGAAGACAGTCAAGGCGTATAAGCTATTTCGCACCATCGCCAACCAGCCCGGCAAACTTTTTCCCCTCTTCGTTGATGCTAATACCCCAGTCCCGATGAACAAGTGGGTCGAGGCCAAGGCTGGCGACCCCGGCAAGACAGACGGTAAGGTCAAATCCAATATTGGAGATCTGGCATATCGTCCCGGCTGGCACGCTGGCGATCTGCCGGTTGCTACGCACATCGGCAAGAAAAGCGATCCTGACCTGACGGCCCCCGACTATCGCCCCGACAACCACGTCTGGGCCGAAGTTGAGATGGCGGCTGACAAGGACTGGCAATCGGTTGCCGATGCCCGGGCGAAACGCAATAAAGCGGGCGAGATCATCCCAAACACCGCGCACATTACCGATCAGGTACCCCTCAAGGGCTTCTACCGCTACAAAACCAACCCCAACATGACTGGAAACTGGCTTATTGGCGGTCACATGAAGGTGAACCGCGTCCTGCCAGACGATGAAGTCAAGAAAATCAACGACGCTGCCGGGGTAGCCGATCTGCCGCGCCGCAAAGACCCCGAAGGCTTTGCCGATGGCGGCACTGTTCCCTCCAACGACATCCACGTTGACGAAGGCATCACCGCATACCAAGGCGGCCCCCATAGCGTAGGCCCAGAGGGGTACGACAACGCCAAGATCGGGACGGGGGAGGGCGCGCAAGTTTACGGTCACGGGCATTACTTTGCCGAGGCCGAGCCGGTAGCGCAGGGTTATCGGGATAGACTAAGCCCAGTGTCAATCAAGACAAAGTCTGGCGTGGTACACGGCAGTATACCTGAAGCAGCGGATTATATAGGCGGAAAAGATCGCTTCATTAGTCCCAATAAACGCGACTTATATGAAGAATCTCTTGGTTATATACAGCACGGACTTCCGCTAGACGAAGTTATTACTCGTATGCAGCGGAATTTTAAGGATTTTACACCCCAAGAGGATCTTGCAAAGGCAGAGCGGCTATTACGCGAACACGCCCCGGAAAAAGTTTCTGCCGGGCACATGCACCAAGTCCTGATTAAAGGGAAACCCGAGCATTTCCTTGATTGGGATGCCCTGCTGGACGAGCAGTCGCCGCACGTTATGAAGGCTCTGGAGGCCCAAGAATGGTGGCCCGGTATGCGAGATGCTGCCGAAGATCGAGCATTCAATCGGGGCCAAAACCCGATTGGCGGTGACCTTATGAGGGAACTGCACGTTGATTGGGAGAAGCCCGAGGCGGCTGAAATGTTGGCCCGTGCAGGCATTCGGGGCATCCGTTTCCTAGACCAAGTCAGCCGCAAGAAAGGCAAAGGCACCCGCAACTATGTCGTCTTTGACCCCAAGCACATCGAGATCCAGCGCCGGTACGCCCGTGGCGGCATGGCATACGGAAATGGCGGTAGCATCCCACCCAGCCTTCACAGCAAGATGCTGGCCGCCTACAACGAGACGCTCCCCAGCATTGAGCGCCAATACAAGGATTGGGCGCGGGATGCTGATGATGCAGCCCTGCACAAGGTCACGGCAGACGATATTGAAAGCAATTACGGGGAGGATGATGAAATCCACCCCCGCGATGCCGAGGCCATCAAGATTGCCCGCCAAAAGGGCCATGTAATTGCGGAAAGCCGCAACGGGGAAACGACCTATCACGACCCTGACAAGGCTCCGACCCTTGAGCAGCACATGCAGTCTGTTGTTGAAGATCAGGGGGGCAAGCGCCCGGCGCGAAATCTGTCAGATCTGGACTACAGCCACACATCAGGCATCCACGACGCCCTGATGGAATTGGCCCAGCACCACGGCTGGAAAAAGCAGTCTACGCAGGGCAACAAATACTTTGACCTTGTCCATCCGCAGAAAGGCCGGATCGGCGTACGGATTGCGGATCACCCCAACACATCCCGCCAAGGCCCAGTAAACCGGGATGCCGCTGAAGTTCACCTAAACCTCGCCCCCAAGGGCCGCCCTGATGCCCCAGCGCATGACCTTGAAGACGCCGCCCAGATGCTGTCAGCGCAAAACAGCGGCCCTCGCCGAGCGTACGCAGATGGCGGCTCAACGCCCGATGCTGGCGTCCAGAAGGCCCTCGACCTCACCCGCGACCTCAACCCGCAGGGGTTGTACTCCCACGCCGCAGAAGCCGCTATGGCGTCTTCGCAAGCCAAGGGTCCGCTGCCCCAGATGCTGGCGAGCCTTAAGGGCGTGAAGCCGGATGAGATGAAATATTCCGGCGTTGAGCAGGCGTTTGCCGATCAGCCCCAAGTGACCCGGGAGCAGCTCGCCCAGCACTTCACCAAAAACCTTCCCCAGCTTAAAGAAACCGTGCTGCGCCCGGGCGGAAACGACGGGAGGCCAAAGTACCAAGCCTACACGCTCCCGGGCGGGGAGAATTACCGCGAGGTGCTTATTCACCGGCCCGAACTTTCCGAGAAAGATCGCATAAATACGGCGATGGCTTTCCAGAAAAAAATGAACGGGATTTACGGCCCCAATTGGAACGACCCTAACTTCCCGATAGCCCCGGAGCATCAAGCCGAATACGACCAATTTGAAAGAAAAATGAGCGGGCTGGATGCATATTCCCATGCTCACTGGTCAATGCCTGACGTAGTTGGGCACTACCGCGCCAGTGACCGCACCGGGCCGAATGGCGAAAAGATCCTCCACGTTGAAGAGGTCCAGAGCGACTGGGCGCAGCAGGCTAGGGCCGCCAAGAAAGAGCGCGGTGTGGCTGCTTACGATCCTGCCAAGCCATACCAAGTCTACGACCCATCTACTGGCAAAGTGGTTTCCCAGCACGCAACGCCAGAAGAAGCCAACGCCGAAGAAGAAAGCCGTAACATTGATGAAGCTTCCGCCGGGAACGACCGGAAGTATTTCAGCACCAATCACGCGCAGATGCTCCGCATCCCGCCTGCCGGTCCTTTCATCTCAAGCACCGACAACGCTACCGATCTGATCCTTAAGCACATCCTGACCGCCGCCGCCCGAGGTAACTACGACAAGGTTGTGTTCACGCCGGGTGACGAGCAGGCCAAACGCTGGGGCGAGCCGGGCCTGAAACAATATTACGACGAGACAATTCCAAAGCGCCTAAACGATCTGGTCAAACAGCACGACCCAGAAGAGAAAATGGGCGGGCACGAAATTGCTGGCCTAGAAACGCCCGCAGAAGACAAAGACGATGCACACCATAGGATGGAAGAACGGGCTGGCGGGGAATTGTCGTTAGAACAAGCTGCCGCAATAAGGGATTATCTTGACCACGACCGGATGGCGCGAGGTCATCTGAGGCTTGGCGCTTTTGAAGAAGCGGTTGACCACGCCATGCGTACAGTGCCTGACGCAAAAAGAGCTTTCCCCGGCATTAATATGACCCCGCGCCTCCGCGAGGGCATCAACAAGCGCGGCTTCAAAGCCTACGCCAGAGGCGGCGATGTGGAGGGCACTATGCGGATTGCTAAAGCCGGTGGCGGCCCTCTGGGCGATGATGAGGCAGTGAAGAAGGCTTTGGCCCTGACGGCTCAGGCGCAGGCTCCAGCGCCCCAGCAGGCCGTGCAGGCGGCACGTCGTCTGCCGGTCTCCACGCCTACCGTCAACCCGGCTTCTCCCCTCATGGAGCAGGCGTTTCAAGCAGAGAACCGGCCCGGCATCGTGGTGTCTCCGCGCCCGGGCAAGGGAAGCGGCCCCCCGATCACCCGAGAAATGCCCAAGAACGTCCCCGACATCTACAGCAAATTCCCGGTTTACAGCGATCACCCTGATCTGCAGTACGAGAACGAGCCGTGGAACCCATCGACACCTAACTTGATCGGCGCACCAAGGCCGTCTCCGGTTCAGGAGCCGGTGCGCGAAACGCCCCGCATGAAAAACGTCACGCGGTCGGTGCAAAAGATCTTCAAGACTAAGGGCTTCAACGATCTGGTTGAAGATCTTACAAAGACCGAGACATCGCCGGGCATTCGCAACCTTGAGGTGACCCCTATTCAGGGAACGTGGAAAAAAGAACTAGAGCCGTCGTTTATTATTCACCACCCAGACATGACAGACGCCCACGCGGCGGCGCTGGCCCCGGTTCTTGGCTTTGGCAAGCAGCAGGACGCAACAATCCGCACAGAACACAACCCGAATATTGATGACGGCATCCCTGCGGCGCTGATCGGCCATTCAAATGGCATTAGCGAGGCCAAACTTCGCAAGATCGCGCAGCTTTCGGGGCAAGAAGGGCTGGATTTTAGCCAGACAAAGGATGGAAAGGCCGTTAAGTACCTTCACTTTGGCAGCAAGGCCGAGTATCCTGATTTTCTTGATAAGGTAAACCGGATCGCAGACGCGGCAGGCTTGCCGGAACGCGGGACTGCCCGCGCATCTACGGAGTTGATCAATGCGAAAGACTATCTCCCTAGGATCTTTGGAGAAAATAGCGGCGGCGAAGGGCTTTCGGCCACTGCCAAAAGATCACCCGATCTATTCCGAAGGATCGTCGATCACGTTCTCGCACCATACGCCAAAGCCATCGCTGGAGAAGGATACCGCCTCTCCCCCGAGCGGCTCCAAGAGACGTATGGACTAACGGACGAAGAAACAGATCACGTCCGCAAGGCGCTTTATCCCGGCAAGAAGGGTGATCGGACCACCGTCCCCTTGATGACCGGCGAAGAGGATCTGGATGTAAGGCCCACTGGCGGGCGCGGGCAGCCCAACGTCAACGACGTGATGTATGCCCTGCAAAATAGGGCAGCACGCCTAGGCCAGATCGACCCCGGCGACTTTAGCGACACGGCCAAGGACAGCATTTCCAAGGACATTGCGTCCGAAGTGGCCCACCACGTCAATAACTCCGACAAATCGGCTATTGGTTGGTACGACAAAGCCCTTAAGTCGGCAATGGATGCTTACAGTGTTCATTTTCCGCAACTTAAAACCGACCCCGACAAGAAAATGCTGTTCCACGCCCTGCTGGGGATCACCTCTCAAGGCCAGAACGTCCACGAAAATTCCACTCACGCCGTCAGGCTG
>Ga0304729_1002729_pt1 | contig 10352 bp, 17 predicted proteins | sample C_131016_MF_Meta_FD_190475 | JGI IMG/M metagenome (GOLD analysis project Ga0304729, IMG submission 190475) | Freshwater microbial communities from Lake Croche, Canada to study carbon cycling - C_131016_MF_MetaG (v2) (version 2) | ecosystem: Environmental > Aquatic > Freshwater > Lake | place...
CAGTACAAGGGAAAACTAATTGTGTTGAGTGGGCAAAAAAAGATTGTTCTAATAGAATGTACCCAGAAATATGTAAAAGAGGTGGGTAAATAATGGATCCAATTACCATTGGTCTTGCGTTCACGGCTGCACAATCAGCAATTGGTCATATTAAGCAAGCCATAGCCTTGGGTAAAGATGTTAATAGTATCATTGGACAAGTAGGACATTTCTTTGAAGCCGCAGATCAAGTTCATTTAGCCAGCATTAAAGCCAAACATGGTGCTATGGGCAAAACTGATGCTCAACTTGGGCGTCAAGCACTTGAGTTTGCTATGCGTAGCAATCAATTGCGTGAAGATGAAAGAGCATTGAAGGACATGATTTATTGGCAGCTTGGCAAGCCTCAAATCTGGGAAGAAATGATTGCCGAACGCACTAGATTGATAAAAGAAAAGCGTGAGGGTGAAGAAGCAATAGCAAAAGCCAAGCAAGCACATAAAGAAAAGATGGCCAAGTACTTTATGATTACTATGTATACTATAGCATTTGGACTTGTTATTTCTGCGTTTGTGATGTTAGGAGTACAGTTTTATAGTATGGCTGAACAACAAAAAGAGTTTGAGGCTGCACAAGCAAAAGCATTAAAAATTCGGAGAGAGCAGCAATATATGAGAGAGCAAGAACAAAAGAAACAAGTTGAAGCAGCCGCAAAAAACGGTGCTTAATGCCGATTTCTATCGTTAGCCCAATCTTTGAACATTACCCAAAATATCATAATTAAAGGTATGCATCCAAGTAGGAATATCAAATCGTTGAGAGTGATGATAATATTAAAATACATTTATTATTTATTGGGTAAAACACAGTTTTATATACAGACAAAACACCAATTGATAAATACTACTATATAAAGAGGAATAGTAATGGCAGATAGATATTGGGTGGGAGGCGCAGGAACTTGGGATACAACAACGACTACCCACTGGTCAGCTACGTCTGGTGGAACAGCCGGTGCAAGTGTGCCTACTGCGGCTGATAACGTAATATTCAATCAAGCAGGTACCTATACCGTAACAATGACAGGCGCGTTGGCATGTCTAAACATTACTGTGTCAGCCGGTACTGTTACATTCGCAACTGGTACCGCACCCACACTTCAAGTCAATGGTTCTATGTCATTGGCAGGTGTCACGTGGAGTAGTACCGGTCTTATAACATTTAACTCTACAACCACTGGTCAAACAATCAATACAGGTGGTACAACAATAAATGCTCCTATCACATTTGATGGTATAGGTGGAGGATGGAGTTTAAGTGCCGCATTAACAACAGGTGTTACTCTTACTACTACATTAACTAACGGCGCATTATCTCTTAACAACTTTAACTTAACGACTGGTATATTTGCTTCCAATAATGCTAATACTCGTTCAATTGCATTTGGTTCAGGTAATATTATTCTATCACATACCACTGCTGCTCAAACTGTGTTAAGTATGGCCACTGCTACTGGTTTCACTTGGACAAGTAGCACTAATGTCCCGAACATAACTACAGGCTGCTTTCAAGCAACCATGTCAGTAACTAGAACATTTGTGTTTGGAACAACCGGAGGCGCAGCAACAAACTCGCCAAATCTTTACTTGGCTAGTGGTGCGTCTATTGCTACTATTACAACTGGTAGTTGGTTCAATGAACTTAATTTTGGAACTACTGCTTTTACTATAGCAGCAACCAATCTTAATTTGAATCAATTATATACTGCTAGTAGCACTAGTGTTCTTACAGCATTAACAGCAACTATGCGCGGTACAGGTTTTGTTTATACTAATACTAGTATAGGTCCGTTAGTTATTAACAGTACAAATGGCACAACATATATTAATAGTACTACAGTTACTTGCACTACTTGTACATTAACATCAGGGACACTTGATTTATATACCAATGGTACATTAACTTGTTCAAGCACATTTACTTTTGGTGGCGGAACATTAATTAATATTAACGTAATTAATTGTACAACTTTTACTGTTTCTGGTGGAACGTTTACATTATACGGTGGAACAATAACCCCATCTGTAAGTTTTGTTATTACCGGTGGTACATTTATATATGGCCAAGGTTCTGGCACTATGGCTGCAGTTCCAACATTTACACATACTGCTGGAACTGTTACTTTCTTACAGAGTTATGCATTAACAACCACCGGGACATATACATTTACTGCGGGTACATTAACTATAGCCCCTAATTATACTCTATCAACTGGTATATTCAGTTCAGCAAACATAAATACTCGCACAATTGCGTTTGGTACGCCATCTGATCTAAGTTATATAATTCTTACACACACTACAGCAGCAACGGTTGTATTGAATATGGCAACATTAACGGGTTTTACTTCAACTGGTCTTGGTGGGTTCCAAGTTGCAGACATGGCTAATACTAGAACATTCTCTGTGGGTAATACAGCGGGCGGTTCGTCAACTACAGCACCAAGTTTATATTTTACTACTGGCGCATCTGTCGCTACAATAACTACTGCTGGTTGGTTTAAGGATCTTTACTTTGGAGACACTACGTTTAACCCAGGTACAACCTCGCTGAACATTGCTGGTAATCTAACTTTAGGTAACGGGTTATATACTACACTCACTATTGCAATGCGCGGTAGTGGATATTTGTGGAATCGTTATAACACAGTAACACAGACAATGGCTGCACTATCAATTAACACTACTGGAACAATAAGTCCTTATCCTAGTTATACATTTAATTGTACAACTCTTGCAATAACAACGGGAACATTAGATTTTACAAACACCGGCGGAGCTATAACTTGTTCTAGTACAGTTACATATACTGGGGGTACATTGACACTTGATAGCGGGTCACTACTTTGTACCACATTTACACTTAACGGACCATCCTGGACCTTCAATTCAGGAACATTAACCCCCTCAGTAAGTTTTGTATTAACAAGTGGTTCATTTACCCTTGGTGGCACTGCTACTGTAAATGACGGGGTATTACCCTTATTCACTCATACAGCAGGAACAGTAACATTAAATAGATCATGGGCAATAGGTAGTGCTGGCGCTAGTGGAACGTATACCTTTACAGCAGGCACACTAACAATAAGTGAAGGGTATTATTTACAATGTGCTATATTCAGTTCAAGTGGCGCCGGTGTACGTACAATTAACTTTGGTACTACTAGATATACTCCATCATATTATAATTATCCAACTGTCGGAAGTAATGCTCTACCACCATCATACATATATCTTTATAATACCACCGCAGCACAAACTGTATTGAATATGGCAATCGCTACTAACTTTACATATACTGGATCTGGAGTGTTTTATTGCAACGGCGCTAATACAAGCACACTAGTATTTGGTACAACCGGCGGATCAACAACTAATGCACCTAATCTATATTTAGGCGGTTCTAGTGTTCTTACAGTTACTACCGGTAGTTGGGTTAATGTGTTTAACCTTCTCAACGCAGGATATACTACCCCAGCTACATCAGTAAACGTGGTTGAAGCATTTACATTATATAACAATGGTACTCATACTGGGGTGACAATTGTGCCTCAACTTAATACAACTAGTATTATCAATAACGGAAATACATTTGGTGGTTTAACTCTTAACGTTGCTAGTATTAACGTACAACTATATGAATCTTTATTATTAGCCGGTGCACTAACACTAACACAGGGTACATTGACCATTAATGGATATGATGTAACTAGTGCATCATTCGCTAGCACCGGTACTGCTACTCGTGCAATATTGGGCATCGGCACTAATACATATACTGTTACGGGTTCTGGTGCTACTGCATTCTCTAATGCTTCTGCTACTGGTTTAACAATGACTGGATTTACTATAAGTATGACCAACGCAGCAGCAAAAACATTTGCAGGTGGCGGTGGAAGTTTTCCAACATTAAATCAAGGTGGAGCAGGGGCATTAACTATTACTGGTACAAATTCATTCTATAACATAACAAACACAACACAACCGGCATCAATTTTATTTACAGCAGCAACTACAACTACTTTTAGGTATTTTAGTTTGTCCGGTAACGCAGGTAACTTGGTTACTATCAACTCAGTAACAGCCGCTAATCATACATTATCAATGACCGGCGGTGTTGCTAATACTCAATATATGTCAGTAACACGTAGCCAAGCAACAGGTGGAGCAGGATGGATTGCTGCCACATCAACTAATGGTGGTACAAATGCAGGTTGGGTATTTGCTGCACCCAATTTTGTTAATATAGATAACGTAACATTCAATACCGCAGGTGGCGGCATAACCTTTACTAATTAATATGAAATACTTTACCATTCTTTTATTAAGTTTAACTTTACTTACTGTACAGGCAAAAAGTCCCGAAGAAGTTGTATCTGTTGACATAACCTGTTATGATAGTGAAACATTATTCAAAACATTAAAAGAAACATACTATGAATATCCAATTGCAGTAGGTCTAACCAATGACAGAGCAAAGTCGGCTATGACAATTTGGGTCAGTCCGAAAAATAAATCTTGGACTATAGTAGCTACAAAACAGTCGGTAAGCTGTATTATTGGAGCAGGAACAGAGTTTGAATTAGTGCCTTACAAAAAAGAAACAACACTTTGAAAAAAACTATACTAGCACTATTATTATCTACTTCATTATGTGCAATAGCACAACCTTCACTAACGGCTCAATCTTGGTTAGTAGCTGATGATAAAGGTAATATACTAGAAGGAACACATACAACCGATGTTCGTTCTATTGCTAGTATAACTAAACTAATGACAAGTGTGGTTGTACTAGATAGTGGACAATCATTATCTGAAACTATCCCAAAGAAATTATACAACAGAACATTCACTAGACAGGAATTACTTAACCTAGCTATAGTCAAATCAGACAACAATGCTGCTAAAATGTTATGTGATTACTATCCAGGTGGTATTCTTAAATGTGTTGAAGCAATGAATAAAAAGGCTAGTGATTTGGAAATGTATCGTAGTAACTTTACTGACCCAACTGGTCTACTCAATACTAATGTAAGCACTGCTGAAGATTTAATCAAGTTGGTAATGGCAGCAAAGAATTATCCAACTATTGTTAATGCTAGCAATATTTCAACTATTCAATGGCAAGTCAATAAGAAGAAGTTTGCGGTCTTTCACAATACTAATACCTTAGTAGGTAAAGGTATTGATTTCATGGTAAGCAAAACAGGATGGATCCGTGATAGCGGTGGCTGTATCGTTATGATGTTACAAGCTGATCAGGGAGTAAGAACAGTAGTATTATTGGGCAGCAAGAATACACATACACGCATACCAGAAGCATACATGGTATCTAAACTACATTAACGTTTCTTGGGAGTGTAATCTACTCCGAGGATAGGAGTAAAATCTTTAGTTAGATTGTTGACCATATCTTCCCCATACTTTAATGTAAGCATACTGAAATTTTGGTCATTGCCGTCTTTACGCATACCAATCATAAAATATTGATACCATTTGATTTTAGTTTCAGCAAACTTCTTAATGATATTGTCAGCTAGAATATCGTCAAAGTTATTATTTTCGCGGTAAAAAATATAGTATTTCATTGTTTCCAAACTACAAAAGCCATGTAGTCCCGTTCTTCTTCAAAGTAAAATTCATACATGCCACCATCTCGTCCAGCTGGTACTAAGCAAGTATAACCCCATTCCCCAACACAATTTCTCTCTAGCCAACCTATCATTGGTCTTAGCTTGCCATAATCAATAATGATTTCAGCCCTGAGTTTCGTATTTAGTAACACTAACACCACTCTTTTCTAGGAATTCTATTCCTGCTACGTCTCGGTAAGTATCTCTGTAAAATAAACTATTGATACCACTTTGATAAATCAATTTAGCACAATTGATACATGGCGCATGAGTACAAAACATTGTTGCTCCTTCGCTAGATTCTGTGCTTGCGGACACTTTAGCGATTGCGTTAGTTTCCGCATGTAATACTTCTTGTTTGGTAACAAGTTGTTTTACAAACTTCTCATCAATCTCAACTATCTCAAGTGTTTCACACTCGTTGTCCCATCCACTTGGCATACCGTTGTATCCGGTAGCAAGAATTTTATTACCATTAACAATAACAGCTCCAACTTGTAGCCGTTTAGCATAGCTTAGTGTGCTGGTTAGTTCAGCTACCTTCATGTAATAATTAATGAATTTTTGTTTCATTCTTTTTGTAAGAATTGAAGTTTATCTTTACGTTCAGCCCATAAAATAGCATCGGGTAATGCTGGCTTCATTTTTGTTATGACAGACCACTTAACGCTTAGTTCAGCATTAATTGCTTCCCACTTGTTAAATTCTTCAGTTGGTATATCACCCTCAGCAAAGATAGCATCTACCGGGCATTCGGGAATACATACCCCGCAATCAATGCATTCATCTGGATTAATTGCTAAGAAGTTTGGTCCTTCGTAAAAGCAATCTACCGGACATACTGTAACGCAATCGGTGTGCTTACAGTTAATACAACTCTCTGTTACTACGTGTGTCATTTTATATAAAATTCTTCTATGTGTTCTTTTGCCCAGCTATCACTAAACTTACTTATCGTCCAACTACGTATATGAAATCTTTTACAAAAAGCCTCACCAAACCTTACCCCTTTAAGTTTTTCAAATATATATTCTTTACAAAAGATTTCATACTCATTGTTACTTATCATTTTTTTGGGTTGATGTACTTCTTCCAATATGCTAGTCAGTTGATCAAACATATCAATCCCACAAGCTACGATAATATTTACCGAACAATTCAAGACCTTCTTGTATTCGTTCCTCGTGCTTTAAATGCCCGACATGATCATACCAATGTTCAGTGGGATTCTTGTCTACCATTTGCCATGTACCTTCTACTTTACCGGTTAATGGGTTAGGGAATGTTTTATCAGTTTTAACCCAATCATATTCTGCATCGCCATGATGATATTGTTCATCATATTCACCTTTAAGTAATTGCTCAAAGGACCAAATCATCTTGTCTAATGCTTCATCCCAGCGTTCTAGTCCTAGTTTCCAGGCATCTTCATGTGTTTCTTGGTAGAAATCAAAACTATCTTGCGTTCCATTACTCTCGCCACCAACCTCAGCAAATTCGCTAGGAACGCCTTGCTTATTTGCTTTAAGCTGAAGCAATGCTGGATAGATAATCAATGCTAGGGTGTGGTCTAGATTCCAAGTATCTTGATCTTCAATTTGAATATCAATTTTTCGTCTCCCACCAGATTTTTTTGGAAACTTGCCGATATTTAATTTCATATTGTAGTCCTAACTTCACCATCAACAAACCAAAGTACTTCTTCATTATAACTTACGCCTACAACTCTGGCCTGATCCTTAGCAAGAATAGCAAGTTCATCTAATGATTTACCTTGACCAATGAAGTTGTTTGTAGTATGTTCGTAGAGATATAGCAATCCGTTAATGTTTTCTACAAAACATTTCTTAACTTTGATTACTTCTACTTTATCTTCTTCATCATCTTCAAAATCTACACCAGCTTCTTCTAATGTTTTGCGAATTTGATAGAAGATAACTTTATCCATTATCCACGCTCCCAATAGGAAAGCAAATATAAGATCCAAGAAATAAGTAAGAGAGTAATCCATAATGTTATTTATTAATTTTTAAATTAGACCATTGTTTCAATTTTTCAAACTTCTGTTTTTTTGCTTTACTGATACCATTTTGAGTTACCCCAATCTTTAAGTCAACAAGCAATTCAACCATAGCGAACAAATCGCCAATTTCTTCTTCAAGCATATTTATATTTGTTCTATCTTTGCCTGGCTTCATTTGATCAGGACCAAAACGAAAACATTTGCTAATTGCTTGAGTAACCTCAGCACATTCCTCCTGGAGGATTAATAATACTTCTCTAGCTTGGTCGTTCATTTACGATTCCATGCAGCGTTATTAAGTTCAGCAACAACTTCTTCCAATGATTCAGATACTTCCCAAGTACCATGCGGAGGGCAAAAAACAAATGTGACGTTTTCGGTTTCACCTGTTTCACGGGTAATATCACTATTGTAAATAGTAGCAATTAGCTTGTTATCAATTGCTAATTTGTTCCCACGATGTGCGGGGCTTGCGTTAGTTAATGTAATGTACATATTATTTCCTTTGTTTATTATAACACATAATTGATTTTAGCACAAGTAAAGAAAGGGTGCAATGCACCCTTTCCTACTCATCTCACCCTGAGATTAAACTAGACCAAGAGCCATTGCTTTGTAACCAGCTGCTACGATTTCACGGCTTGGACGACCCAAACGGTACTTAGTAGAAGTACGACCTTTGGTGTCGGTGTGCTTGTTTGCATAAACTGCATAACCAGCGAAACGCAAGTCGCTAACAGTAGCGGTTGGGTTCTTTACGCCGAAACGTGCGGCGATTTGTTTTGCAGTGAGTTGCTCACCAGCTTGTAGTGCTTCTAGTACACGGGCTTGTTTAGTTAAAGTCATTTTGTTTTCCTTATTAAATGATTCATCGTTCGCACGATGTACAACAATTATACGATAATACTGTTGCTTGTGCAATACATATTGGACACCTTGTTGCCCAAACAACATACTTAGATGTCCAAATACTTTACTTCAAACACATCGGCTTGTGCATCATGTCCTGCATAACCACGAGGATTGCAAACCACTCGGGTTTCACCAACCATGTAGTCAAAAGGATCATGCATATGACCGTGAGTCCAAAGTTTAATCTGTGGATGATCCATAATGAATTCACTCAAGTCACTAGCATAACCGCCGTTCATCAGTTGGTCATTGCGATATTTCTCATGCACACTATTGAATGTAGGAGCATGATGACCCACAACTACAACCTTACTGTCTTTACGATCAGCCAATACTGTTTTGATGTAACCGACACTTTGCTTATGTCTAAAAGCAGTATGAGCAGGACGCAACTTAGTAAAGCCAAGTTCATCATTACGAATGATTCTAAAATCATTCATCATATCACCCAATGCATGAAGTGTAAGAGGATCACCCTTATTACAATCAGTCCACAAGGTCGCACCAATGAATGTTACATCATCAATCACCTTAAGTTCTTGCTCTAGGAAATAGATGTTTGGAAACTTACTATATTCATCACGCAGATATTGAATACTAGCTTTCCAATTACCATGATAGAATTCGTGATTGCCCGCAATTACCACAACATGTGGAAATTGAAAACTACAGCGTTTCATAAAGTCACGAAACCGTTGTGCTGATAGTTGCCTGCGACCCAAGTTAGGGATATTAACTGGGTCCATTGGATGTACTTCAGGATGGTTGTGCAGGTCCTCGGCGACAAGGATATCGCCGGATAATATCAATACATCAGCATTCTCTGTATTCTGAATGTTGATGTCTGAAAATTCTAAGTGTAAATCCGAGCAAATTGCTATCCTAGTCATATTTTTATTAACTCTGTTAAATGTTTACAAGTTCCACGGAAAACATATCCAGGGCAACTACATGACCTTTCTTCCGTGTCAATAGAATAGACCTGACCCTTGCTACCGGACACTTTGATAACTGTAGATTTTTCCTTTACTTTGAAAGGATTAACTTTAAGCGGGGCAAACTTACGACCACGCTTGTCAATAGTCAGTGGTGTTTTGAGATAGAGTGGCGTAGTAGAACCCTGCTTGATATACGCAAGTACTTTGGTACCATCAAGCAAGTATTTATGATTGGGCTGAACATCGCCAGACCACACTGTTGTTTCTACTACTGCTTCCATTATTCTTCAAATCCAAAATGTTCCAATACTTCTCGTTTGATCAACCCACTGTCAGTAGGCCCATGTCCAAAGGCAGCTACATCAGCACACTCCCTGACAATCAACTCGGCGAACTTTTTTACTTCCCACTCATTATCAAAAAACTCTGTATGCAACACATTAGCCTGTTCAGCAAGTTGTTTAATTCGTTTAATTCGTTCGTTCATTATACTTCCTCTGTTAATTTAACCAATTGTTCAGACAAGACATACAATTGTCCGGGTACCATGCCGTCAACATCATACGCAACACCAACATACCATACACCATCGTTCATAATGTAGTAGTATTCGTAATCATAATCCTTGCTCAGAAACTCATCATACGAATGGTCTACAGTAAAGTCAACGCCTGTTTCCTTACGATCACGACCGTAGAAAACTGTAATTTCTTTAGCTGGGGCATCAAACGAATGTGCAACACCTTCAGGGATTTCAACGTTGTTACGCAAACTAGAGATATCACCTAATGACACCAAATGATTTGCT
>Ga0304729_1002731_pt1 | contig 10349 bp, 10 predicted proteins | sample C_131016_MF_Meta_FD_190475 | JGI IMG/M metagenome (GOLD analysis project Ga0304729, IMG submission 190475) | Freshwater microbial communities from Lake Croche, Canada to study carbon cycling - C_131016_MF_MetaG (v2) (version 2) | ecosystem: Environmental > Aquatic > Freshwater > Lake | place...
ATTCAAATGTGGGCAGAGCGCTAAGTCTTGGAACACTGTTTCAATACCAAAATTTCGTGAATCAGCTGGTGAGTGAAAAGTAACTGCCTTACCCTCAATTAATATTTCGCCTTCATCAGGTTGCTCGGCGCCAGAAAGAATTCTTACAAGAGTACTTTTTCCTGCACCGTTATCACCGATAAGAGCTGTTACTTCACCTGGCTTAACATTGAAGTTACATCCACGAAGTGCCTCAACATGACCATAACGTCTAACAATTCCTTTTGCTTCAAGGGCGTAAGTCATGATCTCTTAGCTGCTCCATCCTCGTTAGTGTCAAAATCTTTGACAACGTTGTCACAATAACTAGTCAATTTATTCTGTAAATCACCTTGGGTCAAGGTTTTTGCCCGTAAACGCGCAATCGTTACCTAAAAGTTATCTTTGATCTGAGGAGGGAAATCCTTGGAGCCATCGATATTAATATGCCCAAAGGCTGGGGCTTGAGGATTCGTTTTTGCCAAGTAAGCGTCCATGTCAGCGACTTTTCCCTTGTCACGTTTAAGTCCTCGACCTTTAAGTCGAGCGGCTCTCAGAGTATTTGAAATATTTACCCAGACTAATTTAGGGATAACTCCTTGCTCTTCAAAAGGCCTCTTGATTTCTTTCCAGACATTTTCATCTGCGATCTGTTTAGTGAAGGGCCCAACGATTACCAAAGACTTACCTTGGTTAAACTCGACCAACGCTCGCTCCAATAAATCCTGATACCGCGCTGGTGCCATGATTGATAAAAAATTTTCCATCCCAAGCTCACGTAGTGCGGACTGATTGCTGGCAATGAGTTGCTCTAAAGTGTCGTCGAGGTCAAGGATTTGAAGATTACGTGCCCCTGCAAGCGCTTTAGCAAATTTTGTTTTCCCCGACGCTGCTGCGCCGCTCACAAAAAAAACTTCTTGCAATTAAACGTTGCCCTTAAAAGTAAAATCCAAATCAAATTCACGACTATCTCCTGGAGCAACATCGGGAGCTGGACCAGCATGTGAATTGTCCTTAGCTCTTCCAAGCAAACCTGTTGTTGATGGTTCTAAGCCTTGAACATAAAGTGCCTCGCAAGCATTTCTCCATTGCATAAAGTGTGGAAGTTGAGTGCCATCCCACTCCAAACGCATCGTCATATCTCCACGATCTGCAGTGTTTGGATTTGTTAATTCAACCCACTGCTTTCCCTTAGGTGCATTCCAATCCCAGACACGTTCAACATCTTTTGGTGTTGGAGCAGGCATCGTTGTTGGGTCGACGCCCTTCGCAGAATCGATGCATCCAAGTAGTTCGGTGCACGATGTACTGACTTTTGAGCCTGGAGCTAAAAATGGCCAGCCTAGGTTGATGTGATACAAAACTTGTATCGGCTCTTCAATATAACCATCGTTGCGCACAGAGTCGGAAAAGTGGAACTTGGCTTCGCCAAAATTCATTGTAATTCTGCGGGTCATCACAAGGTGCTCTCCAAAAGCGGCTGCTTGACGAACCTTTGCTTGCACTTCAATTGTGCCCTTATCCCAATCAACATTGATCTTTTCAATCGTTGTTGGTGAAAGTGAGATAAAGCCTCCAGTAAACCTACGTTCTCCGGTTATTGCTGGGTGCAAGTGGCGGTTGGGATGAGTTACTGGACCTCCAACATGGTCGATACCGATTGTCGAAAGAAAGCCACCTTGCCAATTGCGAAGCCATCCCCAACCATCTGGTTCAACCGCTGAAGGATGAAAAGAGTGAGCATGACGAAAACCGGCTGGTGAAACCCATTGCGTTGGAATACCCCGATACAGAACGCGGCCTATATCAAAACCTCGGTCAACGAGAATTTCGATTTCAAGTTCTCCGTTGCGGATGCGCAAAATGCGCTGATCAAGCATGTCGCCATCCATCGCACGAAAGAGCTCGCAGCCAATGGCTTGCTGGGGGTGGCTAGTGATTTTACGAAAATCGTTACGGTCACCGCTCATACCAAAAAGTTTCATGCGGTTACCTTAATACTACTGATCGGGATTTAGCCAGAGTTTTAAAAAGTAATAACTACTTTGTGGGCAGTCTTATCACTTCGCAGGGTCTCCAGTGCTTTTCCATACTCATCTATTGTGAAGCGGTGAGTGATCAGCCCGGTAGTTTTTAGACGCCCAGATTCTAAGGCGGCCAAGGTAGCGGGGAATGTATCGATTTCCGCAAATGAACCTTGAATTGTTATCTCTCTATGAAAGACATCGAAGGCATTAATTCTGAAGGTGTCATCAGGCTCAGCCACACCGTAAACCATGAAGGTGCCACCGCTGCGTGTGAGTGGAACACAGATCTCTGCCACTTCCATAGATCCTGTTGCTTCAACAACAATGTCATATCCACTCGGTGAAGCTTTAAGGAGATCTTCTTTAGTCTTAGCAACATTTTTGCGATCCATAAGATACGTCTTATCGGCGCCTAGCTTCTTTGCAGCATCTAATTTAAATTGAGTTGAGCCAGCAACAGTCACAGAGGCCGCTCCTGAGGTAGCCATCAATTGAGCGAGTAGCTGACCTGTTGGTCCAGCGCCAAAAATAAGCGCTTTAGTTCCAGGAGTAATCTTGAGCATTTGAGCCCCATGCATAGCGCACGCTGCAGGTTCTGCAAACATCGCATCTTCGGCAGACAACTTTCCTACCTTAAAAACTAAATCCTGTGTTGCAATCATGTACTCAGCAAATGAGCCAGGCCAGTTCGTTCCAAGTCCTTTGCGGTTATGGCAAAGGATTGGCTTACCTTCACGGCAAAATTCACAATCACCACAGCTGACAACTGGGTTAACTGTTACTCGGTCCCCTTCCTTAAATTGGCTTACGCCTGCTCCGAGGGATGAAATTGTTCCCACCATTTCATGGCCTGGAATCAGAGGAAATTCTGCAAGAAAGTCGCCTTCATGAATATGCAGATCTGTTCCACAAACTCCGGCTAATTCAACCTTAATTAAAACTTCACCGGCTTGCGGGGTAGGGGTCGGGATTTCTTTGACGGTGAAATTTTTGGCTGAGTCATAGACAACGGCTTTCATGAATTCTCCAAGTAGTAGGTGAGTCGGGTGCCGAAAGTATTACACCCCTAATCTGGAATTACCACTAAACTTTTTCACATGAGCTATGAACTTCAAGATTTGAGCGGGAAAGTCGTCGTAATTACTGGGGCAACTTCTGGAATTGGCCGAGAGACAGCTCGAGGTATGGTCGCGCAAGGTGCAAAAGTTGTCTTAAATGCTCGCAAAGAAAATGACCTCAAAGCACTATGCGAAGAACTTACAGACAAGAGCGTCACATACGTTGCTGGGGATTGCTCAGATCCAGAAGTCTCACGGAGGATTGCTGCAGCTGCAGTTGAAAAATTTGGAACGATTGACATTCTGGTTCCCAACGCTGGTGTTGGTCTCTATGGTTCAATCTTTGATTGGTCAGATGATGAAATAAATAGCATGATCCGTACAAACTTTGAAGGAACAGTCCATCTTGTTCGTGGGTGCGCTAAAACTTTGGTTGAAAAAGGTGCGGGTGACATCATCATTGTCTGCTCAGTTGCTGGGTATTACGGCGCAGCTAAAGAAGCAGTGTATGCCGGAACAAAACATGCTCAAGTTGGTTTAGCCGCAGGACTAGATCGAGAGCTTCGTGAAAAAGGAATTCGAGTTTCACTCGTTGCACCTGCAGGAGTCTCAACAAACTTTGCCATGGGAACAGGTCGCACACCAGGTATGCCACGGCTTGATGTTTACTTAAAGCCAGAAGAAGTAGCAGCGCAAATTATCTATATCGCTCGTCAACCTCGTTCAGTGCGCACAACTCTCATGACACTTTGGTCAATGGACCAACAGAGCAGCTAGTTTTAACTAAAGCGAATAAGAACTTTGATTTGATCTCCTGCAATTGCAGTATCAAAGGCTTTTTGTGATTCTTCTTTAGGAAATACTGAAGTGACAAAATCAAGCGCGTTAAATCCCTTTGTACCAATGATTTTGATGGAATCTTCATAGTCTGCAGGCAAATAGGTCGCAGACCCCTGAATACGAATCTGGTGATCTTGAATGATAGGTAGAGGGATTGTTACTTCTTTTGCTGGAACCCCAACAACCATGACTGTGCCTGCTTTATCAGCCATCGCAATAGCCTGTGAGATCGTGTGCTGAATAGCTACACAATCAAAAACAATATCAACACTCTCACCAAATTCAGCGCGCACATCGTTCGGTAAAGTGGAACTGCCTGCATCTAGTACTACATCTGCGCCAAGTCGCTTGGCACGATCGCGCTTGCCAGGAAGTAAATCGGTCATAACAATTTTCTTTGCATTAAAGTGTTTTGCAGCAACAAGAGTAAGCAAGCCGATTGTTCCACAACCAATGATTGCTACTGTCTTACCCGTCAGATCTTTATTGCCAACACATGAAAGCTTTACAGCATGTACAGGTGTTGATAAAGGCTCGATTAACGAAGCAGCCTCATCACTAAAAGATTCAGGTACTTTATGGAATCTTTTTGCTGAAAGAGTCCAGTAATCAGCCATTCCACCTTGTTCATAGCCACAACCAAAGAAACGCAAGTTTTCACAGAGGTTTTCATTTCCATTCTTGCAGTTCTTGCAGTCCCAGCATGGAAGATCGGGTTCAACAGTGACGCGTTCACCCACAGAGAATCCTTTGACGTCCGGTGCAATTTCTCGAATGATTCCAACAACTTCATGACCTGGCTTATATGGAAGCGGAACAAATGGGTGATGGCCTTGCAGAGCATGCATATCAGAGCCACATACGCCAGTAACAAGAGTTTGAACAAGAATTTCACCAGGCTGCACTTGTGGCTTTTCGACTTCCTGCAGCGTGACTGTGTTAAGGCTTGTCGCAACTAATCTTTGCATTTAATCCTCTGATCTATTGATAAAAATAAATGATTAAGTTTTTCTGGCGGAGACGAAGAGATTTGAACTCTTGAAGGGTTTTACCCCTTACCTCGTTAGCAGTGAGGCGCACTCGACCGGGCTATGCGACGTCTCCTCGTGCGGGATTAGTTTACCTCCTCAGAAGCTAGTGCCTAATCCCATGAAATACGCGGGCATATGGCCTGCCCTGTTATTTAATCCTTTCGACCCGGCTCAATTGTCATCTTTCGGCCGACGCCATCTTTGAACATTTGAATCGCCTTTGCATAATCGTCCAAAGCAAAGCGATGGCTAATCATGAGGTCAGCATTGAGTACGCCAGAGGCGAGTAGATCACCGGCACGCTCAAAGCTATGGAGAACAGCCATAGAGCCCGTAATGGTGATCTCCTTGTTGTAGATCCAAAAAGGATCAATCTCAACTTTCTTATTCATATTCGCAACTCCGAATTGCAAGAAAGTTCCTCCGGGCATTGTGCGAGGAATGGCATCTTGAATTGCTTTGATATTTCCCGTGCAGTCAATAACAACATCCCATCCGTGTTCAGTTTCAAAATCATCTGCTGACGTTGCTAGGTTCGTTATGCCAAGAGTCCTAGCAGTCTCTAGGCGATCCTTATTTATATCCACCATTGACACCGAGGCTGCTCCATTACGACGAGCAAGCTCCATCATCATAAGCCCCATAGTTCCTGAGCCATAAATCAAATAATTGGAACCAGGAATACGTGGAAGCACGTCATACCCACGCACAGCGCATGAAAGTGGCTCAATAAGTCCAGCATTTTTCACATCAATTGAATCCGGAAGTAAGTAAAGATTTTTTACTGGGGCCGCAACATACTCTGCTGCGCCCCCGGCTTTTGAAACACCAATAGCTGCCCAGTTCAAACACATATTTCCGCGAGCGCGTTTGCAATAAAAGCACTCACCGCAGTGCAGAGATGGATCAACCGCCACAAGTTGGCCAACTTTGTATTCAGTTACCTTTTTGCCAATCTCAATAATTTTTCCACTAAATTCATGGCCCGGGATAATTGGCAAACTTGGCGCAAACTCACCTTCCAAAATATGTAAATCAGTTCCGCAGATGCCCGCGGCAGCCACTTCGATAATCACATCGCGATCCCCACAAACTGGATCTGGAACCGTCTCTATAGAAATCTGTCCGATACCTTGAATGACTGCAGCTTTCATAATTTAATAGCTCCTTATTAGAAGGCTTTTATCCGCTTTGCCTGATAAGAATAGGTACTAATGGGAGGATTGAACATGAGAGAGCAAAAACCCTCTTAGATAACCGTCTCCCATGGTATTTCAGCCGATACAGAGGTGCCTCTCAACTCTCTCACAGGAAAGCAGGGTTAACTACACCTATGTCGATCGGAAAACGCCACAACGCAGACTGGGCCTCGATCCTCATGGGGGTCGGCTTAGGCCTGACCATCGCCTTAGAGCTTGAATCGATCACACGCTCTGATTGGAGAGGGGTATATCCAACAATTACTTCGATCTCTCGAGTTGGCGCTCTCGTCGGAACATACTTCGCGTTGGTTGGCCTAGTTTTTGTTGCGCGCATCCCCTGGATTGAAAAATCTGTTGGGCATGACCGACTTGTGAAGTGGCACCGCAAACTTGGACCTTGGTCCTTATATTTAATTTTCTTTCACGCACTTCTTGTTGGGCTTGGTTATGCAGGTGGCGATCGCATCTCAACGGCAGTGGAGCTATGGCGAATGACAATTAGTTATCCATGGATGATTCCTGCTGATGTTGCATTTGTACTCATGATGCTCGCTGGAGTTACTTCATATAAGAAGGCACGCGCCAAGATGTCCTATGAAACCTGGTGGACCATTCATCTTTATACATACCTAGCTATCGCGCTGGGCTTTATGCACCAAGTACTTACTGGGCCAATGTTTATTGGGCATCCCCTCAATCAAATTTATTGGAAAGGTTTATACGTCGCGGCAGCATTCGTTATCGTCTGGTGGCGCTTTGTCATACCAACAGCGCGTTCACTACGCCACAACCTGAAAGTCGATCAAGTTGTTGTTGAAGGGCCTGGCATTGTTTCGATCGTTATGCGAGGACGCCAATTAGATAAACTCAACGCTCAAGGTGGTCAGTTCTTTAGTTGGCGCTTCTTCCAAGCTGGTCATTGGTGGCTATCGCATCCTTATTCTCTCTCTGCAGCTCCCCAAGAAAAATTCTTACGCGTCACTGTAAAAAATCTTGGTGACCACTCTGCTGAAATCCAGAATCTTAAACCTGGAACAAGAGTCTTCTTCGAGGGCCCATATGGAACCTTTGTTGCATCAAGAGCGTCTCGTGGCCATATCGTTTTAGTGGGTGGCGGCGTTGGAATTACTCCTCTTCGCGCGCTCATGGAGGAGCTTGATGAAACCAAAGATGTCGACGTCCTCTTCCGTGCTTCCAGCGAAAAAGACATTATTTTTCGAAAAGAACTCGATGCCCTTGCTGATTGGCGCGGGGCAAGAATTCATTATCTGATCGGCTCTAGAAAAGATCACCCGATGAACGCCAAATATATTTCTAAATTTGTTCCAGCTTTTAGAGATTCAGAAGTGTATGTGTGTGGGCCAACTCCACTTGTCGATGCAGTGAGAGAAGCGGCTCGTTCTGTTGGTATCCCAAAGGATCGATTCCACGATGAAGCGTTTGAATTTCACGCGGTATAAATGCACATATCTAAGGAGTGCTAAGTAATGATAAGTAAGAGACTCTTCCTCATACTCGGCGGCACGGTTGGCGGACTTGGCGCTGTTGTATCGATTACTCCACCTCAGTTTGGTACTTCAGGTGGTTTTGGCGCGCTGGGTAGTAAATCAACGTCAACAACTCCGCCGCCGGTTGCCTCTGCGCCAACAGCAGTTCCTGCAAACCCAACCACTCCAACGCAGCCAGCCCCTACACCAACAACAAAAGCTAAGAAGAAAACTTCAACAAAGGCAACGACTTCTTCTGCAGCACCTACACAGGCCCAAGCACCTACTACCCCACAAAGCGCTTCAGTAACCGGAACATTTACTGGTAACGCCGTGCCAACTATCTATGGACCTGTTCAAGTTCAAATCACTGTAAGCAATGGAAAAATTACGGGTGCAACTGCGTTGACCTACCCAAGAAGTTCAGGCCGCGACCAACAAATTAATTCACAAGCAATTCCACTTCTCATCCAAGAAACACTTCAAGCTCAATCTGCAAATATTCAAGGAGTTGGCGGAGCCTCATATACATCCCAAGGCTGGTATGACTCACTCGTCTCAGCTTTGAAAAAAGCAGGCATGTAAGTAGATGGCTACTCGTTTCCAAGTTCAAGCAGAAATTGATACATGGGGAACGATCCTTTTTGTTGATGCGGCATCAACACAGGTAGATGAAGCAGCTCTTAACGCTGGAATAGATGAAGTAAAAAGCTACGTCAAACTTATAGATGAGCTGTTCTCACCCTTTAAAGAAACTTCCGAGGTGAGCAAGCTCAGGCGGAAAGAAATCACGATTAAGCAGGCATCCACGCTAGTTCAGGAGATCTGGCAATTATGTGAGCGAGCGAAGGAACTTACACGTGGTTCTTTTGATCCGTGGGCTGTAAAAAAAGGATTTGATCCATCCGGTTACGTGAAAGGTTGGGCTGCTGATAACTGCATCAAAATTCTCAAAAAGCATGGGGCCGAAAATATTCAGATCAATGCGGCAGGCGATATCAGTGTTGCAGGAGGCCTAGGAGATGGAAAGCCTTGGGCTATTGGAATTCGTGATCCTGATAATAAATTTCAGGTTGTTAAAGTATTTGAAGTTTCAGATGGCGCGATAGCTACCTCTGGCACTTATGAGATCGGCTCTCACATAACAGACCCCCACACAGGACTCATTGCGATTGGGGCACTTAGCGCAACAGTTATTGGTCCCGATGGTGGTTTGGCGGATGCACTTGCGACAGCGCTTATTGTTGATGGGCAAGAAGGCGCAGAACTATTTACGCAACCAGAATTAGCTGATTACTCCGCATGGGTTATTAATCGCCACGACAAAACTGCGTGGGGCACCACGAACCTTCCAAATAGTCCTAAGTAACTCTTATTACTTCTTATCTCTACAGGTTAAGGTAGGGCTATGAAAGTCACTGATCGCCAATATGCTCTTGATCTAGATGCAAAAGACCCTCTCTCCAAATACTGCGAATTATTTTTTAATGATGACCCAGACCTATGTTATTTAGATGGAAATTCTTTAGGCAGGCTTCCCAAAAAAACGATCTCAGTTGTCAATGACTTCCTACTCAAAGAGTGGGGACCAAAGATTGTAAATGGTTGGGCAGATTGGATTGATGAGGCTGAAGTAACTGGCGATCTCATTGGCCGAGCAGCGCTAGGCGCCGCCGCTGGCCAAGTTCTTGCATGTGACACAACTTCTGTGAATTTTTATCAACTTGTTGGCGCTGCACTTGCCGCGCGCCCTGGTCGAAAGACAATTATCACGGATAAGGGGAACTTCCCTACAGATCGTTACATCCTTCAAGGATTAGCAAAAAAACATGGACTAAAACTTATTGAGATCGATAATGAAGCCGGAAGTAAAGCAGTACATGAACGGATCACTCCTGAACTTCTTGAGCCGTATATGTCAGAGGATGTTGCTTTCATTACCTTTGAAGTAATTCAATATCGTTCCGGAGCAAGAAATGATGTGAAAGGGCTAACAGAATTTGCTCGTAAGTACGGCGCACTTGCTATTTGGGATGCAAGCCACGCGGTTGGAGCAATCAATCTCAATTTAGATAAATACGGAGCAGATCTTGTTGTTGGCTGCACATATAAGTACGGAAACTCTGGTCCTGGTGCACCAGCATGGCTTTACGTTTCACATAAATTCCAAAAAGAACTACAGGTCCCCATACAGGGTTGGTTTGCCCAACGTGATCAATTTGCTATGGGTGAAGTCTTTGAAAAAAATGATGGTATGCGCGGGTTTCAAATTGCTAGCCCATCCATTGTTGGTTTGCGATGCATTAATACTGCATTTGAAATGATCGAAGAGGCAAGCATCGACGCAATCGAAGCCAAATGCGCAACTGGTACAGAGATGATGATTGCCCTCTATGACGATTGGCTTAAAGAGCTTGGCTTTGAACTCAATACTTCTAGAGTTCCATCAGAACGTGGCGGACATATCTCACTTGTGCATCCTGAAGCAAAAAGAATTTCAATAGCTCTGCGTCAATTTGCAAATGTGATTCCTGATTACCGGGAACCGAATTCAATCCGCGTTGCAATCTCGCCACTTCCTACAAGTTATGTTGAAATCTGGGATGGCTTTGCACGTCTTCGCGATCTCACCTCTACAAGGCAGTATGAAAAGGTTTCAACAAAAGATGTGAAAGTAACATGAGCG
>Ga0304729_1002732_pt1 | contig 10342 bp, 8 predicted proteins | sample C_131016_MF_Meta_FD_190475 | JGI IMG/M metagenome (GOLD analysis project Ga0304729, IMG submission 190475) | Freshwater microbial communities from Lake Croche, Canada to study carbon cycling - C_131016_MF_MetaG (v2) (version 2) | ecosystem: Environmental > Aquatic > Freshwater > Lake | place...
ACGACGCAAATACCCAAATCGTAGATGTAAGAGAAATTCCTGACGGATGGCAAGGACTTGACGCGGGACCAAAATCGTTGGAGGACTTTAGAAAAGTAATTTTAGAATCGAAAACCATACTTTGGAACGGGCCATTAGGCGTTTTTGAATTGCCAGCTTTCGCCAATGGAACAATTACTCTAGGAAATTATATTGCAGAAGCTACTGCAAACGGTGCGTTTTCATTAGTGGGTGGCGGCGATTCTGTTTCGGCAGTGAAACAATTTGGTTTGGAAGATAAAATGAGCTACGTTTCTACGGGAGGTGGTGCCATGCTTGAAATGTTGGAAGGAAGAACCTTACCTGGAGTTGCAGCAATATTGGAATAAAAATTAGTTTTAACACTAATTTCAGATTTATTACGTTTAATTCTATTAGATTTGCTTATTGTCTAAAGAATTGAAATGCAGTATTTTGACATTATTATTTATGAATATACAAAAAACAACCCTCAGCTTTTTTCTCTTATTATCCCTAAATACCTTTGCTCAAGATCCAACTTGGACTTTGAAAAAGGAAACCAAAAACGCTTACCTCGACTCTATAAAATCCACCTTTGTTCAAGATAATATTGCTTCCTGCGTTGACAGTTTATGGATGAAAGAATTGTCCAATTTAGACATCTACAACGATATTTCTGTTGACATTAAAAACATCAATATCGATCAAAAAGTTGATTTTGAATTACCTACGGAATTATTAAAATCGAGGTTGGCCAAAATGGACGCGAAATCACCATTTAACATTGAATACAACCAAGGGCTTGAAAACATCATCAAATCTTTTTTGAAAAATAGAAAGAAATCATTTGAAAGATTAATGGCCATTTCTGAGTTTTATTTCCCCATGTTTGAAGAAGCGATGGCGAGACAAAACGTGCCTTTGGAAATAAAATATTTGGCAGTAGTAGAATCGGCATTGAATCCAAAAGCGGTTTCCAGAGTGGGCGCTACTGGATTATGGCAGTTCATGTTTCAAACCGGAAAGCAATACGGATTAGACATTAATACCTATGTTGACGACCGAAGCGACCCTTTAAAAGCAAGTGATGCTGCGGCATTGTACATGTCGAATATGTATAAAATTTTCGGCGATTGGGACTTGGTTTTGGCGTCATATAATTCAGGTCCAGGAAATGTAGCGAAAGCCATTCGTAGATCGGGAGGCCAGCAAAACTTTTGGAATATTAGAAAACATTTGCCAAAAGAAACACAAGGATATGTACCTGCATTTTTAGCCACCATGTACATTTATGAATACCACAAAGAGCACGGAATTGTTCCTAATAGAGCAGTAATTAAACATTTTGCAACCGATACAATTATGGTAAAAAGGGAAATTACTTTCAAGCAAATTTCCGACTTAATTGACATTCCGGTTTCGCAATTGCAGTTGCTAAATCCAGGGTATAAAAGAGATGTAGTTCCCTATATTTCTGGTGAAAACCACTATTTGCGCCTGCCAAACGATAAAGTGGCGATTTATACTTCCAACGAAGATAAAATTTACGCTTATGTGAATCACGAAACCAGTAAAAGAGAACGTCCTTACGAAAGTAGGTATGCTTCGAAAGACAACGATGCCGCTGACGGACATACAGTTACCAAAACGAGTTTTTATAAAATAAAACGAGGCGATAGCTTGAGCGAAATCGCAAATAAATTTGGAGTTTCCTTATCGGAAATAAAAAAATGGAACCGATTAAAAGGAACGTATGCTCCACGAGGGAAAATGTTAAAAATTTACAGTTACGACAATGTGGTGGTAAACCCTAAAGACGCTGAAACAAACGAAGTGGCTGAAGTTAAAAAAGAGCCTGCAGTTGAAGATGTAAAACCAGCGGTTGATGAAACTAAATTCAAGGAAGATCAAGTGGTTTCATTTGTAAAAACAACCAAGAAATATACGGTTAAAAAAGGCGATAATTTAAGCGTTATTGCCGATAAATATAACGTTACGGTTGCCGACATCAAAGATTGGAACGATTTAAAAAAGAACAATGTTGCCACAGGAAAAGTGTTGAAAATCAAGACAACCGAAAAGGTAGTTTCCAAAGTTAAAAAAGAAATTAAAACCGATAAAAAAGCGACTGAAAACAAAAACGAAGTGCTTGCCGCAAATGAAAAAGCGCCTAAACTTGAAAAAGAAACTCCTACGACTGAATCCAAAACTCCCGAATTTTATGTGGTTCAAAAAGGAGATAATTTGAGCGCTATTGCAAAGAAATATGCCGTTTCGGTTGATGATCTTAAAAAATGGAATAATTTATCTAATGGAAATATCGCTTTAGGTTTAAAACTTAAATTAGCCACCGAAAACGAAAACGAAACAATTAATTCTGATACAGAAGTGGCTTCAAAAACAGAATTTAAAACCCAAGAATATGTGGTTTTAAAAGGAGACAACCTTGGAAATATTGCTAAAAAGTATAAGGTTTCTGCCGACGATCTTAAATTGTGGAACAACCTTACCGACAATAATATCCAATTGGGAAGCACCTTAATTGTTGCCAAAACAGAAATTGTGCTAGTTGATAAACCATCTAAAACAGAAAAAGCATCCTCAAAAAACAAAGCTATTGAGGAGCATTATTTTGTTCAAAAAGGAGATTCACTTTATAAAATTGCCAAAAAATATTCCGTTTCGATAGACGAACTTAAAAAATTGAACGGCATAAGCAATGAAAATTTGAAACCAGGAATGAAAATAAAAATTAGCGGATAATACAATATCTTTACTTAAATTTGGACTTTAATTCATTTATAACAATATGAATAAAGTCCATTTTTTTTTGCTGCTTACGGCTTTGTTTTTGATCTCTTGTAAAAACAAAGGAGGCAATGCCAATGAAAAAACTACTTGCGAAATTAACACCATTTCTGTTTTAATAGACGACCAACTTTGGAAAGGCGAAATAGGAGATTCTATTAGAAATAAATTTGCTTCCTCGGTAATTGGCCTTCCTCAAGAAGAACCGCAGTTCACTATTAATCAATATCCTATAAAATTTTTGGAGGGTTATGTAGTCAATAGTCGAAACAGTATTGTTATAAAAAAAGCGACCGCCAGTGAATTTGAAATTAAAAAAAATGAGTTTGCCACTCCGCAGAACATTTTCTATATTTCAGGAAGAAACACCAATGAAATATTAGGTCTTGTTGACAAACATTCGTCTGAAATTATCCAACTGATGCGGGAAACTGAAATTGTTGAAAACCAAAGAATAATTGACACTTCAATAATAAAATCGGATCGAATAAAAAAGAAATTTAAAATTGACCTGAACATTCCAGTTGGATACAAAAGCGTTTTGTCTAGAAAAAAATTCAACTGGTACAAAAAAGAAATTACCGGAGGAAGCACCAGCATATTGATTTATCAAATACCAATTAGGAACATCGAAGCCAGTTATAAATCCAGTTTAATTAAAAACATTATCAAAACCAGAGATTCCATTGGCGCGCTTTACATTCATGGCACAGAGCGTCACTCAAAAATGATTACTGAACAGGCTTATTCGCCGTATTTTTTTAAAACTAAATTGGCAAAAAGAACCGCTTTTGAAACCAAAGGAACTTGGGAAATGAAAAACGATTTTATGTCAGGACCATTCATAAATTACTGCATTAAAGATTACAGAAACCGCCGAATTGTAGTTTTAGAAGGCTTTTGTTACGCACCTTCAATGAAAAAAAGAGACTTAATGTTTGAATTGGAATCGATCATAAAATCGGTTAAATTCATAAAAAAATAAATTGTAAAAGATGCCAATTAGCTGGAAAACAAAAACTTTCGACGAACTTTCAACGCAAGAATTATATCAAATATTGAGATTAAGATCAGAAGTATTTGTTGTTGAACAAAATTGTGTTTACCAAGATGCCGACAACAAAGATCAAAAAGCGTTGCATTTATTTGGGGAATTTGAAGGGGAAATAATTGCGTATTCTAGATTGTTTCAACCGGGAGATTATTTCGAATTTTCTTCTATAGGAAGAGTTGTAGTTGCTGAAAAATCCCGAGATAAAAATTTCGGGCACGAATTAATTGACCAATCCATTTTAGAAATAAAGAATCGTTTTAATGAACAAAACATCACTATTTCTGCGCAATTGTATTTGAAGAAATTTTATGAATCTCACGGATTTATTGCCACTTCAGAAATGTATTTAGAAGACGATATTCCGCACATTGAAATGAAAATAATCAAATAAAGATTTAGTTCAATATTTTCAGATATTCAATCTCATTATTCAAAATTCCGAGCGCTTTTTTAATTTCCGAATTGTTTTTGGTGTAATACAAATAAAGCCCTTCTTTGTATTGATAACGCTTGATTATCTCATCGAGAATTAGATTTTTTATCTCTTTCTGATTTTGATTCAGTAGGTTTTCTTCACTTTTTTGTAATGCCGAAAGTAATTGTTGGTACTCATTTGCAATTGATGCGTCTAATTTCTCCTTTTTTGCTGCCGCTAAAGTCTTTTTTAGTGCCAACTCAGTTTCTGTATCAAAAGAAAACTTTTCACGCTTTAAAAACGCTTTAAAATCAGAAAAATCAGAATCAGAAATTACAGGAATTGCAGTTCCTAAATTTGGATTTTTAAAATAATATTCGGTTACAAAATTGAAGATACCATCGTTTTTTACCAATGCTTCAGAAATATTACTAAGTTTCGTTTCGTCTAAAACCACATCTGGCAAAATTCCACCGCCGTCATAAACCGTGCGACCTTTTCTAGTTTTAAATGCATTATAATCTGTTGATGCCGTTCTTATTGCTTTGCCGTCTTTGTCTTTGTGAGAATAATCTAGCGCCTGAATGCACCTTCCAGAAGGCGTATAATAACGGGAAATGGTAATTTTAATTTGCGTTCCATAGCACAAATCTATTGGTCGTTGAACCAATCCTTTTCCAAAACTTCTACTACCAATGATTACCGCGCGATCTAAATCTTGTAATGCTCCCGCCACAATTTCAGATGCCGAGGCGCTTTTACCATCTACAATCACCACCAACGGAATTTCTGTATCTATTGGCTCTCTAACAGTTTTGAAAGTAATATTGTGTTTCTCGATTTTGGATTTTGTAGTAACAATAATCTCGTCTTTAGGAACAAATAAATTACAAATGGAAACGGCTTCGTTCAATAAACCGCCAGGATTTCCTCTTAAGTCTAAAATAATTTTCTCCGCCCCTTCTCTTTTTAGTTGTTCAAGCGCTTCTTTGACCTGCGCCGATGCCTTTACTGTAAACTGATTGAGAACAATATAGCCTGTTTTTTCATCAATTTTGCTAAAGTAAGGAACCGCTTTTATATCTACTTCTTCTAAAATCAATTGTGCCGAAAGTGTTTTTCCTTGACGGATGAATTTGATGTCCACTTTTGCATTTTTTCCACCTCTCAACAACTGGCTTGCGTCTTCTTTGTAATCGGCTAAATTGATGTCTCCAATTGATATAATTTCATCACCGCCTTTAAGTCCCGCCTTATCAGCAGGGTAATTTTTATAAATTTCTTTAACGATTAATTTGGCTTCTTTTCGAGTGATTACGGCACCAATTCCGGTGTATTCGCCGGTGTTGTTAATTTTGAATTTTACCACATCTTGCTCGTTGAAATAATTCGTGTAAGGATCCAATTCAGCCAACATGCTTTTAATGGCTTTGTCCATTAAATCACCCGGATTTACATTGTCGACGTAATTACTATTTACCGCTTTGAATAACGTGGTAAAGATTTCTATTTGCTTGGCCACTTCAAAAAAATCGTCTTTAAAGCTTGCGCCAACAAACAGCATTCCGCTTGCCAAAACTGGAATTATAAATCTTTTTTTTAGGAATTTGTACATGGTTTTATTTTATTTCTGTTTTTTGAGCTTCCAAAAACTTTTCAAACAGCTGAATTGTTTTTTTATTGATTTCTTCAAATGCCAATCGGTCCTTGCTTTGATAAAGCAACATAAACGAAAAAGGCGTAGTTAAATTATCCAACAATAAATGTTTGTTAAGGCGATACGTTTCCCGAAGTACCCTTTTAAAATAGTTTCTATCAACTGCTTTTTTAAAATGCTTTTTAGAAACCGAAACCCCCATTTTAATGGGAATGCCTTCACCAAAATCACCTTCAATATAAACCAATCGCAACGGATATTTCGATACCGATTTTCCTTTTGAAAAAAGTAAATCAATAGTTGTTTTGCTTTTTAGTTTTTCGGCTTTTGGATAAGTGAAGTTCATTTTTAGTTTCTAATTCTGATTTACAAAGGTACGAATGCATTTTAAATAAAAAACCACGGAACGAATCCCGTGGTTTTAGCAGTATTTTATGTTTTTACAACGTTTCTTTCAGCCACTTGTAAAATTCTTTTTGCCAAACTTGTGCATTTTGCGGTTTCAAAACCCAGTGATTTTCTTCCGGGAAATACAAAAATCTACTTTTAATTCCGCGCAATTGTGCTGCCTGAAATGCCTCTTGCGATTGCCCAATTGGCACTCTAAAATCTATTCCACCCTGAATGATTAATATTGGTGCATTCCATTTATCAACGTGGCTTGCAGGATTGAATTCGCTGTAAGTTTTTTGAGCTACTTTGTTGTCTTTTTCCCAATAAGCACCGCCAAAATCCCAGTTGTTGAAGAATACTTCTTCGGTGGTTCCAAACATACTTTGCGTGTTAAAAACCCCATCGTGAGCGATGAAAGTTTTGAATCGGTTGTTGTGAATTCCAGCCAAATAAAACGCCGAATAACCTCCGTAACTCGCTCCAACACATCCTAATCTCGACTTGTCAACATAGTTTTCTTTGGCCACATCGTCAATCGCTGAAAGATAATCTTTCATTACTTGTCCGCCCCAATCTTTACTAATTTGCTCGTTCCATTCTACTCCGTGACCTTGCATTCCTCTTCGGTTGGGCGCCACAACAATGTATCCGTTAGCAGCCATTAATTGGAAATTCCAACGGAAAGAGTAAAATTGTGTCAATGGTGATTGTGGCCCGCCTTGACAATATAATAGAGTTGGGTATTTTTTTGAAGCATCAAAATTAGGAGGAAGAATCACCCAAACCAGCATTTTTTTACCGTCGGTTGTGGTAACATATCTTCTTTCTGTTTTGCTCAACGCCAAAGTAGAGTAGGTTGCTGTATTGACATTGGACAATTGATTCCAAACTTTTTTCTTTAAATCATACGAATACAATTCGGCAGCGTGGTTCATGTCCGATCTTGTCACGAAAATTTTATCGCCCACAATTCCTACCAATCCCGAAACGTCAAAATCGCCTTTGGTAAGCTGAACCACAAGCGGTAGTTTTTTTGTCCACCCTTGAAAACCAACTTCAAATAATTGAATTGTTCCGTCAACTGGCGCTTGAAAATAGACTTTCTCACCGTCTTTACTCCAAATAAAACTTTCTACACTTCCGTCCCAATTGGCGGTAAGGTTACTATTTACGCCTTTAAAATTGACAATAATATCGTTTTTATCGGCTTCGTAGCCGTCGCGTTTCATTTGCAACCAAGTTAAATTTCCTGATGGAGAAAAAATAGGGTTGGTATCATATCCTAAATTGCTTTCGGTTCTGTTTTCTGTTTTTCCAGTTTCAAGATGGTATTCGTAAATGTTTGTATTGGTAGAAATCGCATAAGCCTTTCCTGCTTTTTTCTTGGATACGTACAAAATACTTTTGCTGTCTGGCGACCAAATATAATCTTCATCGCCTCCAAATGGTTTTTGAGGCGCATCGAAATTTTCGCCCTTCATAATGTCAATTCCAACCGATTTTTCAGTGTTTTCTTTATAAAAAACGTGATTGAATTTTCCTTCATTCCATGTGTCCCAATGGCGATAATCCAAACCATCGTAAATTTGAGCGTTGGATTTATCCAAATTTGGGTAAAAGTCTTTTCCGTGAACTTTGTCAATTTTTACTTCATCGTTATAAACGGTATATTTTCCATCAGGAGAAACATTTTTATCGGCTAAAAGCGATTTATAATCGTTAATCTCAACCGCATTTCCGCCATTTACTGACACGGAATAATACTTAGAATTCGATTTATTTTCTTCCACAGAAGGCGTTGAAACCTTATAAATAATATTTTTCTCGTCTTTAGAAATTCCTAATGGAGCAATTCTCCCCAATTTCCAAAGTAATTCGGGCGACATAATATTTTGAGCTACAACCCCATTTACACTCATAGTAATTAATGTTAAAATCAGTAATTTTTTCATAGTTTTAATTGTTTTTCAAGGTTTAAAAGTACTCATTTTTTTTAATATATTTATTTTCTAAGGATCAAAAAGCAGGGTTTAGCAATTAACATCATATTTATTTAACAAGATTAATTACATTTGAAATAAAAAAAAGATGCAGCTCAGTTATTGGGAAATAAAAAATTGGTTTACCAATGTTGATTATACCGTTGTAGGAAGTGGAATTGTTGGCCTTCACGCCGCATTACGACTTCGAGAACGCTTCCCGAATTCTAAAATAATTGTCCTAGAAAAAGGAATGTTGCCCCAAGGCGCAAGTACTAAAAATGCTGGTTTTGCCTGTTTTGGAAGTTTATCTGAAATTATAGACGATTTGAAATCCCATTCGGAAGAAGAAGTGATTAACCTCATCAAAAAACGTTGGGAAGGTCTTAAATTATTGCGAAAACGAGTTGGCGACGAGAAGTTGGATTTCAAACCTTTTGGCGGTTACGAGTTGTTTTTAAAAGAAAACGAGTCGGATTATTTGGAATGCATCAACAAACTTCCGTTCATTAACGAAATCCTTCGAACTTTATTTAAATACGATGTATATTCTAAAGAAATGGATCGCTTTGGGTTCAATGGAATATTTGAAAGCGTCATTTTCAATCCTTTTGAGGGACAAATTGACACTGGAAATATGATGCAAGAATTATTGAAACAAGTAGTTGCAAATGACATTTTGATTTTAAATCAACAAAAAGTGACTTCATATAATGACTATGGAACCCATGTTGAGGTGGCGCTTGGAGATTTTTCATTCAAAACCAAAAAGCTATTATTTGCCACGAATGGTTTTGCTTCAGAACTAACCAAAGACGAAGTTAAACCAGCACGAGCACAAGTTTTAATCACTCAATCCCTACCCAACTTACACTTAAAAGGGACGTTTCATTTTGACAAAGGCTATTACTATTTTAGAAATATTGGCGATAGAATTCTTTTTGGCGGAGGCCGAAATTTGGATTTTCAAGGCGAAGCCACCGATGAATTTGGTGAAACACAATTGATTCAAAACCATTTGGAAATGCTATTAAAAGAAGTAATTTTACCCAATCAAGAATTCCAAATCGAACATCGCTGGAGCGGAATAATGGGGCTTGGGGCATCAAAGAACCCAATAGTTGAACCGATTTCTAACAATGTGTTTTGCGGCGTTCGATTAGGCGGAATGGGTGTTGCCATTGGGAGTTTAATAGGCACAGAATTGGCTGATTTAATATAATTTATATGTGGAAAAAATGTACCCGAATTGTTTTTAGAATTTTTCTTTGGTTTTTAGGAATTTCAATTGGAATGGTTATAATTTTCAAATTTGTCCCTGTTCCCTTTACACCATTAATGGTTTCTAGGGCAATAGAAATGAAGTTTGACGAAAAAGAAATGGTTTGTAACCACGATTGGGTTCCAATTGAAGATATATCTAATAACCTCCAAAAAGCAGTTATTTCGAGCGAAGACGGAACCTTTTTAAAACACCACGGTTTTGATTTTATAGCGATGCAAAAGGCAATGAAAAGCAACCAAAAAGGAAAAAAAATAAAAGGAGGAAGCACCATTTCTCAACAAACTGCTAAAAATGTTTTTCTTTGGCAAGGAAGAAGCTACATTCGTAAAGGTTTTGAAGCCTATTTCACCGTTTTAATTGAAATAATTTGGGGCAAAGAAAGAATTATGGAAGTGTATTTGAACTCAATCGAAATGGGCGACGGGATTTATGGCGCGCAAGCCGCAACCGAATATTGGTACCGAAAAGATGCTTCAAGCCTTACGCTTAGAGAAGCTGCCGGAATAGCCGCCATATTACCCAATCCAAGAAAATACAAAGCCACCAATTCGACCGTTTTTATCAACAAACGAAAAGATAGAATTGTTAAGGTAATGCGGCACATTGGGAAAATTGAGTATTAAAAAAAAGCAGACCACCGCAAATTAGTCTGCTTTTTAAAACTATTTTTTCTTTTATGGCAATCTATTAAATCCCATGTTAAACAATGTGAAAGCTTGAATATCCGAAGCTTCTTCAATAGTTTTTGAAA
>Ga0304729_1002733_pt1 | contig 10337 bp, 6 predicted proteins | sample C_131016_MF_Meta_FD_190475 | JGI IMG/M metagenome (GOLD analysis project Ga0304729, IMG submission 190475) | Freshwater microbial communities from Lake Croche, Canada to study carbon cycling - C_131016_MF_MetaG (v2) (version 2) | ecosystem: Environmental > Aquatic > Freshwater > Lake | place...
AAAAATTACGATAATTGCAAATGAGACAGCTCCAGAGATTGAGTTGATAACGTAACTCCGACGCCAACCCTTCTCTTTCCGGGTCTTTGCGCGTTTAGCCATACCAAAGCCCACCAGCGAGAATCCGGTAAAGACGCCCAGGGCATAGAACGCAACGAGATGCTCGACCGATGCTTTAGTAAAGATAACCAAGAGAACAGCAGATCCAGCGAGCAAAATAATGCCATTGGAGAAGGCGAGACGGTGTCCGCGCTTACTCAATTGGCGAGGTAAGAAACCATCGTTAGCAACGAAATTTACGAGATAAGGAAAGCCGCTATATGCAGTATTTGCGCCAGTGAAGAGAATCAACATCGTTGCCGCTTGAACGACTAGATAAAAGGCAGAGCCGAAAGTGCTGCCGCCCATAATGCCCTTTACGATCTGAGAGATAACTGTTGGAGTTCCCTTTTGGAAAGGGAAAGCATGCATCGCGTAAGCAAAGTAAGAGACACCAAAGACGAGCGTTCCGAGAATTCCACTCATGACCATCAAAGTGCGGCGCGCATTTACGCCTTCGGGTGCTTTAAAGAGAGAGACGCCATCGGAGATTGCTTCTAGGCCAGTTAAAGAAGAGCCACCATTTGCAAAAGCACGTAACAGAATAAATATTGCAGCAAAGGTGAGTAGGCCTTGTGAGTGGCCGAGTGGCACAGCGCCATCGACCGCGGGATCATATTTAGGAAGCGTGCCCTGAACGATTCGGACAATACCGGTAATGAAAACTACCGCCAGACTTCCAGCGAAGAGATAAGTAGGAAGTGCGAATGCAGCACCAGCTTCTTTAACACCACGCAAGTTTCCAAATGTGAGTAGCGCAATAACTGCCAGAACCATCCAAATTTTATATTGATGTAATCCGTTAAATGTGGAGATCAGTGCATCCACACCTGCCGATGATTGAATCGCCACAGTAACGATGTAGTCCAACATCAACGCAACGGCAGCAACTTGTGCGACGACGGGACCGAAGTTATCTCGCGATACAACGTATGCACCACCAGATTTTGTGTAAAGCTGAACTACTTCGCGATAAGAAAAAGTAACGATAATCAAGACTGCGAGAACCACCATAGTCATCGGCATCAAAATTGAAAATGCAGCTAACCCAAATGCTGGAAGCAGTGCCAGCAAAATCTGCTCGCTGCCGTAAGCAGAGGAGGAGATACAGTCAGAAGAGAGAATTCCGAGTGCGAATTTTTTGCTCAGGCGTTGGTGCGAAAGCGAGTGGCGGTTTAACGGATTGCCCAGAAGTGCTTTCTTAATCTTGTATGACAGCGGATCCTTGAGGTGTGCATGCTCTTGGAGAACCATCGGTTCTGGGGCATCGTCAGTCCAGGCTTTAGGCACTGTCACTTCTCTCTTCGATTTCGCTAGTAGTTGCCAAGATTACAACTAGGTAGGGATTTTACGTGGGTTTCTGAGCGTATGCTTGCCGCATGCAAATCAAAACCGACCTTTATATCGATGGCGCTTGGGTAAAGGGCGATGGCGCTCTCCCTGTCTATAACCCCAGTACCGGTCAAGTGATTGCAGAGTTCCAAACAGCGGGTGAAGCACAATGTGATGCAGCGCTAACCGCGGCACATAGCGCCTTCCCATCGTGGGCAAAGACTGCCCCACGAGTTCGTTCAGAAATCTTGCGTAAAGCATTTGAAATTATGACTGCGGAAGCTGATGAGATCGCAAAATTAGTATCAATGGAGAATGGAAAAGTTCTTAGTGATGCAAAGGGTGAAGTAATTTATGCTGCAGAATTCTTCCGCTGGTTTGCTGAAGAAGCAGTTCGCACCCCCGGAGATTTCCGTCATTCACCATCTGGCGACAAGCGCATTCTTGTCACACACCAACCTATTGGTGTATCACTCCTTATTACTCCATGGAATTTCCCGGCCGCAATGGCCACTCGCAAATTAGGACCAGCGCTCGCAGCTGGTTGCACAGTAATTCTTAAAGCAGCATCCGAGACTCCGCTCACTGCAATTTATATTGTAGATATTCTGCATCGCGCTGGAGTACCTAAGGGCGTCGTCAACTTCATCATGCCGTCCAAGACTGGCGCAATGATCTCCAAGATTATGCACGACCCACGTCTGCGCAATATTTCATTTACCGGTTCTACCGAAGTAGGTCGCACACTTATTAAGGAATCAGCCGATTTAGTACTTCGTACATCTATGGAGCTTGGTGGCAATGCTCCATTCGTAGTTCTCGAAGATGCGGATATCGATGAAGCAGTGAAGGGCGCAATGCTTGCCAAGATGCGCAATGGCGGTGCGGCTTGCACTGCCGCTAATCGCTTTATCGTGGCTAAGAAAATCGCCGAAGAATTCACCACCAAACTCGCTGCGGCGATGTCAGCGCTAAAGGTGGCAGATGGGTTAACCGAAGGCGCTCAACTAGGAGCAAGTGTCTCTGTGAAAGAGCGCAACAAGATTGCTGAACTCGTCGATGCATCAGTTGCAGCTGGCGGCAAGTTGCGTGCGGGTGGCGCAATTCCTGCTGGTGATGGCGCGTTCTATCCAGCAACAGTTATTTCCGTTGACAAGAAGAACCCAATTCTTGCCCACGAAGTCTTTGGCCCAGTTGCTCCGATTGTCACTTTTGATACCGATGAAGAAGCAATCGCTCTGGCTAATGACACTGAATACGGCCTAATTAGCTATATCTATTCATCAGATTTAAAGCGCGCAATCCGCACCGCCGAAGCTTTGGAAGCGGGAATGGTTGCAATCAATCGTGGTGTTATTTCAGATCCAGCTGCACCATTTGGTGGGGTCAAACAATCCGGCCTCGGCCGCGAAGGTGGCTTTGCTGGAATTCACGAGTTCTTGGAGACCAAGTACATCGGAGTCGAGATTTAGCGCACCCCCTTCTTGATGCTTTCTCAGGAAACTACAAGGTAACTCAGCCTAAAAAACTACTGACAAAGTTCAGCTGCGCCCCTACCTTCCACGTATGGATATTTCACGTCGGGCGTTTTTAGGCGCATCTGCACTAATAGCTTTTGCTCAAAGTTCCTTAAATAGGGTAGCCGCAGCCGTTGCTCCAAAATTCAATCTGATTATTGGCCGTCCCACAAATACAACTGCAGCAATCAGCACATTAGTAACAGAGCCGCTCACGGCATACATCGAATATGGTTATATCAAAGGAAAATATGTAGGCAAGAGTGTGATTAAGAATTTAACTCCAGATACTCCGGGAGTCTTTGAATTAGCTGCGCTTAAAAGTAATTCTAAAATCTATTATCGATTGAGAACAAAGAGCAGCAGCGCAACTAGTTTTGCCACAAACTCAGTTAATTCATTTACTACCCAACGTAAAAATACAAGTGCCTTCTCTTTCACCGTACAAGGAGATACCCATCCCGAGCGCGCAGGAAAGATGTTCAATTCTGAGTTGTATTACGTAACAATGGCCAACATTGCATCGCAACAACCAGATTTCCACATTCTCCTTGGTGATGATTTCAGCATTGATCCATTGATTGATAAAGGCCAAGCAAATCAAGCCAGCGTTGAGAACATTTATAAGACTCATAGAGATTGGCTCAGTGTTGCGGGAGCAAACGTTCCAATATTCCTAGTAAACGGAAATCACGAACAAGCAGCTGCATATTTATTAGATGGAACAACAACTAATCCAGCAGTATTAGCAGGTAATGCTCGATTGAAGTATTACCCATTGCCAGCACCCAATAATTTCTATACCGGTGATCTCCAAGCGATTCCAGGAGTGGGATTGCCTCGCGATTACTATTCATGGACATGGGGAGATGCACTATTTATCTCGCTAGATCCCTACTGGCACTCTAAAAATGCCGTGGATAACGTTGCAGGAGTCGCTGCTGATAACACTAACTCGGGAAAGAAGAACTCTGGCAAGACATCTAATTTGTGGCAGGTAGGAATTGGAGATGAGCAGTATCAATGGCTTAAGCAGACGTTAGAAAATAGCACCGCGAAATATAAATTCGTCTTCGCTCACCACGTATTGGGTACTGGTAGAGGCGCAGTAGAAGTATCGACCAACTATGAATGGGGCGGCATAGACCCCAAAGGAACGAGCACTTTTGCCGTAGAACGCCCTAATTGGGAGCTACCTATTCATGATCTAATGGTTAAGAATGGCGTCAGTATCTTCTTCCAAGGCCACGACCATATTTTCGTCACACAAGAGCGTGATGGGTTGATCTATCAATCGATGCCCAATCCTGCAGATGACACCTTTTCAATGTTTAACGAGAGCGCATATAAAACTGGTACGAAGGCACCAAACTCTGGGCACGTACGAGTTACCGTCTCGCCTACCGAAGCAAAGGTCGAATATTTCTTGGCTGCAAGAGCGAAGGATTCTGGAAGAAAAAATTTAACGATTGCTCATCAGTACACAGTGAAAGCCAGGGGATAAAATGATTCACGAAGAGCACGAAGTCAGGCACCTTTCAGAACTCGATCGCAGAAAATTCCTACAAGTAAGTGGCTTCACCGCCGCTCTTTTTTCGCTTAATTCTCTCGTAAATTTAACTGAAGCATCCGCCGCATCATCACTTAAATTACCTGGATTTTCTGCATTCAGTAATTCAGTAAAAGTTATTAAATCAGGTAAGTACTATCTCGTTGAATCTAATGGAATACCCGATCACACAATGATGGTTGGAATTAAGAGCTGGCAACAACAAGTACCAACTATCCAGCCTTACACCGGCAGCAATGCATGGTCTATTCCAATCAAGCCAGTTATCAGCGCCTCACCTATGTCAGCAAAAACGCATTTCTTGCGCGGAGCAATCGCACTTGCAGTTAATGGCGTGCCAATCTTCAATGCTCTGAATAATCGTGGAGATGATGCACTTCTGGCTGGAGAATTAGATGATTGGGGCGGTCACTGCGGCAGAGCTGATGACTATCACTATCACACAGCGCCTCTGCACCTTCAGGCGATTGTCGGCAAAAAAGCGCCGATCGCCTACGCCCTTGACGGTTTCCCTATATACGGCGAGAGCGAAATAGATGGAAAGAAAGTAACAGGCCTTGATTCATTCAATGGTCACTTCGATGCAAAGAAGAATTATCACTATCACGGCACTAAAACGTATCCATACATCAACGGTGGATTCAAAGGAGTGGTCACAGAAATCGAAGGGCAAGTGGATCCACAAGCTTTAACGCGAGCATTTAGAGAGGCTGGTGCACCGTTGCGAGGCGCTGTAATAACCGCTTGTGAACGGACCGGCACTAACTCTTTTGCCCTTAAATATCAGATGAACGGTGCTGAAAGCCAGATTAAATACACAGCAACTCTTACTCAGGTGGATATGGAATTTATTGACTCATCTGGAGCTGCAACTACACAGGTATACCAACGTCGATGAGTAACCCATTCGTCTTCTTCACGCGGCGCTCTCTGCTGAAAGTCACCGGACTTGCACTTTTTTCCTTGACCAATATGAACAGAGCAGAGGCAGCAGTTGCAGTAAAAGCAAAAGTCCTAACACCGGCGCTTGCCACAGCTGTAAAGATAGAAATCTCGTCCGTTTCAGCCGTAAGGGCCTATGTTGAGTATGGATATAGTTCAAATAAGAGTGCAAACAAAAGCGCAATTATAAGTATTACTAAAGGCTCAGTTAAGAATATAACTCTTACCGGATTAAAACCGAGTTCCAATGTTTACTTTCGTTTGAGGTATGCAGTTGGTGCAAGCAAAAACTATCTCTCACTTCCATATGCATTAGCGAAGACATCAGCGCTCACTTCTTCTGCAACCTTTGCCGTTCAAGCCGATCCACATATGGATGAAAACTCAAGCGCAGATGTCTATAACGCAACGCTTAATCAAATTGTTGCTGCTGCCCCAGCTTTTCTCATGGACCTGGGCGATATTTTCATGGTGGATAAACTCCCTGATAAATCGGAAGCAAATATTCGTGCGCGCTTTGAATTGATGAAGAGTTACTATCAAAAACTCGGAGATATCCCACTCAAAATAACTCTCGGGAACCACGATGGCGAATTGGGATACAGCAAATTTAATACCAAGAGTTATCGGAAAGAGTATTTTCCTGAGCAGACAGGCGACCTTGCCTACTTTAGTTTTACTGGCCCCGATCAATTGCATATCTCTCTCGATCCATTCACTTACACAACCACAAATCCAAAGACGGACGGTTGGCAATGGACTCTAGGAAAGACTCAGTACGATTGGCTTAAATCCACGCTTGAGAATTCGACGGAGAAATTTAAGTTTATTTATATCCATCATTTATTGGTTGGCGATGCACAGTCTCGTGGCGGAACAGAAATTGCTCAATTCAACGAATGGGGCGGCAAGAATAAAGATGGAACGGATGGTTTTCTCTCTAACCGAGCCGGTTGGGCTAAGCCGATTCATCAACTATTGGTCGATAACCAGGTCACTATCGTCTTCAAGGGACATGACCACTTATATGTAAAACAAGAGCTCGATGGAATTGTGTATCAGACAGTTCCGCAGCCAAGTCATCCGGGCGACAAAGTGGACCCCACTCAATACGGCTATCTCGGAGGTAAGACTGTTGGTGGTTCAGGGTTTATCAAGGTGCAGACTAGTTCGGCCGGAGCGCAAGTGGACTTCATTAAACACGATGGTTCAATCGCTGACTCTTACGTTACGGGGATATAAATGAAGACTTTAAAAATACTTCTCATCACAACTTTATTTTTCTCTGTAGATGCATATTCTGCGCAAGCTGCAACTTCGAAAGCCACTAGTTTCCAAGCAGAAGTGTGGGTCGATAATTGGTTCTCGCTCTATATCAATGGCAAAAAGGTAGGCGAAGATTCAGTACCTATTACGACAGAACGCTCTTTCAACAGCGAGAAAATTAAGTTTTCAGCAACTTACCCATTCACGGTTGGAATAATTGCAAAGGACTTCACTGAGAACGCATCTGGCTTGGAATATATTGGCAAGCCAAACCAGCAAATTGGTGATGCCGGAGCAATTTTTCAAATTCGAGATCTACAATCAGGAGAAATTGTTGCGGCCTCAGATACCACTTGGAAATCTTTAGTGATCAATAAAGCGCCATTAAATCCCGAATGTGTCTCATCTACTAACCCACTTACTGACTGCCAATCCAAAAGCACTTCTATTCCATCAAAATGGTCAACTTCTACTTATAAGGACACCTCATGGAAAGCCCCATCTACTTACACAGAGGAGGCGGTGGGAGTTAAAGATGGGTACGCGGATATTTCCTGGTCAAAATCGGCGCAGCTCATCTGGAGCAGCGACCTGAAGTTAGATAACACAGTCCTCTTTCGAAAAGTTATTAGCAAAGCTAAGACGAGCAGTTCGGTCACAGCAGGAAAGAGTTTTACTTTGAGCGGGAGTGGTTTCGCCGATGGTGGAAAGCTCCCGACAGCTCATACCTGCGACGGCGCTAATACATCTCCTGGTTTCTCGTGGAGCAACATCCCCGCGGGGACTAAGAGCCTCGCACTCATCATGGACACCGTGCCGGGGCCACCACGCCCTGGCGAAACAGACTCGGGAATTCACTACTACTTAACTCTCTTTAATATTTCACCCACGACGCTCTCAGTTCCAGTAGCAAATACTTCGATTGGAACTATTGGACTCAACTTCAAAGATCGAACACCGGGCTATACGGCACCATGTTCACAAGGGCCAGGTGTGAAGTCCTATACCGCCACTATTTATGCGCTCTCATCAACGTTATCGCTATCAGCCAATGAGGCATCAGGCACAGCGCTAATTGCGGCCATGCAAGGAAAAATAATTGAGAAGAAGGCCATCACCTTTACGTATGAGCGGAGCGGAGGATGAGGGATTTGAACCCTCGAGACTTTCGTCTACGCGTGTTCGAGACGCGCGCACTCGGCCGCTATGCGAATCCTCCGGGTGAAGTAAATCATTCTTGTTGTGTGAGCGGAGGATGTCCGAGCTTGTGATTTCCGCATTTGGCAGTGGTTCCAGCTGAGCCACTGGATAAGTCAATGAGTGATTCAGCCGGAGCGAACGAAGTGAGCGGAGGATGAGGGATTTGAACCCTCGATAGGTTGCCCTATACACGCTTTCCAAGCGTGCGCACTCGGCCGCTATGCGAATCCTCCAGTGAAGCGAGCTAACCTTACCCGCCTTTTTGCTGCTGGCTAAACCCGCTTAGAGAGCCAACCAGAATGGATTTTCAAAGCGCTTAACAAAGGCGGCTAGCCACTGGGCTGCAAGAGCTCCATCAATTGCACGGTGATCAACTGACATCGTGAAGTTAATGACGGAGCGAACAACGATTTGTCCATCAATCACAACCGGCTTCTGCTTAGCCGCGCCAACAGCCAAAATCGCAGATTGCGGTGGATTGAGAATTGCTGAAAATTCATCAGTTCCATACATGCCTAAGTTCGTGACCGAGAATGTGCCACCTTCAATTTCATTCTGCTTTAAGCGACCAGTACGGGCGCGATCAATGATTTCAGTTGCAGCTGCATTTAATTGGATGAGTGACATGTGATTGATGCCGCGGATGACTGGAGTGACTAGCCCTTTATCAGTGGCAACTGCAACAGCAACATCGACATCACTAAATTGACGAAGTGCCGTATCTGTCCAAATGACATTCGCGGCAGGAACATCCGAGAATGCCGCCGCGACCGTCTTCACGATTAGGTCAGTGACAGAGACTTTCTTTGGCGCCCATTCATTAAAACTAGTTCGGAACTTCAACATCTCATCAGCAAGAACTGGAGCATTGAGATAGAAATGCGGCACTGTTGTCTTGCTCTCGGTTAAACGACGAGCGATTGCTTTGCGCATTCCGGAATGAGGGATATCTGTAAAACTTCCCGCAGGAATAATTGGTGCAGCAACAACAGCTGCTGCCGGTTTTACTCCGCCTGCGATAGCTGCCTGAACATCGCGGCGAACAATTCGACCATCGGGACCGGTACCTTGAATTGAGGCTGGATTAATTCCACTTTCTTTAGCGAGACGACGAGCTAGCGGGCTAGCAAAGAGCCGGCCGCCAGTGTTTGTTTGCACTGGAGCAGCAACCGGCGCAGGCGCAATGACTGGTGCAGCAGGCGCTGGCGTTGAAGTTTCCGCAATCGGTGTAGGCGCACCAACAACAGGTGCAGGTATATCTGCTCCCGCTTCTGCTAATAATTTATCAATCTCTGCTTGGCCTTCACCAACGTTGAGCAATATTGCAATTGGCGCACCCACCTGAACGTGTGCACCATTTTGAGCTAAGTACTTACCAAGAATTCCATCGCTCTCCGCAGGCACTTCTACTAGAGCTTTCTCGGTCTCGACCTCCGCCATCGGTTGACCAATAGTGAAGGAAGCACCTTCTGCGATTAACCATTTAGCAATGATTGCTTCGGTCGCATTAGCCAGAACTTCTGGCATTCTCATGATTGCGGCCATGTTAGCGAGTACCACCAAATCCAGCTTGTACTCGACCAAGGCCAGCAACGATCTCTTCTACGCCGGCATATGCCGCGCGTTCAAGGACTTTAGAAATACTTGGTGAGGCTTCCCCGCCAGATACGCGTTGCACTGGTTGATCCAACCAATCGAAGTAACGACGATGGATTTCATCAGCAAGCCAGCCACCATATGAAGTGCCAAGTGCACCTTGTTCAACAATAAGCACATTGTTCGTCTTCTTGATTGACGCTTCAATTGTCGCCCAGTCAATTGATGCTCGGTCAAGCCAACGCAAATCAATAACTTCTGCATCCATCCCGGTTTGCTCTACTGCAGTCAGAGAATGCTTGACCATGGAGAGATAGGTAAGAACTGTTGCATCTTTACCTTCACGGCGGATATTCGCTTTACCAAATGGGATTTGATATCCGAAGTCATTTTCTGGGACATCGCCTAGATCTTGGTAGAGATCGACATGCTCCAAAACTAGAACTGGATCTTGCAAGGCAAGTGCTGCATTCATGAGGCCGATGTATTCGGCAGGTGTGGATGCTGCAACAATGCGCCAACCTGGGCTAGTTGCAAAGATTCCTGCAGGATCCATCAAGTGCTGTGAGCCATATCCGCTACCGATAGCGACCTTGGTACGGAGTACAAGTGGCACAGGATTCTGTCCACCGAACATGTGGCGAGCTTTTCCAATCTGGTTAAAGACTTGGTCGGCAGCAACCCACATGAAGTCTGGATACATAAATTCAACAATCGGACGGAAGCGACCGTCCAGCGCCATTCCACCACCGAGTCCGGCAAATGCATTCTCACTGATGGGTGTTCCTAAGACGCGATCAGGAAATTTCTTAGAA
>Ga0304729_1002736_pt1 | contig 10326 bp, 14 predicted proteins | sample C_131016_MF_Meta_FD_190475 | JGI IMG/M metagenome (GOLD analysis project Ga0304729, IMG submission 190475) | Freshwater microbial communities from Lake Croche, Canada to study carbon cycling - C_131016_MF_MetaG (v2) (version 2) | ecosystem: Environmental > Aquatic > Freshwater > Lake | place...
AGCCTTACTGAATTAAGGCAGAGCCTGGCGGCAGCCGAGAGCGAGATGGAAAGCGGTATCAGCCCGCGAGTATCACCCTTTGCAGATATCAGCGACCTTGGAGGACTTTTGCAAAGGGCAGGGTTCGCGCTGCCGGTCGTCGATGCGGATAGTTTTACCGTTCGTTATGCAAACCCACTGGCCTTGATGCATGATCTGAGGCGGATGGGTGCGACCAACCCATTGGTTGAGCGCCGGAAACGACCCATGCGGCGCACCACGCTCATCAGGGCTTTGGAAATCTACCGTGAGCGTTTTGCAGATTCCGATGGCCGTGTTCGAGCGAGTTTTGAACTGCTTTGGATGTCGGGTTGGGCGCCCCATGAAAGCCAGCAAAAGCCGCTCAAACCCGGCTCAGCGGTTAAGCGAATGGCTGATGCTCTTGGCGTCAGGGAAATCCCGGGCGGCGACAAGCCCGATGGTCACATGTGACAGGTTCGGCAAACCTCACCAAACGTTAATGATGTCGACACCCTGCCGTCAGGCGGATTTTGACTAAATACCTCCATCGCCCATCACGGGCAAACGTAGGGAGAAGTCGATATGGAATTTGGTAAAAAAACAATAATTGCCGGAACCGTTGCCCTCCTGTTGGCAGGCGGCGGCTTTGCGGCTTTGGCGCAAGGTATGCGGCATCACGACCTGTATGGTCCTATGGGCCGAATGTGCGATGCGAAAGATCCCTTGGCTCCACGCCTGATTGAGCGTTTGCAACGAACCATCAAGCCGACGGATGCGCAGAAGGCCGAATTTGAAGCGCTTAAAGCCGCCTTATCGTCAGCGGAGGCGACGGTTAAGGCAACGTGTCCGACTGATCCTGCGACGGTTGATCACACACCGCCCGCTCTATTTTCCAATTTGGAGCAACATCTGACCGCCATGTTGAGCGCAGTGAAAACGGTCCGTCCCGCTTTTGAAACGCTTTACGCCAAGCTCGATGATAAACAGCGTGATGCCTTGCGTTGGTCTGCTCCCTTTGGTTGGGAACACCATCACAAAGCAAGCGAGATGATGGGTGGCGCCCCAAAGGCTCAATAAGAGACCGTGGTGATTAACCGCTCTTCATTGAAAAATATTCTGGCGCGCAGCATGGTGCTGCGAGCCAATCAGCCTTTTTAAACTTATCCCCGGGCGGCTTCGATTTGCGCCCGTGCGCCGCTTCGGAGTTGGCCGAAGTCAGTACCAACCGCCATCAGGTCATACCCCTTCTTGATCAGGTCGCGTGCCATAAGAGGGCTCGGCGCGAAGCAACAGGCTGCTTTTCCGTGCGCATGACACCGGGCAAGGACATGATCGAGCGCATCAGCAACATCTTGTCGACCGGGGTCGACATTGGCACCGTGCGAAAGCGCAATGGAAAGGTCAGACGGGCCAACAAAAATGGCATCGACCCCGGGAACGGATAAAATATCATCCAACGCAGCCAAAGCCTCGCGCGTCTCGACCATCGCAATCGCTACTGCATGGCCGTTGCTTTCCTTCAAATAAATATTACCCTCAGTTCCCGTGATCGCCGATGCGATTGTCGGCCCCCAACTCCGTTCGCCAAGGGGCGGGTATTTCATGAACGAGGCAAATGCGGCGGCGTCCTCTTTTGAATTAATCATCGGGGCAATAACGCCGGCGGCTCCCAAATCAAGAACGCGGGACGCCGTAGCAAATTGCCCAACCGGAATCCGCACAATGGTTGGTTTTCCGGCCAAAGTAACGTGAGGAATGCCGAGGCTAACCGATTGAATATCATTGGCACCATGCTGCATGTCGAGCGTTACCGCATCAAAATCCTCAAGCGCGAGCATTCCGGCAACAAGTGGTTCAGGCATGCCTACCCATGCCGTCAAAAGACCGGAGCCGCCTCCTAATTTTTCGGATAGCGCACGAATCGTCTGGATATGGGGCATCTGCCTAAGTTCCTCCGTCGTCCGGCGGTGAGTTTCAATGTACCGGTTCGTGAGGCCAGATTAAGCGGTAATGATGCTACGCGACAAGCCCGCCTGCCGTGCAAGTTTAGAAACGAGATTGGGAGGCAAAACACGAGGACCTTATTCGCCTGTCAATATTTCTCGCCGGGCAACGCCGAGCAGCTGATCCATCTTCGCTCGAATCTCATGATCCGAAACCGAGAGGGAGCGTGAATGCAGATCACGAGCGACCTTTTGGAGGACATCATCATCACCGGGCTCGGCGAGGTCGGCTGACATAACGGTTCCGGCATAAAGAGCTAATTCGCCGCCTTTGAGACCCAGTAAATCGCCAGCCCAAACACCTAACAAATGGTTCCGGCGGGCCAAGATCCGAAATTCAATCTCTTGGTCATGTGCAAATTTTGCCTCGTAACCCCGTTCCCGATCATCGAATGAGTTCATTTTGTCTCTCCCACAAGCGAAGTTGTTTCGGATTACATTCATACTCCAACAAGATGACGCTTCTTACGCAGACCTTTGTTAAATGGTAAGTACGATGTGCGGCGACAAGCACGAGCAATAAAAATTATCGGCCCCTCGAGCAATTGTAGGACCTTATTTGGCTCAGTCGGCGATTTCGTAAATGTTGCGTTGCAAATCAGGTCGGTTTTCCTGTAAGGATAGACCTTCCGCTATGGATTTCCTCAAACAACGGTATATGTCGATGAACCGCCGCCGTCGCATTTACGAGGGCAAGGCGAAGATCCTCTATGAGGGTCCCGAGCCTGGCACCCTCGTCCAGCACTTCAAGGATGATGCAACCGCTTTTAACGCCAAGAAACATGCTGTTCTTGACGGGAAGGGCGTTTTGAACAACCGCATCTCCGAATTCATTTTCAACCATCTGAACGCGATTGGCGTGCCGACGCACTTCATCCGCCGCCTCAATATGCGCGAGCAGCTGATCCGCGAAGTCGAGATCATCCCGCTCGAAGTGGTTGTCCGCAATATCGCGGCAGGCTCGCTCGCCACCCGTTTGGGCTTGGAAGAGGGCACCCCGCTCCCGCGCTCGATCATCGAGTTCTATTATAAGAACGACGCGTTGAACGACCCGATGGTGTCGGAAGAACACATCACCGCCTTCGGCTGGGCGACGCCGCAAGAGCTTGACGACATTATGGCGTTGGCCTTGCGCGTCAATGACTTCCTTACGGGACTTTTCTTAGGGGCCAATATCAAGCTCGTCGATTTCAAAATCGAATGCGGCAGACTCTGGGAAGGCGAGATGATGCGGATTGTGCTGGCCGACGAAATCTCGCCCGACTCGGCGCGACTTTGGGATGTCAAAACCAACGACAAGCTCGACAAAGATCTTTTCCGCCGCGATCTCGGCAATCTGGTTGACGCTTATACAGAGGTTGCCCGCCGACTCGGTATTCTGGCCGAAGGCGAGCATGTAATGGGCAGCGGGCCTAAATTGGTGCAGTAAATGCTGCGGTTATGCTGCACTGCACAATGAGATTAAAAGCCCGCTAAAAAGCGGGCTTTTTGCTGCGCAGCATTTTTGTAAAGGTTGTTATATTTCAGTAGTTTATAAAATTCATGCTGCAAAATTGCTGCGCAGCAATTTGTGCACCTTTGCACCCTTCTCCCTGAGGGAGAAGGTGGTTGCGGAGCAACCGGATGAGGGTCTGGAGCCCAAAGTCTTACACAAAAAACCCCAACATCAGAACCTCGCCCGACCCGCTTCGCGGTCCACCCCTCGCATGGTTTTCGAAGTATTCCGCTTCGAAGCCCTTACGGGCACGCCGCTCGACCTTCAAGGAGAGGGAGGTTTGGCGGTGATGCCGCCGTCAATCATCCGTGCGGTCACCGAACCGCGCGCCTTCCGGCGCGCTTCGTAATCATGCAAGCTGGTATGTTCGCAGTCCATGATTGTGTGCGATGTCTTTAAACCCGCCGCTCCACCATCATCTTCTTGATCTCCGCAATCGCGCGCGCCGGGTTTAACCCCTTCGGGCACGTATTGGCGCAGTTCATGATCGTGTGGCAGCGGAAGAGCCGGAACGGGTCTTCGAGATTGTCCAAGCGTTCGCCGGTGGCTTCATCGCGGCTGTCGATCAGCCAGCGATAGGCTTGCAGCAGGACGGCGGGGCCGAGATAGCGGTCGCCGTTCCACCAATAGCTCGGGCAGGATGTCGAACAGCAGGCGCAGAGGATGCATTCGTAAAGCCCGTCGAGCTTTTCGCGGTCCTCGTGCGATTGCTTCCATTCCTTCTCGGGTGCCGGTGTCGAGGTTTGGAGCCATGGCTCGATGGAGGCGTGCTGCGAATAAAAATGCGTGAGATCCGGCACGAGATCCTTGATCACCGGCATATGCGGCAGTGGATAAATCCGGATCGGATGCGCCACCTCGTCCATGCCTTTGGTGCAGGCAAGCGTGTTCAACCCATCAATATTCATCGCGCAAGACCCGCAAATCCCCTCGCGGCACGAGCGGCGGAAGGTCAGCGTCGGGTCGATCTTCGACTTGATCCAGATAATGCCGTCGAGCACCATCGGCCCGCAATCGTCGCGGTCGACATAATAGGTATCGAGCCGCGGATTGCTCTCGCCATCCGGATCATAGCGATAGATGCGGAATTCTGTAAGGTGAATGGCATTCGCTGGCTTAGGCCAGACCTTGCCCTCGCCGACGCGGGAATTTTTTGGGAGCGTAAGTTCAACCATGATACAATTTCCTTCGTCCCGATCGGCTCAATATACCCGCGCCTTAGGTGCAATATACTCAATATCATTCGACATCGTGTAGGTATGCACTGGGCGGTAATCGATGAGAGTTTTTTGTTTGGCAGGCTCGATGAAGGCCAAAGTGTGCTTCATCCATTCCTTGTCATCGCGGTTGGGGAAATCCTCGCGCGCATGCGCGCCGCGGCTTTCCTGACGGTTGGCAGCCGAATCCATTGTCACAACCGCTTGAGCGATGAGATTATCGAACTCAAGGGTTTCCAACAGATCCGTATTCCAGATCAGCGAACGGTCGGTCACTTGAATATCGGATGATCCGCTCCACACTTTATGGATAAGCGTTTGCCCCTCGTGCAGTACTTCGCCTGTGCGGTATACGGCACAGTTATTTTGCATCGCCTTTTGCATCTGTAGGCGAAGTTCTGCTGTCTTGGTGCCGCCTGAGGCGTGACGGAAACGGTCCAACCGCGCCAGCGATGCTTCGCCGGCATCAGCCGCCAATTCAGCCTGTTTTTCGCCCGGTGAAACCAGTTCAGCGGCGCGTTGGCCGGCAGCGCGGCCAAATACGACAAGATCGATCAGCGAGTTCGAGCCCAAACGGTTGGCACCATGCACCGAGACGCAGGCTGCCTCGCCGATCGCCATCAAACCAGGGACAATCGTATCGGCATCGCCGTTCTTTTTTGTCAGTACTTCGCCATGATAATTGGTCGGAATACCACCCATATTGTAATGCACGGTTGGAAGCACTGGGATCGGCTCTTTCGTCACGTCAACGCCCGCAAAAATTTTGGCGCTTTCCGAGATGCCTGGCAGACGTTCGTGCAAAATCTTCGGGTCAAGGTGGTCGAGATGCAGATAGATGTGATCCTTCTGCTTGCCGACGCCACGACCTTCTCGAATTTCCATCGTCATCGCGCGCGAAACCACGTCACGCGAGGCGAGATCTTTGGCGGACGGTGCATAACGCTCCATAAAGCGCTCGCCTTCGGAATTGGTGAGATAACCCCCCTCACCGCGTGAACCTTCGGTGATCAGGCAGCCTGCGCCATAAATGCCGGTCGGGTGAAACTGCACGAATTCCATATCTTGCAGCGGAAGCCCAGCCCGAAGCACCATCGCATTGCCATCGCCTGTGCAGGTATGTGCGGACGTCGCCGAGAAATAAGCACGGCCATAACCGCCCGTTGCCAAAATCACTTCCGCCGCACGGAACCGGTGGATCGTGCCGTCATCCATCTTGAGCGCCATCAGACCGACGCAACGGCCCTCTTCGTTCATGATCAGATCAAGCGCGAAATACTCGATGAAAAACTCCGTCTTCGAACGCAGCGCCTGCCCATAAAGCGTGTGCAAAATGGCGTGGCCCGTCCGGTCAGCAGCGGCGCAAGTGCGCTGTGCCGTGCCTTTACCAAATTCGGTCGTCATGCCGCCGAAGGGACGTTGATAGATCTTGCCTTCCTCGGTACGCGAAAACGGCACGCCCCAATGCTCGAGCTCGTAAACGGCTTCCGGCGCGTTGCGGCAGAGATATTCGATCGCGTCCTGGTCGCCGAGCCAATCAGAACCCTTTACCGTGTCATACATATGCCAGCGCCAATCATCGCGGCCCATATTGCCGAGCGCCGCTGAAATACCGCCTTGGGCCGCAACCGTGTGCGAGCGCGTTGGAAATACTTTCGAGATGCACGCCGTACGAAGGCCTGCTTGCGCGCAACCCACAGCGGCGCGAAGGCCAGCCCCACCGGCACCGACAACAACAACGTCAAAAGAGTGATCGGTAATCGGGTAAGCCTTGCCGTTTTGCGCGGGGGAAGAAGTAGCCATTTTTATGCTCCAAACGCCAATTTAAGGACGGCAAACACACACGCCGCGCCAATCGCCAGCGAGAATAAGGTATTTAACGCCAAAGCTATGATTTTTGATCCTTCACCATGGATATAGTCTTCGATAATCACCTGCATCCCGATCTTCATATGGATGACGCCGGAAATCACAAAGAGGCCGATGATGAAAGCGTCAAAGGGACGCGCGAGCACCGCGCGGGCCGCATCGGCATCTTTGCCGAGCGTGCTGTAAACAACGCAGAGAAAGCCAATCGTCAGGGGGATATTGGCCAAGGCGGTTAAGCGCTGACGCCAAAAATGCTCGGTACCCGAATGAGCCGAGCCAAGGCCACGAACTCGCTTTAGAGAGGTCTTCATCGTCGATGTCGAAGTCATGATATTCTTACCTTACCGCGTAACCGAGGACCCATAGACATACCGTGATCACGAGCGATCCGATCAAGGTGAGGCGGGCAAGCCACATCCGTTCAGGCCCAAGCCCCACGCCGGTGTCCCAAATGAAATGGCGAACACCGCCAAGCGCATGATGAACGATTGCCCACGTGTAGCCGAGCAGGATGATCCGACCAAAGGGGCTCCCAACAAAGCCTTGAACGGGAGCGAAGGCTTGACCACCGGATGCTGCCGCAATCAGCCAAATCGCGAGCAGAACGGTCCCGGCATAGAGCCCCATTCCCGTAATCCGGTGCACGATCGACATGGTCATCGTGATCGTAGGCTTATAAATGCTGAGATGCGGTGAAAGCGGGCGGGATTTTACGTCGGCCATAACGATAATCTTTCGATAAGGAAGGAATGCGGGCGAGCATCCTCCAGAGCTTCACGCTTCTAACGAAATTTGTTTTCTTCCGCAATGCAGCAACGCCCGCGACAATGGTCTTAGGGCTACTATGCCGCAGGATTAGTCGTCACCCGAAGGCTTGCTTCGCAAGCCTTTGATGCCCCCCCGCCGGACTTTGGATTCAACCCGGCGTTTTTTAGACGCCAGCGTGGGACGGGTTGGCCGTCGAAGAACCGGTCGTTTCGCTGCCTTCCGGATGAGCTCGAACAGCCTTTCCCTTGCATCCGCTCGGTTCAACTCCTGCGTCCGATGCTTTTGCGCGAAGATGATGATGACACCGTCCAACGTCAGGCGTTGGCCAGCGAGTTTCTCAAGCCTCGTCTTAATGTCGCCATCGATCGCTGGCGCGTTACGAATGTCAAACCGCAATTCAACGGCGGTTGCGACTTTGTTGACATTCTGTCCTCCTGGCCCAGAGGCGCGCACGAAACTCTCGATCAATTCGCTCTCTTCAACAGAAGCACCAAGGGCAAGACGAATCATTGGATTGGACGGCTTTGCTAAGTCCACGCTCCCGTTCGGGAGAAGGAAGAAAAGTGGGTCGGCGCTTTTATCACTGAGACGAAATAGCTGCAATCACAGCAGCAAGCTTACTGCCGTCACCTTCGACCTTCAGTCGTTTCAACCGTGACGTGTGGCCTGATTCAACGGTGATCTTTGACCCCGGCACGCCTAAGGTTTTTGCCAGCAATCTGATCAAACCGGCGTTGGCTTCACCCTTTTCGGGCAGTTCTCGAACACGGGTTTTGAGAACAACGCGCCCGTCGGAAAGTGTTTCAATGCCATCGATAGCATCGCGCGCCCCTTTGGGCGTCAGTCGGACATAGAGGAGAATTCCGTCAACGATTACCGTCCACGGCGTCTCGTTCATCAGAAAACATTTGGAAGAATATAGGTACGGATTTCGGCACCGACGAGCCAAATCAATAAAAGCAAGACAATGGGCGAAATGTCCATTGTCCCCATGTTAGGCAAAAAACGGCGAATTGGACGAAGGACAGGTTCCGTTATCTGATAGAGCCCCATTGCAATAGCTCTAACCAAGTCATTTCGCGTATTAACAACGTTGAAAGCTATCAACCAGCTCAGGATTGCAGAAGCAACAACGAGGTTTCCATACATATCCAACGCGAAAAGAAGGATTTGAATTAAAGGGCGCATAAATGATTACCTTAGGATTTCTATTTAGTCCTTCGCACGCTCAACATAAGAGCCGTCTTCTGTTTGAATAACAACACGCGTACCGGTCGCAATATGCGGAGGCACCATGGTGCGTGCGCCATTCGAGAGAATAGCAGGCTTGTAGGAAGACGAAGCCGTCTGGCCCTTAACCGTTGGCTCCGTTTCCATGATCTCAAGAGTCACGCGCGGTGGCAGGATGATCGACACGCAGCGGCCTTCATAGGTCGAGAGCACGCATTTCATGTTTTCTTGCAAATAGACAGATTGATCACCCACCACGTCCTTCGGCACCGAAAGTTGTTCGAAGGTTTCATTGTTCATGAAATTGAAGCCATCAGCGTCTTCGTAGAGATAATTGAAATCGCGATCCTCAACGAAAGCCCGCTCAACCGATTCGGTCGTGCGATAGCGTTCGGCGATCTTCACGCCGTCGCTGATGCGACGCATGGCGAGTTGGGTAACGGGCGTTCCCTTGCCGGGATGAATGTTTTCGGCGCTCAGAATGACATAAAGCTGGTTGTCTTTCTCGACGATATTGCCTTTACGAAGCGAACTAGCGATGACTTGCACGGTTTTTTTCCCGATTATGATGAACCGGCCAAACCGGTAACATGAAATGAACTGCGGCGCTTTTCTCACACTTGGCTTAAATGCGCTAGACCCTTGACACAGATAGGATTTCAAATGGCCGAAAATCGCCGCTGGTGGGAGCCCGAAAACCACGCCGACCGTCGGCCCGCTTTGATCGTCCGTGGCAAGATTAAATCGGCTTTTCGGCGGTTTTTCGAAACAGAAGATTTTTTAGAAGTCGAATGCGGGCAATTACAACGCTCACCCGGGAATGAAACCCACCTCCACGCGCTTTCAACTCAAATTATACGCCCCAACGGCGATATTGAAACGCGATATCTCCATACTTCGCCGGAATTCGCCGCAAAAAAGTTACTCGCTGCGGGGGAAACAAAGATATTTGACTTCGCTCGTGTCTTCCGTAACCGCGAGCGAGGGGCTTTGCATGCAACCGAATTTACCATGCTCGAATGGTACAGAGCACGCGAGCCTTACGAAAAACTGATGGAAGATTGCGCCTTTTTGTTAGCGGAATCGGCCCGCGTTGCAGGAAGTAGGTTTCTCTCTTTCAAAGGAGCGACGGCAGATCCATTTTTAGACCCCGAACGGCTTACGGTTTCGGACGCCTTTGCCCGCTATGCGGAGATTGATCTGATGGCAACAACGCCAAATGGCGTACCAAACCGTGCGGCTATGGCCGAATCTGCTCGTCAATCGGGCATCCGCGTTGCTGACGATGATACGTGGTCCGATATCTTCAGCCGCGTCATGGTCGAAAAGATCGACCCCTATCTTGGGATCGGCCGAGCTACAATCTTATGTGAATACCCGATCTCTGAAGCCGCCTTGGCAAGACCCAAACCCTCTGATCCACGCGTTGCAGAGCGGTTCGAACTCTTTGCCTGCGGCGTTGAACTGGCCAATGCTTTTGGCGAACTAACGGATGCTGCCGAGCAAAGGCGGCGCTTTGAATCCGATATGGACGCCAAAGAGCGGATTTACGGCGAAAGATATCCGATTGATGAGGATTTGCTAAAGGCACTGCCTCTTATGCCGCCAACCTCGGGTATCGCCCTCGGTTTTGACCGCTTGGTGATGCTCGTTACCCATGCCCCACACATCGATCAAGTGACGTGGACACTCTGAACAAAGCGGATTTGTTAGCTTTTAAACTCCGTCAGCCCGCATCAGCGAT
>Ga0304729_1002739_pt1 | contig 10315 bp, 6 predicted proteins | sample C_131016_MF_Meta_FD_190475 | JGI IMG/M metagenome (GOLD analysis project Ga0304729, IMG submission 190475) | Freshwater microbial communities from Lake Croche, Canada to study carbon cycling - C_131016_MF_MetaG (v2) (version 2) | ecosystem: Environmental > Aquatic > Freshwater > Lake | place...
TTGCTCAATCACCCCAAAACTCACACCACTGCCCCCATGAACCGCGATGCCGGCAGGCTTATCGATGGCCATCAAGTGCTCATCCTCCATCAACACTGGAAATTCCCGGGCAGGAATACCGCCAGAGAGGGCCAATTCTTCCTTCATTTGCGCTTGATCTGAGGTCCGCAAGGGCGGAAGGCGCACGACATCCCCGCTTTGAATTCGACTGTCTGCCGATGCTCGCCCCTTGTTCACCCGCACCTCGCCAGAGCGAATGATGCGGTAAATGTGGGTTTTGGGCACCCCTTTGAGGTGGCGCATCAAAAAATTATCCAACCTTTGGCCAGCAGACTCCTCATCCACTTCGATTAGTTTTGCCTGAAATGGCTTCTCAGGCCCTAAGGGTCGTATAATGTTATTCACCAGCGTTGGATTCCAAGTACTTGATTTGTTTTGTCATTTGGTCAATTAGATCACGTAAACACCCCAAGCTGGCGGTCGATGCCCCGACAGGCCCCGCGACACAGACTCACCTCCTATGAAGTGTGAGGGGTGCGCCCCCCATCGGTTGAGCCGACATCCATTGAACTTTGATACGGAATATACAGAGTTTGACTTGCCTCAATGAACCTATGGTCCAAGACAAGTCAAACGGATCACAGCGAGAAAAGAAATTTAAGATGTTGATGGTGTTTTTCATGTTGCCCCTCTTTCTGTATGGGATTTTCCCCATGACAGCGCTTGGGTTCGCACGCAACACCCCATTGTCTTTGCACACTCGGATGGCCCGCTTTACAAAAGCGTCACCCACTCCTTTGCAACTCGCTCCTGTCCACGTGCCCAGTCTTCGCCAGCGACCTTAAAACGGTCGCCCTCACAGGCGAATCTTAGCGGCAATTCCTTTCGTTCTTGGCGTCGTTTCAGGCATCGTTGGTCCGTCATGGGCCTGTGATGTTTAGTTATATATATGTAAAGGAACGCATCAATGAAACGGATGCTTATCAATGCCACGCAAGCTGAAGAAAGACGCTTAGCGATCGTAGACGGTCAAAAATTACTTGACTATGAAATTGAAATCGAAGGAAGAGAACAGCGAAAGGGCAACATCTACAAAGCTGTTGTGACCCGAGTGGAGCCTTCCCTAGAGGCTTGCTTTGTTGACTATGGAGAAGAGCGCCATGGCTTCTTGCCCTTCAAGGAAATATCCAAACAATTTTTCAGCTCCAACATCTCTCCTAGCCAAGCTCGCATACAAGATGTGATTCGCGAAGGACAAGAACTTTTGATCCAAGTGGAGAAAGAGGAACGAGGCAACAAAGGTGCCGCGCTCACCACCTTCATCTCCTTGGCTGGCCGTTATGTTGTTTTGATGCCTAACAACCCCAGAGGTGGCGGCGTGAGTCGGCGCATTGAGGGAGATGACCGTGCGGAACTCAAAGAGGCCATGGACCAACTGGAATACCCCAACGGTATGTCCATCATTGCCAGAACCGCTGGCATCGGTCGATCTGCGCCTGAATTGCAATGGGATTTGAACTATTTGCTCAAATTATGGACGGCCATTGATGGCGCCGCCAAGGGTGGCAAAGGGGCTTTCTTGATTTATCAAGAGTCCAGTTTGGTCATCCGAGCCATTCGCGACTATTTCAACAATGACATTGGCGACATCTTGATCGACACCGATGACATCTTTGATCAAGCTCACCAGTTCATGTCCCACGTGATGCCAGAGCACGCGGCCCGTGTCAAACGCTACAGAGATGACGCACCCCTCTTTAGCCGCTTTCAAATTGAACATCAAATTGAATCCGCTTATGCAAGAACGGTGAACTTGCCCAGTGGAGGCGCGATTGTGATTGACCACACAGAGGCCTTGGTTTCTGTGGACGTCAACTCCGCTAGAGCCATCCGTGGAGGTGACATCGAAGAAACTGCCACGCGCACCAATTTAGAAGCCGCCGAGGAAGTCGCACGTCAAATGCGCTTGCGTGACTTGGGTGGTTTGATTGTGATCGACTTCATTGACATGGAGGAGTCCCGCAACCGCCGAGATGTAGAAAACAGACTTCGTGACTCATTGAGACAAGACCGTGCTCGTGTGCAGTTCGGCACGATCAGTAAATTTGGCCTGATGGAGATGAGCCGCCAGCGCCTGCGACCCGCCTTGTCTGAAGGCGCCTCTATTCCTTGCCCGCGTTGTGGCGGCTCAGGGCATGTCAGAGACACCGAGAGTTCAGCCCTTCAAATTCTAAGGATCATTCAAGAAGAGTCCATGAAAGACAACACGGCGGCGGTTCACGCTCAAGTGCCCGTTGAAGTGGCTTCCTTTTTGCTCAATGAAAAACGCACTGAAATTGCCAAAATTGAGCTCAAGCAACGCATCAGCGTCTTGCTCGTGCCCAACAAGGCCCTTGAGACGCCCAACTACAAACTCGATCGCCTCAAGCACGACGATCCACGTTTGGACAACATGGAGGCGAGCTACAAAATGGTCGATGAGATCGAAGACGTGACAGCCGTCACACGTCGCTCTCAAGAACCCACCAACCGCCAAACACCGGTGATCAAAGGCGTCTTGCCTGATGCACCCGCACCTAAACACGAAACGAAACCAGCGGTTGCTGCAGCAGCCAAAACACCGCCCCAACCCGTCGCCACCCAAGGCTCTGGTGGGGTGCTTGCTTGGATCAAGTCTTTGTTTGGCGCAGGAGAAGCCAAAAAAGAAACGCCAGCCACATCCAAGACATCCAGTGACGCCAAAAAAGAAGACAAGCGCGATACCAAAGAGGGCAGAAACCCCAGGGACTCTAGGCGCGGGGGACGCAGAGGCGATCGTGCAGATCGTGCTGAGCGTCCTGAGCGCGCCGAACGCGGCGAAAAAGCCTCCAGGTCGGAGAACCCCTCCGAGCAAGGCACTGACGTCAACAACGGGAACGCCGAGCCACGTGCCGCGCGCCCCCGCAATGCAAGAGGTGGTTCACGCAACGCTCAAAATGACCGCGCAACGGACACCCGCTCGCAAGATCCTCAGACACGCACTGAACCCCTGAACAACGCAGAACTTGAGCGGGGAGAGACCGAGCAACAGCGTCCAAGCAGACGTGAACGCGGTGAGCGAACCGATGGCCGACGAGAAAGGGGCCCTCGAAAAGGGTCTGATCGACCCCTCCAAGGTGAAGACACGCCGAACCGCAGCAGCAACGATAACCTTGCCCAAGCCACACCCGAGCAGCACCTGGCTCAAGGTGATGCGCTGAACAACAACGACTCAAGCGCAGGCTCATCGAATTCGGCCAATCCTCCTGAAAACAAAGAGAGAAGAGGTCGTGACCGTTATGGCAGAGACCGTCGAGAAAGAGCACCTCGTGACACCGACAGCGCTTCCATCGATCAAGGGCTGACCCAAGATCTCACGGCTTCCTCATCCAATGAGAGCGCTGACAAAACGTCACAACTTCGCCAAGGATCCTACTTTGACGCGCCACCCAGCGCACCTCAAAGAGCCCTTGCAACAAGTGACAACGCCCAAGCCGAACCGACCCTTGACCAAGCACCTTCAAAGCCTGCGCAGGCAACCAAGATCGCCATGCCCAGCATTGCATCTTATGACTTGCCCGTAGAGTCCTTGATCTCTTTGACGCAGTCTTCCAACTTGCAGTGGGTCCAATCGGACCCCATCAAAGTCGCACAAGTCAAAGAAAGCATTGCCAATGAGCCTCGTGCAGTGCGTGTTCCCCGCTTGCGTCCTGCTCCTGTGGAGCTTCATGAAGGTCCTCTGGTGTTGGTGGAGACGAAAAAAAGTCTCAGCCAATTGAACTTGCCCTTCTCAAGCGACGCCAAATAAGAGGGGCCTCAGGCAAGACCGCGTTGACAACAGCGCGGTTTGCTTGAGCAAAGGGGTTCTAAAGGTAGGACAAAGGGTTCCTAGAACCTTGAACCTAGGGACGGCGAGCTGACAAGGCTTGAGGCCAGACGCTTGAGGCTTATGGCCAGACGCTCTCGCTCTCTCGCTCAGGGTCTAGTGCTGAAGCAAGGCCGCCTGGCGCCAAAGTTCAAGCGCCTTTGCGTGCTCACCCTTTTGCTCCATCAACTGAGCCAATCCAATCCAAGCGCGTCGTTGAAGACTGGGGGCCATGTTTCTATGACTGGCCAACTCTAAAAGTTGCTGCGCTTTGCCCCACAAAGCATGATGCATGCATGTTTGTCCGTACAAGTACTGCAATTCGCTCACTTGCGGGTACAAACGTACCGCTTGCTCCAAGAGGTTCAAGTCTTGTGAATTCGGTGCCAATGCCAAGATCACGGTTTGCAAAAATAAAACCAACTCTTCGCGCATCTCAGGAGACAAGCTTTGAGGTTCTTTCAACAAGATCGCCCTGTCATGGTCAAGCCACTCCTTGGCCATCTCAGCCGAGCCTTCCAAGCTCAACAAACGCTTGGCCGCCAACATGCCAATGCCTTGTAGTTGGCGCTCTTTGGCCTCCAAGCGACCCCAGGTTTTGAGCAACTGCGCCTCATCTTTGGCTTGTGAAAGACAAGATGCAATGAGGCTTTTCAACAAGCTTTGGGCCACACTTGCAGAGAAGGCGCCGTGCTTGGCCAAGAGCTTGGCGGTCTCCAGGGCGAGTTCATGGTGCTCGCTCAAGCGAGCAGCCTTGAGTCTTAACCTCAAAGCCACCGTCCTTCGAGCTGCACCAGCGGACAATTGCGCCAAACTCGACAAGGCCGCCTGCGGGTCCTTGTCCGACAAATGCCACCGAGTCGCCAACAATTGACTGGTCTCCATAGGCTCGACATGAGACGACACTTGCAAGGCTCTTGACCACGACAGGGCTTTTTCAAAGTGAGACTCTCGCCCGACTTGGTCCCTCAAGGCGTGTGCCGCCTCGGCGTGAATCAAATGCAGCATGCATTGAAGCTCAGACAGATAAATTTCTGAGAGCGCATGCTCCATGCGCCCAGAGTTCAAATCTTGCAAAAGCACCAAGGCTTTGTTTGAAGACTTTTGAGCGCGAAGATAGCGACCTGAAGAGAGCTGAAAAATCGATTGCAAGAGCCCTTGCTGAACGGCCCTTTCCTTTTGCAGCAATCGCCACCTTTGAGCCCTTTGGGGCAAGTCCACCAAAAGCTGGGTGCCTCTCAAGGTGAGATACAAGGCAAGAAAGCTTAAACCCCATAACAAAATGACCAAATTGAGCGAGAGATCGACTCTGTAGGGTGGCCAAAAAAGTGTGACCACACCTTGATTGGCACCCAAAAAAATAGACAAAGCCACGGCCACTGCAAACAAAAACAAAAACCAAATGGCAGCGCGCATCTCAGTGCCCTGCCTGCGCTTGCGCAAGGGCCGTCAAACTCTCAGATAGAGTTGGCAACTGCAACTGCTTTAAACTCACTTGAATGCTTTGCAGCAAAGCAATGGCCACTGCTGTGTTCTTTTGATGCAAGTCAAAATATTGATTGATTTCTTTTTGTACGACCGCTGTATCAGCTTTGGCGGTATCCACTTGCCGGGCCAACAAGGCCATCCTGGCGTTGAGCAAACGCAATTTTAAATTCTCACGTACAAAAAAAGCTTGCTCTGGGCTGATCAACACCCCTTGAGGATGATCGATTTGACTCACCCGAAGAAGACCTTTGAGCTCAAGCCAGACCGAGGCAAATGCCTTTTGCCACCACCCTTGGGTGATGCGTTGCGCCCAAGACAGGGACACGTCTTGCGCTGGCACTTGGGAGCCCTCTTTGTGACCCGGGCCTGGTGTTTGAGCTGAGCTTGTACCCAAGGACAAAGCGCTTGAGGAGCCACTTGATGAGCCACTTTCCTTGCTCTTGAGCACATCGTTGCTCAGTGGCAGCTCATCCATCAAGCGAATCATTTCGTCCAACTGAATCAATAAATTCGGCGTGTCGGCCAAAGACGAACTTTTGACGCGATCAATGTCCTTGGCAATGGCACGTTGCACACCACTTAGTCGAGGTTGCGAGATTTTCGCCAAACGCTCTTCAGACGCCTTCAAGGCAGACAGCAAAGGTTGCAAACTTCCTGTCAGCAGGGCCTGCTGTTGAGCCAAACGCAGGGAAGCGTCGATGTCTTCAATCAAGTTCTCGTCTCTGGAGCGACTGAGGCTTTGCATCAAGGCGTCCAATTGCGCTCTTTGTAAAACCACTTCACTCAACTTGTTTTGTGTCAGTGCAAGTTTCGCTGCTGTATCCCGTGTCAAATCAAGCGATTCCTTGGCCAAGCTCTTGGCCTCTAAAGAGGCCAAGGAGGTGTCTGCGCTCTGTCTAGCGACCAGTTCTTGTACATGGGAGAGTTTGTCCCAGAGATAAAAACCCACCACGACCGCAAGAACACTGCAAAAAGCCCAAAGCACAAGAAAAGACTTCAAGAACATGTTGTTAAGAAATTCAGGCACGGCTTTGGCCTTTGCCCGCTCAAGTGATGGATGGGCATGTGTTGTTCGCGCCTCACCTGAATGCACCCTTGAGGGTGGAGCTTCTGAAGCCTTGTCTTGGTCAGAGGTGAGACTGGGTGCAACAGATGCCTTGGCCGACTCAACGCTCGCAAGCTCTTTTTCTGGGGGTTTAGGCGTTGTCTCGTTCTTGTTCATGAGATGGATTCTAGTGACCGCAACACATCCTTCACATCAGGTCGTGACAGGAGAACAACACCAAAACCCAAATCACGAAGTGCTGTGGCAATTCTTTCATGGGTCACAATGGCACAAGCCTGGGAAAAATCGGCCCCCTTTAACTGCTCGGCCAAATTGCTGACCGCTTGGGAGCTGCTGAAAACCCAGACATGGGTGGGCTTTAAAAATTCTCGGACCCTTTGACGCTGCTCTTCACGCCAAATGGGTGAACGCCTTTGGTAGGCCACCACATAGTTCACCTCAAGTCCATGCGCGATGAGTTGTTGACTGAGAAACTCTCGTCCCATGCCATGGGACAAATCTTCAGGCCCACCCGCGTGTTGATCCATACCTCGCACAATCAAGACCTTTTGAGCGGGCTTCACCGTGTGTTGGACACGCAACCAAAGATGCTCACTGTCCCATAGTCCAGACTCATCTTGTGGCATCCAGATGCAAGGTTCACCGACCCCCGCTTTTAACAATGCCGCTTTGCTGCCACCCCCAGTGACCCAACACGGTGTGCGCCAAGCACTCATATCGAATTGAAGGTGGAGAAAGAATTGAGCCACCGCTTGCGGGCTCACAAACATCAACGCTTGGTAGTGATCCACTTGAGAACCAACTGTCTTCAGGGCATTTGGATCTGGAGGACCCTCGATTTCAATCAAGGCCAGATGATGGACTCTTAAGCCCTTGTCTCTCAATGCACTGAGCCAATCCTCGGACGGAGCCTGAGGACGAGTGATCACCACGGTGCGCACAAGGCTTGGGTCGCGCAAGAGTTGTTGGATCATGAAAAAAATTAATTCTGGATCAACTCGATCACAAAGAAAGCACTACACAGGCTTCATCACTCTAGCGCCTGAATCGATCAGCATTTGAGCAACCTGCTCACCCAGTGCCTCAGCAGCCAAGAGGTCGGCCACTTCGGCGGTCAATTTTGCAGTGACCAAGGGGCTTGCCGCCTCCAACTCTCCCCAAGCAGCGCTGAGGGTCAAATACTCCCCTTGAACGGTCGCGTGTGCAGCCAAAGGCATCGAACAGCTCCCGCCCATGCGTCTAGAGACCGCACGTTCCGCAGCAACCGCCAGCCAAGTGGTCTGATGGGACAAGGCCTTGAGCACCTCTTGCACATCCCCTCGATTGGCCCGAATCTCTATGCCCAAGGCGCCCTGACCGGCGGCAGGAAGCATCTCTGTGATTTCAAAGATGTGCCTGATGCGCTCTTGCAGACCCAAGCGCTTTAAACCCGCTGCAGCCAACACGATACCGGCGTACAAACCCTCGTCCAATTTCTTCAACCGGGTATCCAAGTTACCGCGAAGAGGCTCAATCTTTAAATCTGGGCGCAGAGCACGAAGCAGCACTGTTCTGCGCAAGCTTGAGGTGCCAACCGTGGCACCCCTTGGCAAATCTTGCAAACTTGCATGGTGTGAGGACACCCAGGCATCTCTGGGGTCTTCTCGCTCCATGACACACCCCAAGTGAAAGCCTTCAGGCAAATCCATGGGCACATCCTTTAAGGAGTGCACCGCCAAATCCGCTTGACCATTTTCCAAGGCCACCTCAAGCTCCTTGACAAAGAGACCCTTGCCGCCCACTTGGCTCAAGTTGCGATCCAAAATCTGGTCCCCCTGCGTGGTCATGCCAAGCAACTTCACGTCCAAACCGCGCTCGGATAAAAGAGATTGAACATGCTGTGCTTGCCAAAGCGCCAAGCGGCTCTCGCGAGTGGCTATGGTCAAGGTGCGAAGAGGTTGTTTTGCGTCTGAATTCACGATTGATGAAACACCATAAAAAGAATTGATTGGGATCCTAGCACGGCGATGGTCCATGAAGCCTTAGTCCAAACCCCAAAACGGACTCGACGTTCATCTATGGGCTTTAGACAGCCAGGCTCTTCAAGGCGAGCTCTGGGTTGGCAACTTCTTCAGGGCTTGGGTTGCACCCAAGCTCAAAAAACTTCTTGGCCATCATGTGATCCATCACCGCATTCACACTCTCCACACAGGCCAGGCGATCCTGATCGTAGTGAAAAAGTGAAAAACTTTGCTCATTCGCACCTGGGCGCTTGATGGTCTTGGGTGAGGGCGGCAAGAGCCCAACCATTTGAAGTCGCATGGCACCTTGTTCAGACCAAAACCATGGCGTAGGCTTGTACGAGACGGGCTGACCCATGATGCTTTGGGCCGCCACTTTGGCTTGGTCGTTGGCATTTTGGATCGACTCCAGGCGCAGGCCCGCACCAGTCGGCCCGTAAGGAAAGACCGTACAGTCACCGATGGCCCAAACATTGGGCAGCGAGGTTCTCATTTGATCATCCACCACAATTGCGCCGTCGCACGCCAATCCAATCGATTGCGCCAGCGCCGTATCGGCTTGCGCACCAATGCCTAGCAACACGCGTTGCACCTTCAACTCTTGGTCTTGCAAAGCAAGGTGTGTGAGCTGATGGGATTCTGTCTTGTAGCCCGAAATGACACTTTGCAAGCGGATGTCCAGGCCCGCAGCCCTGTGGGTCTTCAACACATGAGCTGACAACTCCATCGAAATGGATCTGGCAAGCAACCTGGATCCGACCTCTAAGACGGTCACCTCTTTTCCTAGGGCTTTGAGCGTTGCGGCCAACTCCAGGCCTATGAATCCTCCTCCGATGAAGGTCACACTTTGGGTGTTGGCCAGTTGTGACCTCAGTGTTTGAGCATCTTGTGCGGTCCTGAGCAAATGCACATTCTCTAGCTCTGGCCCCAACTCAGGCAAGCGCCTAGGGCGCGTACCGGTCGCAAAAACAAGCTTGGAAAAGGCGACACTTTGTCCAGAGCTCAAATGCACCACTTGTTGCGTCAAATCAATGCTTTTGACCGCATCGCCCAAGTGGACTTGAATGCCTTGTTGATCAAACCACGACTGGGCTCGAATGACTTGGACCGTTTCGTCGTCCTTTTTAAAAAAAGCTTTGGACAAGGGTGGGCGCTGATAGGGCAAGACACTCTCTTCACAGACCAAATGCACCCGTTGTCCTTGACCCAATTCGGCCAATGAGGCGCAAATTTGTGCGCCTGCATGTCCACCACCTATGACCACAATGGAGTCTTTGCCCATGTCTTGAATTCCTAAAGTGTTGCTCATCCGAGGAGCGAAAATGACATCATAGGCCTCTTTGACCCCGCTTTTAAGACATTTTAAAGGGTCTGCACCTAACGCTCACCCACAACTGGCACTCACACAAGGCCTGCAACGGCTAAAATAGGTCCATGACTACGAATTCCCTTGATCAAAAATCACAGGCCTGGTCAGGCCTGTTCACTGAACCCATGAGCGAATTGGTTCAACGCTACACAGCGAGCGTCTTCTTTGACCAACGTTTATGGCGAGCCGATATCCAAGGCTCTTTGGCGCACGCTCAAATGCTTTTCGAATGTGGCATTTTAAGCGCCGAGGACTTCGCCTCCATTCAACGTGGCATGGTGCTGATCACCGCGGAAATTGAAGGTGGCGATTTTGAATGGAAGCTGGCCCTAGAAGATGTGCACTTGAACATCGAGGCCAGGCTCACACAGTTGGTTGGAGATGCGGGCAAGAGGCTGCACACCGCGAGATCTAGAAACGATCAAGTGGCAACAGATGTGCGTTTGTGGCTCAGCGCAGAAATCGATTTGATTCGATTGCTTTTGAACGACTTGCAGGCCGCTCTCTTG
>Ga0304729_1002740_pt1 | contig 10314 bp, 9 predicted proteins | sample C_131016_MF_Meta_FD_190475 | JGI IMG/M metagenome (GOLD analysis project Ga0304729, IMG submission 190475) | Freshwater microbial communities from Lake Croche, Canada to study carbon cycling - C_131016_MF_MetaG (v2) (version 2) | ecosystem: Environmental > Aquatic > Freshwater > Lake | place...
CTATTCTTTCTGATGTTTTAGGAAAAAATCATAAAATTTATAACAGTCTTAAATCTGCAAAAAAACCAGTATTCATTATTGGTGAATCTGGACTAAGCGGAGCAAACGGAGAGTTTGTTTTAGAAACTGTTAAGAAGATTTTAAAAGATAACAATTTTTTAAATTCAGAGTGGAATGGATTAAATATTCTTCATAATAACGCTTCAAGCGTGGGTGCAATTTATTTAAATTTAATTAAAAATAATTTCTTAGAAAAATTAAATGATAGCAATTCAAAACTAGTTTATCTTTTAGGTGCTGACAAAGTTAGAATTGATCCTAAAGGTAAATTCATAATCTACCAAGGATCGCATGGTGGATTAAACAGTACCATTGCAGATGTAGTATTACCAGGAGCGGCTTACACAGAAAAAAATGGTTTTTATGTTAACACTGAAGGAAGAGTTCAAGATGCCAAAAAAGCAAGTTTCCCACCAGGCGAAGGTAAAGAAGACTGGAAAATTTTAAGAGCGTTGTCAGATGTATTTAAAAAAACAATCGACATAAACACTCATTTTATTTTAAGAGAGAATTTATTTAAAGACTATCCAGCATTCAAAGAACTAGATCAGTTACCAAAATCATCAGCTGACACTTTAACTGTTAAAAATGTATCTCAAGCCAAAGGAGATATTAAAATTAATGATTTTGATTTTTACTTCTCAAACATTATTGCTGCATCTTCAAAAACGATGCATGAATGTAAAGATGCAAAAATTATATTACAAAAAACAGGAACAGATAATTAATGTTTTTAGAATATTTAAATATAGTTCTTTATGATCTTTTAAAGATCGTGGCACTACTTGTTCCAGTTCTAATTTCTGTCGCGATGATTGTTTGGGTGGATAGACGAGTGTGGGGGGCTGTTCAACTTCGAAAGGGGCCGAACGTGGTAGGTCCTTTTGGTTTACTGCAAACAGCAGCCGATGCGCTTAAATATATTTTTAAAGAAGTAATTATTCCAACTCACGCAAATAAAGTTATCTTTATTATTGCTCCAATCGTAACTATGTCTCTAGCATTAATTGCTTGGGCAGTTATTCCATTTAGCGAAACTCTAGTACTTGCAAATATTAATGTCGGAATTCTTTACATCTTTGCAGTGTCATCCCTTGGAGTTTATGGAATTATTATGGCAGGTTGGGCATCTAACTCTAAGTATCCATTCTTAGGAGCCTTAAGATCTGCAGCGCAGATGGTTTCATATGAGGTTTCAATTGGTTTTATTATTATAAATGTATTGCTATGTGCGGGTTCGCTAAACCTTGTTGATATCGTACTTGCGCAGAAGAATATTTGGTACGCCATTCCCTTATTCCCTATGTTTGTTATCTTTTTTATCTCTGCATTAGCTGAAACAAATAGACCTCCATTTGACTTGCCAGAGGCAGAAGCAGAGCTTGTTGCTGGATATCAAACTGAATATTCAGGAATGATGTACGCATTATTCTGGTTAGGAGAGTATGCAAATATTTTATTATTATGCGGACTTGGTTCAGTTTTATTTTTAGGTGGCTGGTTATCTCCGATAGACGCTTATCCATTTAACCTAGTTCCAGCACCTTTTTGGCTAATATTTAAAATACTATTCTTATTTATCTTATTCGCTTTAGTGAAAGCTATCGTGCCGCGATATCGTTATGATCAGTTAATGCGATTAGGGTGGAAAGTATTTCTACCATTCTCATTGTTCTGGGTAGTTGTAACTGCTTCTTTTTTATATTTTTTTAACTTATTGCCACAATGAAAATAAAATTTTCTAGAGTATTAAAAATAATTTTTTTATCGGAGTTTGTAAAAAGCCTTTATCTTGCTTTTATTTATATGTTTAAAAGAAGAGCAACTATTAACTATCCATTTGAAAAAGGGCCTATCTCTCCAAGATTTAGAGGAGAGCATGCATTACGAAGATATCCAGACGGAGAAGAAAGATGTATCGCTTGTAAATTATGCGAAGCGGTTTGTCCTGCACAAGCAATTACCATTGAAGCCGAACCTAGAGAAGACGGTTCGAGAAGAACAACACGATATGACATTGACATGTTGAAATGTATTTATTGTGGACTTTGTCAGGAGTCTTGTCCTGTGGATGCGATTGTTCAAGGACCTAATTTTGAATTTGCAACAGAAACTAGAGAAGAACTTTATTACAATAAAGAGAAACTTTTAGAAAATGGTGACAAGTGGGAAAAAGAATTAGCTCACAACATTAAAGCAGATAAATCATTTAGATGATAGCACACGCATTAATTTTTTACGTATTGTCAGCGGTTACCATTCTTTCTAGTATTATGGTTATTTCTTCAAAAAATACTGTGCATTCAGTTTTCTTTTTAATTTTAGCATTCGTAAATGTTTCTTGTTTATTTATAATGATTGGAGCTGAATTTGTCGGCATGATCTTACTGATTGTTTATGTGGGAGCTGTTGCGGTGTTATTTTTATTCGTAGTGATGATGTTGGAAGGAAACTTTACTAAAGTTAAACAAGGTTTTCTTCAATACATGCCATTTGGATTTTTTATTGCAGCAGTAATATTTTTTGAATTAATAATTATTATTGGAAGCTGGAAGTACAAGCCTGAATTTATTAATACTGCAAAAATTGTATATGACGCAAAGGATACAAATACTCAGCAAATTGGAAAATTACTTTACACAGATTACTTTTTACAATTCCAGCTTTCAGGAGTGATCCTATTAATGGCCATGATAGGAGCTATTTTACTTACTTTTAGACGAAGAGATAACCTTAGAAGACAGGATATTTTAAAACAATCCTCTAGAGAGCGAGAGGATTCAATTCGTCTTGTAGATGCTGAAAGTAATAAGGGAGTAAAGATTGATGATTGAAATTACTTTAGCTCATTACTTATTCTTATCTGCAATCATATTTACATTAGGGGTTTTTGGAATTTTTGTTAACCGTAAAAACGTGATTGTTATCCTAATGTCTATTGAGTTAATTTTATTATCGGTAAACATTAACATGGTCGCTTTCTCTGTTTATTTACAAAATATAACTGGGCAAATCTTTACACTCTTTATATTGACAGTTGCTGCTGCAGAAGCTGCAATTGGTCTTGCTATACTTGTAGTGTTCTTCAGAAACAGAGGATCTATTCAAGTTGAAGATATTAACTCGATGAAAGGTTAAATGATTTATTTAATATTATTTTTACCTTTACTTGGATCGTTTATCTCAGCTTTCTTTTATAAAAAAATTGGTGATATTGCTTGTCAGATTATAACATCTGCATTTGTTGTATTAGGTGCAGTTTTTTCATCTGCTATTTTAATTGAAACTATTAAGATAGGAAAAGTTTATCAACTTCCACTATTTGATTGGATTAGTTCTGGATCTTTAAAACTTCATTGGTCAATTTATGTAGATTCATTAACTGCTGTAATGCTAGTCGTTGTTAATTCTGTTTCAGCTTTAGTTCATATCTATTCAATTGGTTATATGAGCCATGATCCACATAAACCAAGATTTATGTCTTATCTTTCTCTTTTCACATTTGCGATGTTGTCATTAATTACTGCAGATAATTTTTTACAATTATTCTTTGGTTGGGAAGGGGTTGGACTTGCTTCTTATTTATTAATTGGTTTCTGGTTTAAAAAAGAATCAGCAAACAATGCTTCGATGAAAGCGTTCATCGTTAACAGAGTGGGAGATCTAGGTTTGTTAATTGCAATGTTTTTAATTTTTAAAACATTTGGAACTTTAACCTTTAGTGAAGTTTTTTCGCAAGCTGCTGCTCAGTCTAAAAATAGCATTAATATTTTCGGTGGTGATTACAATTTAATTACAACAATTTGTGTATTCTTATTTATTGGGGCAATGGGTAAATCAGCGCAAATTATTTTACATACTTGGCTTCCGGATGCTATGGAAGGACCAACGCCTGTGTCTGCATTAATCCATGCTGCAACCATGGTTACAGCTGGAGTATTTTTAGTTGCAAGATGCTCGCCTTTATTCGAGTACTCACAATATGCTTTGAACTTAGTTGCATTCGTTGGTGCAACAACAGCAATCTTTGCAGCATCCATTGCAATTGTTCAAACAGATATCAAAAGAATTATCGCTTATTCTACATGCAGTCAGTTAGGTTACATGTTTTTTGCAGCAGGAATGGGCGCTTATAACGTTGCTATATTTCACTTATTTACTCACGCCTTCTTTAAAGCTCTTTTATTCTTAGGAGCAGGTTCAGTTATTCATGCATTTCACGACGAACAGAATATAGAAAAAATGGGTGGAGTTTGGAAAAAAATTCCACTGACTTATGTTTTGATGTTAATCGGCACTCTTGCATTAACAGGATTTCCTTTGTTAGCAGGATTTTATTCAAAAGATGCAATTATAGAGTCTGCTTATTTTTCTAAAAGTTTATTTTCAGGTTACGCATTTGTAATTGGAATTGTGACCGCTTTCATTACTTCAGTTTATTCTTGGAGATTAATTTTTAAAACTTTCCACGGCAAATATAACAACAGTATGAGTTTTGAAAAAGTTCATGAGTCAGGACCAGTTATGTTAATTCCTTTATTATTGCTTGCAGTAGGCGCAATATTCTCAGGTTATGTATTTCATGAAATATTCATTGGAGAGAAAACTGAATTCTGGGGTAAAGCTATATTTTTCTTAAATCATGTTGAACACGGACATCCGCCAATGTGGTTAATTATTTTAGTTCCGACATTAGTGATTTCATCAATTCCACTTTCATTTATTTTATTTTTAAAGAGAAAAGAAATCGTTGAAAGTTTTATATCGATTAATAAACCAATTCATACATTCTTAGTTAAGAAATGGTACTTTGATGAATTATATGATTTAATTTTTGTAAGAACTTTTAGAAATATTGGAACATTCCTTTGGCAAAAAGGAGACGTGAATACTATCGATGGTTATGGGCCAGATGGTATTGCAAAAGTTGTAAAAAAAATATCTGAACGAGCAAGCAAAGTTCAGTCTGGTTACTTATATCATTATGCAACAGTAATTCTTGTAGGACTTTCTTTAATTATAACTTTTTTAATTATTATCTAATATGAACTTTCCAATTTTATCTTTCTTAACTTTCTTTCCTTTAATTGGAGTTGCTTTAATTCTTCTTAAAAGAGGTACAGAAGACACTACTGCGCGTTTCTCTAAAAATATTGCAATTATTTTTTCTATTACTAATTTTTGTGTTTCTTTGTTGTTATGGATTAAATTTGATTTAAAAAATCCAGGTTTTCAATTTGTTGAAGAGACAAAATGGATTAAAAATTTTGTTTCTTACAAAATGGGCATCGATGGTATTTCGATATTCTTAGTAATACTTACAACTTTTATTTCACCACTCTGTATCTTTGTAGCCATCAACAGCTTAAAGAAAAGAATTAAAGAATTTTTAATAGCAATTCTAATCATGCAAACTTTTATGATAGGAGTTTTCTGTGCGCTAGATCTATTCTTATTCTTCTTATTCTTTGAAGGCGGATTAATCCCGATGTTTCTAATTATTGGAATTTGGGGTGGAGAGAGACGCGTTTATTCAGCGTTAAAGTTTTTTTTATATACGTTTTTAGGCTCAATTTTCATGCTGATAGCGATTATTGCCATCTATTGGAACATGAACACTTTAGACATTGTTCAATTAATGGGATCTAAAATTCCAGAAAATTTACAATACTGGATGTGGTTTGGTTTCTTTATTTCCTTAGCAGTAAAACTTCCGATGTGGCCTTTTCATACATGGTTGCCAGATGCTCACGTTGAAGCGCCAACGCCAGGATCTGTAATTTTAGCTGCAATCTTGCTTAAAATTTCTGGTTATGGATTTATTAGATTTTCTTTAGGATTATTTCCAATCGCATCCCATTATTTTGCAGACTTTGTATTTGCGCTAAGCGTTATTGCAATTATTTACGCATCTCTAGTGGCACTGATGCAAAAAGATATGAAAAAGCTCATCGCATACTCATCAGTTGCGCACATGGGTTATGTAACCATTGGTATTTTTTCATTTACCAAACAAGGAATAGATGGGGCAATATTTCAAATGATTAGTCATGGATTAATCTCTTCATCCTTATTCTTATGCGTTGGTGTTTTGTATGACCGTGTGCACAGTAGATTAATTCAAGATTATTCAGGTGTTGCAAATATTATGCCAAAGTTTGCTTTAGTATTTGTGTTCTCGTCACTTGCAAACGTGGGTTTACCTGGAACTAGCGGATTTGTTGGGGAGTTTTTAACTTTGATTGGAACCTTTAAAGTTAATTATATCGTATCTATTGCAGCAGCAACCGGAGTTATTTTGTCTGCAGCTTATTCATTGTGGTTATGTAAACGAGTTGTGTTTGGTGAGTTTAAAGTTAATAACCATGGTGAAACGTTATTAGATTTAGATAAAACAGAAATTACTATTCTATTTACGTTATCAGTTTTAACAATTTTATTTGGAGTTTATCCAAATTTAATATTAGAACCAATTTCATCGTCAGTAGATTTAGTTGTTAAAAATATTGGAAACATAAAATGAAAAGTATTGTCCCAGAATTATTTTTATTATTAAGTTCATTCTCCTTATTAATTATTGGAGTCTTCAGAAATACTTTTAATAAAATAATCAATCATTTAGTTGTTGGGTTACTAATTCTTGCAATTGCAGTAATTTATACAAATTATTCTGATTCAAGCGTTTTATTTGGTAATAGCTATACGATTGACCCGTTATCAAACTTTATGAAAATATTAGTTTTGATTTCAGTATTATTTACAATTTTAGTTTCAAACTCTTATTTAGAAAGATTAAATATCGCAAAATTCGAATATCCAATTATTTTATTATTTTCGACACTTGGAATGTTCGTGATGATTAGCGCTAATAACTTAATTGTTTTTTATTTAGGTTTAGAGCTTCAGTCTTTATGTCTTTATGTTCTCGCTGCCATCAATACAAAATCACTTAAATCCTCTGAAGCTGGTCTAAAATACTTTGTTTTAGGCTCATTATCTTCAGGTCTCTTATTATATGGTTGTTCTTTGGTTTATGGATTTACAGGTTCAGTTGATTATTCAGTAATTGCTAAAGTGGCTAGCATAAATAGCGGTGCTTTAAAGTTTGGTTTAGTTTTTATTCTTTGTGGAATTGCATTTAAAATATCTGCAGTGCCTTTTCATATGTGGGCACCGGATGTTTATGAGGGATCGCCAACATCAGTTACTACTTTCTTTGCTATGGCTCCAAAAGTTGCGGCCATTTCAGCATTGATTAAATTTTTAAATATTCCTTATGGAAATTTTATTGAAGAGTGGAGAACAATTATTATTGTTCTTTCCATAGCATCAATGTTCTTAGGCGCAGTTGCTGCGATTGGGCAAAATAACTTAAAACGACTGATGGCTTACAGTTCTATAGGACATGTTGGTTTTATTCTTGCTGGTCTATCTATCGCAACTCCAGAGTCTTTAAGCGCAGTATTAGTTTATATCGTCATCTACGTTTTTATGAATATTGGTGTGTTTGCATGCATTATGTCTTTGAATAGAAACGGAGTTTATTTTGAAAATATTTCTGATCTATCGGGACTTTCCAAGCATCATCCACTAATTGCTATTTGTCTTACGATATTAACATTTTCACTAGCAGGAATTCCACCCCTTGCAGGATTTTTTGCTAAATTTTATATTTTCTTAGCTATCATTCAGCACAAAGTTTATTACCTTGCAGTAATAGGATTGTTATCAGCAGTGATTGCAGCTTTTTATTATTTAAGAATTATAAAAGTTATTTACTTTGATGAGGCCAAAGAAAGTTACGACAAAACTCCAAATTTTGGATTAAGATTTTCTATTGTAGTATCAACTGTTTTTATATTGTTTTATTTTATCGACCCATCCTCACTTAATACGGTCGTAGAAAGCCTTAGTAAGAATATAAGATAAATGAGTTTGCCTATTTTTAATTTCGATAAAATCGAGAGCACGAATGATTTTGCAAGAAAATTAATCACTGATCATAAAATTTTAAAAGGCATTGTTACTGCAGATGAACAAACAAAGGGCAGAGGCAGATTTGGTAATACCTGGAAATCACCTAAAGGTAATTTGTATTTTAGTATTTTTTTTCCAATTTTAAGATCTAGTTTAAAAAAAGTTCAGTTCCTTGTTCAATTGCAAGTTGGAAAAATTTTAAAAAGTTATGGCGTTAGAAATATTTCACTTAAATGGCCAAATGATATCTATGTGAAAGATAAAAAAATTTGTGGAATTTTACAGGAAAGTATTATTTTTAATAAATTTTTTTTAATTATTGGAATTGGTATTAATATTAAATCATCACCCAAAATTAAAAAATACCCAACTACTTACTTGAATAAAGAAGTTAAGGAAAAGATTGGTATAAGTGATTTAATAGAAAAACTTAAAAAGGCTTTTGATACTAATATTATTGATAAAAAATATTCATTTAAAAAGATTGTAAGTGAGTGGAATAAACATACTTTTAAGAAAAATAAGTTTATAAATTTCAAAATAAATAATAAGATTTATAAGGGCATTTATAAAGGTATTAATAATAACGGTGCTTTGATTTTAGAGCACAATAATCGCAAGGATTATTTTACGCAGGGTAGTTTAGTTTGAATTATTTAATCATCGACATCGGCAATACTAATATTGATTTTGTTAACTTTAATAAATTAACTAAAAAATACTCAAATCCATTTACCATTGATACTGCTGAAGTTTTAAATAATCGTATTGGCCTTATTAATAAGAAAATTAAGAAAAATTATTTTAAAGCAGCTTTATGTTCAAGTGTTGTACCTCTTGCGTTTACTAAATTAAAAAAATTTTTAAAGAAAAAAAATATCTTTTTATCTGAGATTAAAGACAGAAAAATTCATCTTCCTATTAAGATAAAATTAAAAAAACCAAAACAAGTAGGCTCAGATCGAATTGTAAATTCTGTTGCCGCATTTAAAATTTATAAGAAAAATTCAATTATTATTGATTTTGGTACAGCAACTACTTTTGATGTTATAGTGAAAAATAGCTACATTGGTGGAATGATTACTCCTGGAATCAATTTGTCATTAAAAGTTTTAAAACAAGCAACAGCTAAACTTCCGTTGATTAAATTAAAAAAAACTAACAAATACATAGGAAAAGACACAATTAGTGCAATGAATAATGGTATGTACTGGGGCTATATTGGTTTAATTAAAGAACTTGTGCAAAAAATTATAAAAGAAACAAATAAAAAGTATTTAGTTATTTTTACGGGTGGACTTGCAAATATTTTCTTTAACTCATTTCCATTTAAAGACAAAGTGATTGATCAGCAAATCACTTTGAAAGGAATAGCTGAAACTTTAAAATTTAATTTGAGAAATATTTAATGGCAAAAAGTGGACAAGAGTTAGTTTACTGTTCTCTAGGAGGAGCGGGTGAAATTGGGATGAATTTAAATCTGTTTGGTTATGGAAAACCAGGCGATTATAAATGGATTATTGTTGATATCGGAGTTACATTTTCAGATGATAATATTCCAGGAATCGAAGTCATTTTACCTAATCCAGAGTTCATCGTTAATCAGAAAGAAAATTTATTAGGAATTGTTTTAACTCATGCTCATGAAGATCATGTGGGTGCAATAGCTCATTTATGGCCGATGTTGGAATGTTCTATTTATGCAACTCCATTTACTGCGGCAATTGTAAAAGAAAAATTTAAAGAACAGAAAATTAACATCGGCAACCATTTAAAAATTGTTAAATTAGGAGGGAATGTAAAGCTTGGTGAATTTGATATTGATTATGTCACTCTTACTCATTCCATTTTAGAGCCATGCGGACTTGCAATCACTACTCCCGAGGGAATAGTGCTTCATACTGCTGACTGGAAGATTGATGATAATCCTTTAATTGGTGAAAAAACTGACGTTAAAAAATTAACTGAACTTGGGAAAAAGGGTGTTCTCGCAATGGTGTGCGATTCCACTAATATTTTTAACTTAGGTTCATCCGGTTCAGAAAGTTTAGTTAGAACGGGACTTTTGACTGTTTTAGAGAAGATGAAGAATAGAATTGTAATCACTTCTTTTGCATCCAATGTTGCTCGTATGGAAACAGTTTTTAAAGTTTCTGAAAAAATTGGCAGAAAAGTTTGTTTAGTTGGAAGATCTATGGGTCGTATTTACCAACTTGCAAGACAGTGTAATTATTTACAAGATATTGAAACTCCAATTGATGTTAGGGACTCAAAAAA
>Ga0304729_1002742_pt1 | contig 10310 bp, 18 predicted proteins | sample C_131016_MF_Meta_FD_190475 | JGI IMG/M metagenome (GOLD analysis project Ga0304729, IMG submission 190475) | Freshwater microbial communities from Lake Croche, Canada to study carbon cycling - C_131016_MF_MetaG (v2) (version 2) | ecosystem: Environmental > Aquatic > Freshwater > Lake | place...
ATTTATTTTTTTTTATTACCGATTTCAAAATCGTTATTTTTTATCTTATACAATACATATAATTTTATTATTACTCTTATTCAACCTCACGCAAAGGGTGGGGCCTTTGCCTTCTGATAAAAAATAATCATTTATTATTTTCTTCAGTACTTTTTTCATCTGTTGGTATTGTTATTGTTGGTGGAGGACTGTTAATAATACGTGAATTAACATTTACTATATGTAATCCATTCGCAATTTCAGGAATAGCACACGTTGCATCTTTGAATCTATTTTGAAAATCTTTTATTATACTATCTGGTATTGGTGGAGATATTTCTAATTGGCGTTCTATACTATCTCTTGTTATTTTTAACAAGTCTTGTGCTGACATTCTTTCTGACCTTGGAAGTGTTAATTCTATTGTTAAGAACTTTGCAATTTTACTATATTGAATTGCTGACATTCTGTGGCCCTCACAACGCTTTGCAAATCCAAAGAAGGTTCCTATTGTACTAATTACACCTGTAAAGAGTGATACTGAACCTATACCAATTGAACCCATCATACCATCAGGAAATATAGATGATGAAGTACCTGATAGAAATCCTACAAGAGTTGATAATACTATTGTTGGAAGTGCTACTAAAGTATTACGAATTGCGTAGTGAGCTTCTGCTCTTGTATGAAGCCAAGCATATCCACTACATCTTTCCGCTTCATCTGCTATTAACCGTTCTAAGTCGCCGTTGTATGTGATTTTACGCTTTTCGTCTTCTTCGCTCATCTGATATGCTCCGGAGAAAAATAAATACTTAATTAATATAATTGAGGATGAGTATGCCCACGTACTAGCATTCTTGAATTAATACTATTAGGCCAGAAATATTTGCGTACAACATCTTCTACATCCTTCTGGTGAAAGTCTTTACAACTAAATACATCTATATAAGCATCATTTGTATCTTCTGCAAAGTGCGCTATTATATTACTAGTTTCTATTAACTGTACAAGAGTATAACCAATTTTATCACCAGAACCAAAATGCTTTACCCACGGGTCGCCGTACGGAACCATATCAATACGTTCTACAAGCTCCTTTGAGAATTCTGTAATTCTATAAGGACAGCGTATCATTTGAGGCACACAGCTTTTTAAGTCCATCACTAAATGTTTTCCCCAGCCAATCATATATATTATCGGGAGATAATATTATCTATTGATATTATCAACATACTAAGTTGTGTTCGCATCATTTCTAATTTTTCTGAAAGTTCGTAGTTCTTAGAAAGAAACTCCGCCTCCGACGCTATTAAATCAATTTTTTTTAAGACTTCTAGCAGTTTATCGGGGTTAATAGACGGCATATTATTTAGTAGTACTATTTTTTATATTGGCTATATTATATAGTATGCCCTTCTTTTTGGAAATCGGAAGCGGTGGCCATTCTTTCGGCGGTAAAGCAATCGTGGTCAATTCAAGAACAGGAGAACACAAGAGTCTTCATCCTATCCCTCTTGCGAAGGCTAAGGCACAGAAGAGGCTGTTGGAGGGTATAGCGGAGAAAGAGGATGACCCTCATCCCCACAAGTTTATAAAAAAAGTAGTAGAAGGCCCTAAGTTCCGAGCGGGAGCAGATAAACATATTGCTGATAAATACTATTTGAATTGATTTTTTTGTTTGCGTATAGTATAAGATGAAAGACGCTCTAATATCGGTCAAGCCCGAAGATTTGAATCAATCTCCCTACGAGGCCCGTTCTGCCCGTATATCTTCTGTTTATAGAGAACACAGACATCCCCCAGCAGTTAAGGATTATGTTGGTGATGCGAAAAGCCTCCGAGAGTACGTTCTCCGACTATCGCTCTTCCCGAATTTGGCTAATAGAACTACCGTGAGAATGTCTGATTAAAATAAAAATGTTTTTATATATATAGAATGGATTTTGTACCAAGTGAAAAGGCTACGCCTATTCGTGAGCCTTCAACAGCGAATTTGATGATTGATAGCGCAGATAGAAATCCCGAATTTATTTTTCCAAATGACTTTACTATTACGAAGACCAATAGCATTCTGAACGGTTTTTTTACCCGAATTGGTACTACAGAAGTCGTGCTTGATTGGTTTCAGGAGAACATATCTCCGGGCGATATTACGGACAGTCTTGTAGCAACAGTAACGGCTGGAGCAACCCCTGGTACTTATACTTTTAATGCCCCTACCGGGTTCTATACACAAGCGCAACTCATCCAGTGGATGATTATACAATTAAATAGTATTCCTGGTGGTATTACTTGGACGGTCAGCTCTACAGTAGGCTCTGGCGTTGCTGTAATAGCTTCAGGTAATATTACAATTGGATTTTCTGGTTCTATTGCCAGCAAACTTAAAATAACAAGTGCGCCAGTTGCTTACGGACCCGGTGATGGGTTCCCTATCTTCGCAGTGGATTTACGTCTATATTCTTATATTGACTTTGTAAGCACACAACTTACTTATAATCAAAATGTAAAGGATGCTTCAACTGCAAAAATTGTACGTGATGTTCTTTGTCGCTGGTATTTCGCTTTTGACCAGCCCCCTACATTTGATACTTACGGATTTCCGATTCTAATGGGCTACACGCCGTTCTGCCTCCGCAGACTGTTCTCTCCTGCAAAACAAATTAAGTGGGAAGGCAATATGCCCGTAGGAAATTTGTCTTTCCAAGTATATCAGCCCAACGGCGATTTGGCCAATATGAATTATAGAACCAATTTTCAGATGACGCTACAAGCATCTGAGGTATGAGCAAAGACCCCCCTCTTTGGCTTAGGCTAGAAAATCTAACGAATGCTCTGATTCTTCCGAATCTACAGAAGATGAAGAAGGAGTTGAAGAAGGAGTGATAATATCGTAACGCTCTTGTAGGTCTTTAGAGTGTAGCATTTGTTTTGCAAGTTGCTCCTTCTCTGTTATAGTTCTCTTAACAGATAAGAAGTATTTAATATAAGAGTGACGTAGTAGATTAATACTCATACTCTTACCACTTAGCTTCTCAAAGATACTTGTAACTCTCTTTGACAAGACATTTTCTGACATACATAACAGCTTATCACCAGATTCCTTTCTAGCTTCTTTTATAAGTAGTATAAGGTTAATTGGTAGTGTGCGCACTTGCTTACCGAACGTTTTAGAAGTTTTATATTCTTGTAGAACAATTCGCCAATTTATAAGGTTGTTTGAAGACACAATATAATTTCCAGCACGGCCCTCAGCATAACGAGGGTATATTTGAAGGTTTGTAAAGTCTGCTCTCAGTGGAGGCATTTCAGTATAGAAACTGTAGATTAATAGGTCATCTTTTGACAATTCTTTTACAGCTTTCTCTTTTAGTTTTAATACGTCATTCCACTCTAGCATCTCGCTCATCTTGGCTTCTGGTAGAATCTGCTTTTTCGCTAAATCCTTTCGTAGCGCTTGTAGGCGCTTGGACTCGGTTGTATAAGCAGTAAGGTCTGTTGTTGGCCACTCGGTCCGTAAATACCAAAGAATAGCACTTATAAAGGAGTTTTGCGTACTCAGAGAGTTCGTCTTTGAAGAAGAAGAATTAATCCAGTTAATAACTAGTTTTGGATGCTTTTGAATCAAGGGGAATATATCCTCTTGCTTCAAACGGTTTATACAACATTCGTAGCACTTTTTAGTATTAGAAGTAATTGTACTCATATCTACTATTTACATTAATTATTTTTTGGATCAATTTTTTGACCGGGGTTATTCCAGCCTAGGTAGGCCCATCCAGCCGTATTCTTGTTGTAAAAGGTCTAGCATTCTGAGATGATTTTGATTCATTCTATAACCAAATTCGGATTTCTTATAATTTTCCCAGCGTTCTTCCCAGTATTTATCGGTCTTTGTATTATCGCTTTCTTTCCACAAAAGTATAAGATGCTCTTTTCTTGTCATACTAAATGCTGGACAAAGTATTTGGAATTGCTCCTTTGTAAAGAATTTCATTTTCTATTATTAGCTGTATAAAATAAATTAAATATTTAGCGAGGTTAAAAAATTTGACAATCGTTTTTATATCTAATAATATTCAAATGATTGTTGGTAAATCTGGAGAAAAAAATATTCATCAGAGAGTGAATGGTAGTTGGATTGTAAGGATATGCAGAAATAATATAGTTGTATTCAATAAGACTTTTAAGACTCTTGAATTGGCTATTAATATGCGAGATGATTTTATTCAACAACTTTCGTCCAAGCCTCTATTGGGATGTAGAAGTGTTCCTGACGGCTTGGATGCCAATAAGGCACTTGCCTTTCAAAAGTGTTAAAGAGTTCTTCTTCATACTGAAGAAACCAGAGTGAATTATCTGCTTCAAAATAATAAAAATATACAGCATCTTTTTGGTTGTCCTTAGGAATTTTACTTGTCGGAAGTAACCAAGTATCATTCGTGTCGGGAAGTAAGGGTCGTCCTTTATTATCGGTCTTTCTTCTGCTCTTCAGTTCAATATAGAAATCGTTGGAGTTATAATCAAATTGTGCGAATCTTTCTTTCGTCTTTGTACAAGTTTCACCAATCACTTCCTCTATTCGTTTCTTCAAGGTGTCTTCTTTATCAAATCCAAAGGTATGTAGCTCACTCAGTGTCATCTACTGTAGATTCAGCTTTTTTATCTGCAAGAATTACGACGGTTGTGGCATCTTCCTTTATTACTACGTTTGCCGGAAGGCCTCGGAGGGTGCCTTCTAATAGACTCTTGAGGCCTACAGCAGTTTCCTCATCCTTACAACGACAACCGATTTCAAAGTCATCTTGTTTATCTGTTAGTACTTTCAAGTAATCAAGAAGCATACGAACACTTACACGAAGGATTTTTTCAGCTGACATTTCTAATATAGCACTTTGTTTTATTTTATTTTTTAGGACGCAAATTTTCTATTATAGTAATATAATGTCGGCTTCTTCATCTCCTACTGTAGATTTACCCGGCTCTGTTATAGATGTATCGGGGGCTGTAGTGGATGTATCGGGGGCTGTAGTGGATGTATCGGGGGCTGTAGTGGATGTATCCGGGGCTGTAGTGGATGTATCGGGGGCTGTAGTACCGGAAGTTTGTCTTAGCTGTGGGCGACCGCTTGATGATTCGTCTTCCTCCTCCTCCTCCTCGTCATCTTCTTCTTCGGATACTGAGTAATTGTTTTAAAAAGAAAATATCGTAATATAGTATAAGATGAAGCTGGAATCTATAACGCCCTCAGACAGCAAGACGAAAAAGTACAAAGCAGTTTTTCTTCTTGACGATAATAAGACAAAGACAATTCAATTTGGGGCCAAAGGATACAAGGATTTCACGGACCACAAGGACGTTGATAGGAGATATTCCTACTTGAAACGCCACGGAGCTAGAGAAGACTTCAACAATCCCCTTACGGCAGGGGCTTTATCCCGCTGGATATTGTGGGAGAAGCCTACAATCAGGGAATCAATAGCGTACTTCAAGAAAAAGTTTAAGTTGTAAAAAGGTGATAGTATAGTGATAGTATAGTGAATGAAAGGAAGACAACGTTGGCTGGCTTTGGACAGCTTGTTAGGGGGGAGGGGTAAATTATTTTTTATAATTTTTTTATTTAGACACCCCCCCTTAGAAGACTTCATCACGATTAATATAGCTTTCCAAACTTATCACTATACTATACTATACTATCACTAAATATAATCATCCCAATCAATACTAGGATTATATTCTTTTAGTTTAATATTCAAATCTTCTCTAAAATCTTCATCTTTCTTTTCAACAAAGAAATCCATAAGAGAATCAAAAGCAGTGAGTCTATCCTTATTAATTTCAATATCATCCTTACATCTTTTCAAGTCTTTCTCTAGCGTTTTAATTCTTTCTTGTAATGCTATAACATCATTTGTACTACCTTCTACAATTACCTCTTCAGTTGGTTTTAAAGATTTTAATACCTCAAGGTGCCTATCCTTATTACAACATTCCCGCAAGTGTTTAGTAGCAAGTTCAATACGTCCCCAAAATTTATTACAACCAAAGCAGATATAAATAGGATGATTATCTTTATCATCTACCATTTTTACAGTAAATACCGGGAGTGATTTGCCCTTTAAAGATGCGTTAATAGTATGTTTTGTCTTTTCATTATAAAGTGCCTCTTTATGTTTCTTTATAAGATGGTTAATATAATGTTGATTCACACTATTGTGATCACAATATCCACAACAATACTTGTATGTCATCTACTATTGCTCTTATTTTTATATTGTCAATTTTTTATTAACAGTATAAAATACGTCTGAGCTGTAAAAAGGTGATAGTATAGTGATAGTATAGTGATAGTATAGTGATAGTATAGTGAATGAAAGGAAGACAGCGTTGGCTGGCTTTGGACAGCTTGTTAGGGGGGAGGGGTAAATTATTTTTTATAATTTTTTTATTTAGACACCCCCCCTAGAAGACTTCATCACGATTAATATAGCTTTCCAAACTTATCACTATACTATCACTATACTATCACTAAATATAATCATCCCAATCAATACTAGGATTATATCCTTTCAATTATATTATTGATACAGTAGGTTGAATATGATAATTGTTTTAATTTAATCTCTCTTTCTTTAACTTCAATCTTCTCCTTTTTCCGCTTGATTGATTTCTTACAATCTTCATCTACATCTTCCTCTTGCATTTCAATCTTTTTTTCAAACGCTGTTAGGCTGTCATCTAGCTTCTTCTTCTGCATTTCAATCTTTTGCCTAAACTCTTCTAGCTTATTATTTAAATTTATCTTTTCTTTATCTCTTTCATCCTCTTTTGATTTTGTATATAATACGAGTTCCTTCTCTAATTCTTTAATTTTATCTTCCGTATTTTTAAAATGCTGTTCCTTTTGGTATTTGAAATATTCTAGTTGTTTTAGTTTTTTCTCTTCTTGTAATGCCATTCTTGAATATTGCTCTTATTTTTATATTGTCAATTTTTATTAACAGTATAAAATACGTCTGAGTTGTAAAAGGTGATAGTATAGTGATAGTATAGTGAATGAAAGGAAGACAACGTTGGCTGGCTTTGGACAGCTTGTTAGGGGGGAGGGGTAAATTATTTTTTATAATTTTTTTATTTAGACACCCCCCCTTAGAAGACTTCATCACGATTAATATAGCTTTCCAAACTTATCACTATACTATCACTATACTATCACTAATTATAATATATATCTTCTAGACAACTATATCAAGATTTTTATAGCTTTCTAAATCTTCATAACTACTATTTTCATCTTCCTCATCATCTTCAGCCTCAAGTACTCTCTTCTTCATTATATCCCTATCTAGCTTTATAGCATCTTCTCTTTCAGCTTCACTATAAAATACTCTTCCTTGATAAAAATATCTCTTCTTCTGTGCTATCTGTCTAAATGATGAATTGAGTTCTTTTTCATATTGTTCAAATTCATTCAATCTTTTGATTTGATATTCTCTTTCTTTTAAGAGTTCGTTCTTCTTGAATTCATATACCTTATCCTCTACAACTTCCTCTCTTTGAATTATATTATCCATACAATATTTCTCGTAAGTCTGCTCTGTATCTTCTAACTTCTTCTTCTCATCTTCAAGCTTTTCTGCCTTCTTTTCAATTAATTGCTCACATTTATCTTTGGCTTCTTGTTTTTGTCTTTCAATCTTTTCTGTAAATTCTTGTAGCATTCTATCTAATTTTGATAATTCTTTATCTCTCTTGTCTTCTAGTGATTCTGTAATTGTTGCAATTTGTTTATTTACATCTTTAATCTTCTCTTGTGTGAGCTTAGAATGTTTCTCTTTTTGGTCTTTGAAGTACTGTATTTGTTTCTCATTCTTCGGGTCAATTTGTTTTACCTTTTGAGCCTTTTCTAGCTTGGAAAGTTGTTCGTTTATGTTTGCAATTTCAGTACGGCAATCATCTGAGGCACTCATTACTTCTATACTATAGTATTAGAAAATCTTTAAGCGAGGGGGGGGTGTCGGGATTTTTAAATTATATTATATTTTTTACCCCCCCCCCCTAAACCGGGAATATTCAGCCAGAATAATATCTTTGACTGGTAAGTAGAATGAGTACAATAATAGCACACTTCCTAGACCAGCTACACAAGTTTCACCAATCCCAGTGGAGAATTGAAAAAGACCCCGAAGGAAATTGGATTATTTTACAAACAGTTGATAGAATATTAATATACATTATCAATTATATGCTAGAGAACAAAATAAACTTTCTAAGAGGCATTTCTATAACAGAACATACAAATTCTGGTAAGGGTACTTCATACATACTGACAAAAACTAAGTAAATGTAATAGTAATAGGCTCATACGTCTTTATAATACTTAGTTGATTGCCTCTAGGAACAAGAGGGATTCCGTCTTTAATAATAACATCTCCACGCTTGAAGAAGAATTTACTACCAGATTGTATAACGCTTGGAGGTGGTAAAGGATTTTGTATATCAAGAGAGTAATACATAAGAGAAAAACGAGAACCTTGGAAGTCCTCTATTTCATACTGTAGTGCTGAGAAATCGGTTATAAGAGGAGTTCTTATATCTTTTTTTTCGCCTCCAGTTATAAGACTACCGCCAGTATAGTCGCCAAACGAAACTAGGAAAGACACCCCCCTTTGGGTCTTTGTCTTTTTGCTCCTATCTTTGTAATTTTGCGTTATTATAATACTTGTATAAGGAATTTTAACATATTTACTACCAAACTCTAATAAGAGCTTGTATAGATAGGGACGTAGCCAACAAAGCCTACTATAATCTATTGGAAGCGAACGGCTATTCACTAAACCAAATATTTGTGATTTGCCAATACCAGATTTAAGACGACTCTTATTTGTTTCCAACGGTCGTCTATTCAGTTCCTGAATGATAGGGTCAAAGGCTTCTGCAGGGATGCTCATCTCTATTATATTTGTGATAAATTATTCAAGAAACTAACCACAGGTTGGTCCTTTGAATAAAAACTGCTAATTTACTCCTTCTTCTTCATCATACGAATCTTCGCCATATGAGCCTTCGCTTCCTCAGAACCCTTGGCGGGGCGACCCTTCTTCTCAGGGGCCTTCGCCTCTTCTTTCATCATCATCTCAGGTACTTCAGCCTTCGGGGCCTTCTTCGGGGCCTTCTTCGTGGCCTTCTTAGGGGCCTTCTTAGCGTGTTTGGGGGCCTTCGCCTCTTCTTTCATCATCATCTCAGGTACTTCAGCCTTCTTATGCGCCTTCTTAGAGTGTTTGTGGGCCTCAGCGTGAATTTCAAGAGGGAACTCCTCTCTCTTAGCATCCTTAACACTCTCTACAGCGGACTTATATACTTTGGCAGGTGCAGAAGCAACAGAGGCGACCGGGGGAGTTTCCTCAAGACGTAGCTTCATCTTCTGAATAACATCAGAAATATCAGACTTCTTCATCTTGCTAATAGGGGCGTGTTCGGGATGGCTCTTGCGAAGCGCTTTTAGCTCTGCACGTAGTTCGGAAGCAGAAGGCATTTCTTATACTTCTTTATTAGAAAAAAAATATCAGAAAAATTTACTTTAATAAAATCACACAGGTGGTAAAGGGGGGAGTCTTTGGGTGACCCTCAAAATATTCTCACCTGAAATTTACAGCAAAGTGATGAGCCAGGCTATCTGGATGTCTGCCGTAGAAGGGTTGGAGGCACATACAACCCCAAGCGTTCCTGCTATCGTGGGTGTCACGCTCACAATCCAACAAGCAGTTGCATCATCAGGCGCACTATAAATCATCGTAGCCATCACAATAGAACTCGTAGAAAGCGTGTAGCCCGGCAGAGTAAAGAAGGCCACATACCCTCCAGAAGTTCCCGTCGGAGCCCAAGTAGCGCCGTTGATATCGGCCGTTGTGAGAATACCCGTCTTTAGTGCGGGTGGTGTAGGAGCAGTCCAAACAGGTTTAATATCCGTATCTACTGATTGAAGCGTCAGGACATCCCCAACAGACCCCGCAGTAATACCAGCGATATTAGTACCTGTTGGAGAATACAGCACATCAAACGGCGAAACGCTGACAGCAGTAGTGGGAGGATATACAGACCCGTTAATTGTGCTGACACCTGTTAGAGAGGAGATATTGTCAATCCCGTAGTAGGCCATATCCAGCGCAGAGGTCGCAGTGCCTACCCAGCCACTACCAGGGGGAGGATATACAGACCCGTTAATTGTGCTGACACCTGTTAGAGAGGAGATATTGTCAATCCCGTAGTAGGCCATATCCAGCGCAGAGGTCGCAGTGCCTACCCAGCCACTACCAGGGGGAGGATAT
>Ga0304729_1002743_pt1 | contig 10309 bp, 11 predicted proteins | sample C_131016_MF_Meta_FD_190475 | JGI IMG/M metagenome (GOLD analysis project Ga0304729, IMG submission 190475) | Freshwater microbial communities from Lake Croche, Canada to study carbon cycling - C_131016_MF_MetaG (v2) (version 2) | ecosystem: Environmental > Aquatic > Freshwater > Lake | place...
CGGCAGCAGGTGCTGGTACTGCGCATTTAGATCTGTCTTTAGAATTTAACGCATCAAGCAAATCTTGCTTTGACCATTTATTTTCACCTACAAGTTTAATACATCCCATCATAGAACGAACTTGGTGTTGTAAAAAGGATTGTGATTCAAAATAACTATAAATGTAATGATCTTTTCTAAAAATTTTTATTTTATCCATAGTTTTTATTGGAGATTTAGCCCCGCAAGAAGCTGCTCTAAAAGTTGTAAAATCGTGAGTTCCCACTAAAACTTGAGCAGCATCATTCATATTTTTTTCATCTAAATTAATTTTTATTTGCCATGCCCTATCCTTTTCTATGGACAGAGGTGAATCGCGATTAATAATTACATATTTATAAATTCTTAACTTTGCGTCTCTTCTGGAGTCAAAGTCGTTGTGAATCAATTCTGTTCTTAAAATACTAACAGAATTATTTTTTAAATAAAAATTTAAAGCATCAGTAATTTTTTTAGTATCAATATCTTTATCAAAATCAAAATGAAAAACTTGATGAACGGCATGAACACCTGTGTCTGTTCTTCCGGCTCCAAAAATTGTTATCTTTTTTTCAGCTAATTTCTCAATAGCATCTTCGATTGTTTCTTGAACTGATTTTCCATTAATTTGTCTTTGCCAGCCAACAAAATTAGTTCCATCATATTCAACGATACATTTTAGTCTTTGCATTAAAATAATTTTGATGCTTTTGGAATTTTAAATCCTAATAAAAACTCCTTTATTTTTTGAACTTTCTTTCCTGGTCTTTGAATCTCTAAAACTTGTAGTGCAGAATTTTTACAAGCAATTAATAAATTATCATTCATTGCTGTTCCTATCGTTCCTTTTTCATTTACCGTTTCTGCTTTCCATATCTTAATTTTTTCATTGTTAAATTGAAAAGAAGCTCCTGGAGTTGGATTTAATGCATTAATTTGTTGAACAATTTTTTCTGCATTCTGATTCCAATTAATTTCTTCGTCGTCTTTGGTAATTTTTTTAGCATGTGTCGCTTTTGAATGATCTTGCTCTAAAAATTTGGCTTTATCTTTTTCTATAAGATCAATGGCCTTAATTATTAATTTAGCTCCTAAAACTGATAATTTTTCACTTAATAGGCCATAATTTAATTCATTATTAATTTCTATTTTTTCAGACAACATCACAGGTCCTGAATCTAAACCTTTTTCAATTTTCATAATTGAAATACCTGTAAATTTATCTCCATTCATAATAGCTCTTTGAATAGGTGCTGCACCCCTCCAGTTTGGCAATAAAGAAGCGTGAATATTAATAAAACCTTTTTTAGATAAATTTAAAAAATTTTCAGGAATAATTTGTCCGTAAGCAACAACGATGACTAAATCTGGATTTATTTTTTTAAAAATATCTAACTCCCCTTCATTTTTTAAAGAACTTGGATGGTGAACTTTCAAATTATTTTTTTCAGCTTCTAAATGAACTGATGTTTTTTCAAGTTTTAAACCTCTGTTAGATTTTTTGGGTGGCTGCGTATAAACATGAACAACATCAAGTTTTTGTTTAAGTATTTCTTTTAATGCAGGAACAGCAAAGTCTGGTGTTCCCATGAAAACTATTTTTAATGACATGGATTACCTAAAAATTAATATGGTCTGAAGTAGCTTCTTTTTTTGCTTTTGACAGTTTTTTTAATATAAAAGATTTTTTTAATTTTGATAAATAGTCAATAAACAAAACTCCATTTAAATGATCAATTTCATGCTGAATACAAGTTGCAAGTAATCCCTCAGCTTTTAATAACTGTTCTTTTCCATTTTGATCTAAATATTTTACGTGACACTGTTCTGGTCTTTCTATTTCTGCAAATTGCTGAGGCAATGAAAGGCAACCCTCTTCAAAAGTACATTTTATATCTGAGGCCCAAACGATTTCTGGATTTACAAAATACATAGGATTCTTTGGCTCAGGATCTTTTGCTACATCAACAACAACTACTCTTTTATCTACTCCAATCTGAATTGCGGCAAGACCTATGCCGGGTGCTGCATACATTGTCTCCAGCATGTCCTTCATTAAATTTTTAATTTCCCGATCTACTTTTGCGACAGGTTTTGATTTAATTCTTAATTTAGGATCTGGTTCTGTTAAGATTTTCCTAATAGTCATAATGAAAAAATACTAAATCTACTTAATTAATCAAGCGCTTGATACTAATCACTATTTAGAGAACTGCGGTATTTAAATGCAGAGAATAATGTTCCGTCATCTAAATATTCAATCTCTCCACCTACTGGCAAACCGTGTGCTAACTTTGTTACTTTCACGTTTAAATTTTTAATACTGTCTTTAATATAATGAGCTGTTGTTTGTCCTTCTATGGTAGCACTTGTTGCTAAAATCACTTCTTTTACTAAATTACCTTTTATTCTATTAACTAATGAACCTATTAAAAGATCTTCTGGGTTTACACCGTTGATGGCTGAAAGAGTTCCTCCTAAAATATGGTACTGACCACTGTAAACATTTGTGCTCTCAAGGGCCCACATGTCAGCAACATTTTCTACGACGCAAATTTGATCGTAGTTATTTTTATTACTACAATTACATTCAATTTTATTAGTCTTAAAATTTCCACAAATATTACAACGAGCAACATTTTGATAAACCTTATCTAAAGCACCAGACAATGGTTTCATAATATTGTCTCTATTTTTTAAGAGATAAAGAGCAATACGTCTTGCAGACTTTGGTCCTAGCCCAGGCAACTTTGCAATCAGAAACATTAAAGTTTCTAGATCTGGATGAGAGTTATTTTTCATTATTAAAAAGGAAGCTTAAATCCTGGAGGTAATTTTAAACCACCCGTTATTTTTGACATCTCCTCAGATGACTTCAGCTCAATTTCCTTTTTTGCATTATTTGTAGCTACTACAATTAAATCTTCCAAAACCTCTTTATCTTCGGTCATTAATTTTGGATCAATATCTATTTTAATCATTTCATTATTACCGTTTAAAATTACTTTTACAGCACCATTACTTGCAATTCCTTCTGCCTGGATATTCTTTAATGACGCCTTAACCTCCATCATTTTTTGCTGCATCTCTTGGGCTTTTTTTATCATACCACCAAAATCCATTACTTAACCTCCTCTACATCGCTGAGTTCTGCGTCTGGAAAATTTTCTTTAATTTTTAAATAAACTTCACTTTGAAGCGCGTCTTGTAATAATCTTTTCTTATAGTTTTCTTTATTCTCATAAATTGTGCTTTTTCCTATTTCTTTTGATAAAGAAATTATCCATCTTTCTCCTGTCCATAATTTAAGTTTCTCAGTTAAAGATCTTACAAAATTCTTAGATAATTTTTCATTAAAAGAGATATCAATCTTACCAGTCTCAAATTTTACTACTCTAACATTTCTTTCTAAATCAAATTTTAATTCAATCTCTTTTTTATTGTTTGCGGCTTCTACAAGTTTTTCAAATGAGTTAATTATTTCAAATTTTCCAATCTCTTGTTTTTTTTCCAAAACTTTTGGACTGCGTTCAATATCTTCCGCCTTTTCTTGTGCAACACTTTTTATCTGTGTTTTAATTGATGTTTGTTTATTAATAATTGTGCCTGGTTTAATTTCATCAAAATCTTCTTTTTTCTCTGTAGGTTCGCCAATAATGCGTGTGTCCGAATTAAGGGCGTCTTCAATAACTTGTTCTGGACTTGGTAAATCTTTTAAATGAACTAGTCTCATAATTAGCATTTGAAAAGACAGGAAATGATTCGGGACAAAGCCTAGCTCTTCAATTCCTTTGAGAATGAATTGCCAGATCATTGAAATATAAGAAAAATCAATATTTTTCGATAATCCAAATATTAAATCAGATTCAGACTCAGAAACGGTTAAGTCGTTTTCAATTTTGCCAAAACTTTTGCTTCTAGAGATTAAATAAATTACCTCTAACATGTCTTGCAAAACTAACTTTGGATCTGCGCCTAAATCAAATATTTCCTGCGCATCTTCAAGAGCTTTTGCTTTATTACCGTCAATAACGAAACGTACTAGATCAATAATTCTTGAACGATCTGCTATGCCAAGCATAGTTCTTATAGATTTTTCTGTGATCTCTTCTCCTAAAAAATTAAATGTAGAAATTGCCTGATCCAATATCGACAAACCATCTCTTACTGATCCTTCTGAGGCTTTAGCGATCAACATCAGAGCTTTTTCATTAATTTTTGCTTTTTCTTTTTCAGCAATTTTCTTCAAGAAAGAAACCATCTCTTCAAGTTTAATTCTTCTAAGATCAAACCTTTGACATCTTGAAATAATAGTTAATGGTATTTTTTTAACTTCTGTAGTTGCTAAAATAAATTTGAGATGCGGAGGAGGTTCTTCTAAAGTTTTGAGTAAACCATTAAAGGCCTGCTTTGATAACATATGAACTTCATCAATGATGAAAACCTTGTACTTTGCGCTTGTAGGATAATATTTAGCAGAATCTATTAATTCTCTAATGTCATCAATTCCAGTTTTGGAAGCAGCATCCATCTCCAGAACATCAATATGATTTGAGTTTGTGATAGCTTCACAATGACAAACTCCTTCGCACTTTGTCATTCCTTTTTCAAAATCTTTACAATTAATAGCTTTTGCAATTATTCTTGCAGTTGTTGTTTTTCCAACGCCCCTGATGCCCGTTAATAAATAAGCATTTGGAATACGATCTAACTTGATCGCATTTTTAATAATTTGTACCATCACGTCTTGACCGATGACTTCGTCAAAAGTTTGTGGTCGATATTTTAATGCTAAGCCTTTGCGATTATTTTCCATAAAAAACGGGAGACTGAGGACAACCTGAAAAATTATCGTTACGGCTGCTTCTTTTCAGATCTGACCGGATTAGCGTAACCTCCACCTGCCACCAATCTCCCAAAATATTATAACAAGATAATTAAAAAAAAACGACAGCTATAATAATTTTAATATCTAAATGAATTGGCAAAATAAACACCTAAAATATCTAATTTTTCAGTATGTTTTTTTAAAACTGATAAAGCTTTTTTTACCGATAAATTTTCAATATGCCCTTCAATATCAAGATAAAAACTTACTTGTTTAAAAGAATTGCCGGTTGAAAAACTCTCAAGTTTTGTAAGGTTAACCTTATTTTCGGCAAATCCCCCTAAAGCTTTATGCAAGGCTGAAGGCACGCTTTTTAAGCGAAAAATACAAGAAGTAATATATTTTTTATTTTTTTTATATGTTTTTGGTTTAGCTGCACCAGACATAATTAAAAATCTTGTAACGTTGCCTTTTTGATCTTCAAAATTTTTCTTTAAAATTTTTAAACCATAAATCTTTGCAGCAAGTGCTGAGGCAATTGCGGATTCTGAATCTATCTGTTGTTCAGAAATATATCTCGCTGACCCTGCCGTATCTGCAGCAACAATGGGCTGTAATTTTAATTTTTGAATATTTTTCTTACATTGACCAATGGCTTGGGCGTGACTTCTTACGGTTTCTATTTGCTTAATAGAAGTATTTTTCAAGCCTAATAGACAATGCTCAACTTTTTGAAAATGCTCTCCTTCTATTTTTAATCTAGAGGCTGATAACAAGTAATGAATGTCAGCCACTCGGCCCGCTATAGAATTTTCAATTGGGATTAATAATTTACTATTTTTAATGCCCTTAGCTTTAACGAAAGCATCTTCAAAAGTTTTGCAACATACCATGCTTGGCTTTTTGAAAATCTTTATTGCCGCTAAATGCGAATAAGCACCTTGTTCACCTTGTATAATTATTTTATATGCCATTTTTCATAATATTTCTTATTTCTTCTAAATCTTCAATAGTATCAACTCCCAAAGGATAAGAATCTACCAAGCCTACGCTTATCGAAATTCCATTATCCATTGCACGCATCTGCTCTAAGCTTCTTTCGACCTCATTATGGCTTCTTTTCAAAGAAATAAATTTTTTTAATACTTCATATTGATATCCATAAATACCAACGTGATGATAACAAAACTTACTTTCATTAATATTTTGTAATCTAAAAAAATCTAAGGCTTTAATAAAACTGTTCATTGGGATTTTTTCGCTTGTTTCCACTTTAACAATATTTTTATTTTCTAAATCTTTTTTAGAATTTAATTTAGTTGCAAGAGTTGCTATTTGATAAGAATTATTTTCCATAAACTTATCTAAAAGTTTAATTGCGGAAGGATCAATGTTGGGCATATCTCCTTGTAGATTAATAATATTTTTTGGTTTATCAGAAAAATTTTTTTCTATCGCTTCAAAAATTCTATCAGAGCCTGTTTTATGTTCTTTACTAGTTAAAATACTTTTGCCACCAGCATTTTTTATAACTTCCACGATTTCCTCATCAGCAGTTGCAACATAAACTTCTCCAACTTTGCTCTCTATGGCTCTTTGCCAGCAGTGAACAATCATAGGTTTATTATTAATTAACAATAAAGGTTTATTTGGTAATCTGGTTGCTCTTAAATGGCTTGGTATTAAAATAACTGTGTCGTTCATAATTAATTTATGCGACCGTAAGACGCATAAAATAGATTTTAAAATTTTTTTTTACTTTAAAGATTATGATGTTATACAATTTAGGTTATAAAAATCACTAGAATATGGACAGTTTCGAATTTAATAAAATTGCCGCAGGAATACTAGTTACTGCTTTATTAATAATTGGTTTAAATCAATTTGCAGATTTTATTTATCACGTAAAAAAACCTGAAAAACCTGGTTACAAAGTTGAGGGTGTTGTTGAAGCAAAAACAGCAGGCAGCAAAGATGAAGTTAAAAAAGAAGAAAAATTAGCTGATATAAAAGTTTTATTAGCTTCTGCTAATGTTGCTGCGGGAGAGAATGTTTTTAAAAAATGCGCAGCATGCCACACCAACACTAATGGTGGAGCAGTAAGAATTGGTCCTCCGCTTTGGGGTATTGTTGGAAAAAAAGCTGGATCACATCCCGAGTTTAAATACTCTTCTGGACTAAGCGCTTATGGAAAGAACTGGACGTTTGATGAGTTAAATGCATTTTTATATAAACCTGCTGACTACATAAAAGGAACTAAAATGGCTTTTGCAGGTCTTTCTAAAGATGAGGATAGAGCCAATGTCATTGCTTATTTAAACAGTATTAGTAGCTCTCCTCTTCCTCTTAAATAAAAATATTATTATTTTCTATCTTTAAATATATAAATTCTTTTAATGAGAATTTCTTATTTAAAAAAAATTAATAAATATTTCAGTCCACTAGTAAATCCAAAATCATTAAGAATGTTATTCTTTGGTTTTTCAGCGGGTCTGCCTATTCTTTTAATTTTTTCAACATTATCTGTGTGGCTAGTAAAGGCTGGCATTAATAGAGCTACGATCACTTTATTTAGTTGGGTTGGATTTGCATATTCTTTTAAATTCATTTGGACGCCTGTTGTAGACAATATTAAATTACCACTTTTAAATAATTTAGGTCATAGAAGAAGTTGGCTGCTACTATCTCAGCTAATGATTATTTCTTCTTTAATTTTTATTTCTTTTACTGATCCTAAAAATTCTCTAATCTATACCGCGATAGCAGCAATCCTAATTGCTTTTTCAAGCGCTACCCAAGACATTGTTATTGACGCATTTAGAATTGAATCTGCATCAAAAGATCTTCAGGGAGCTTTGTCCTCAATGTATTTAACGGGATACAGAATAGCGATGATTGTTGCTGGAGCTGGCAGTTTATGGATTGCTTCTTATCTTGGGACTGAAATTTACGATCAAAAAGTATGGCAAACTGTATATCAAATAATGGCTCTGCTGATGTTAATTGGAGTTATAACTATCTTTTATTCTCCAGAGCCAAAAATAAAAAGAAATATCGAAAACAAAAATTCACAAAAGACTAAATTCTTTATTACGTTTTTGTTTGCCCTTTGTGGATTTGTATTATGTTACATCTATTTCAATGATCTTTTTAATGGCAAAGATCCATTTATAAATTTTTTGAATGAATTCATTAAAATTATTGCCTGTCTATCTGTATTTTCTTTCATTATATTTTTATTAATCAAAGTAAAATTTGTTAATAAAAATTCTGCATCTAACGCATATGCAAAGCCTATTTTAGATTTTTTAAAAAGATACGGGTCTAAAGCTACTGCAATTTTATTATTAATTGGCCTATATAGAATTTCAGATGTGGTCTTAGGTGTTATGGCCAATGTTTTTTACATTGAAAAAGGATTTTCAGTTGCTGAAATTGCAACTTACTCAAAATTCTTTGGAACTATAGCAACTATTCTTGGTGGCATTATTGGTGGACTTGCGGCTGTTCATCTTGGAATGATGAGATCTCTATTTATTGGTGCGCTAATCTCATCTTTAAGCAATTTATTATTTGCATGGCTTGCAACTATTGCTGCCGATACAAAAATATTGGCCTTTGTTATCACTGCAGATAATATTGCAAGTGGTTTTGCTGGAGCAACTTTTATAGTTTATCTATCAGCACTCACTTCTGTTAAATTTACAGCAACGCAATATGCCTTATTTAGTTCGGTAATGTTATTCTTGCCTAAGCTAATAGCAGGTTATGCCGGTGGTTTTGTAAACTCATTTGGATATCCAATCTTTTTTGCATTTACTGCAATAATTGGGATTCCTGTCTTGTTCTTAATAGTGTGGATAAACAAAATTGTTAAAGTTCCTAAAAAATGATTTACAGCAATGTACCCGGGGCATATACCTCATTTGTGAAAAAAATATTATCAGCAATAATAATTGCAAGTTTATTTTCTGGATCAGCAATGGCTCAGAAAGGTCCTTTTACATTCCCATTAAAAAAAGCTGATTTTTTAGACTTCCATAAAAAAAGAACTAAAGCGCAATTTGATGCTCTTGATAAAAATAAAGATGGCGTTCTTTCATATGATGAAGTTTTTGGTGAAGAAATAAAATACTGGGAACAAACATTTGATAATACTGATGCAAATAAAGATGGCGTAGTAACTCAAGAAGAAGAAAATACCGGAATAGCAAAAGCCAAAAAAGCTCAAGAAGATGCCAAGAAAAAGCAAACTGAGCAAAAAAAAGACGCACCTAAAAAATAATTTAATTTAAAAATACATTTTAATTATAACAAAATTATCTGTTATTATTATTTATAATTTTTTAAAATTATGTTGTTCACTGTCAAAAATTCAATCGCAAATATTCATAAAAAAAATAATAAGAAATCAGAAATTGTAACTCAAATATTATTTGGTGAGAAATTCATAGCGCAAAAGAAGGTTGGATCTTTTTATAAAGGTTACAGAGATTATGATAAATATAAAGGATTCATCGAGAGAAAAAATTTAGAGCACAACAATAATAAAGCGACACATAAAGTTAGCTCGAAAGAATGTTTTTTATACAAAAAACCAAATACCAAAAGTAAATTAAATAAAAAAATATTTTTTAACTCTAAAATATTCATTTTAAATAAAAAGAATAATTTTATTCAAACATCCGCTGGTTGGATTTTAAAAAAAAATATTAAACCTATAGCTTTTAAGTCGAAACACTTTTGTGATAACTTTAAATTATATTTAAATAGTAAATATTTATGGGGAGGGAATAGTCCTCAAGGTTTAGATTGTTCTGCCCTCGTACAAGAGTTGCTAAAATTTAATAACATATATTCTCCTCGCGATTCTAAAGATCAGAAAAAATTTTTTAAAAAAAACGTAAATATTAAAAAAATTAAAAAAGGAGATTTGTTATTCTGGAAAGGTCATGTTGCAATTGCTTTAAATAATAAGAAATTAGTACATGCATTTGGTCCTAAAAAGAAAGTAGTGGTAATGCGAATAAAAGAAACTATTAAAAAAATATATTCAAAATCTAAATTGCCACTTCTTTGCATTAAGCGTATTAAAAAAAAATTAGGCCATTTATGAGAAAAATAAGAACATTTTTCAAAGTGATTCGGTCATATTTTATGCACGCTTTGTTCTTAACCAATAACAATAGGTAGTATCTAAAAAAAATTTAACACTAAAAAAATGTCGTTATTAGAAAAAAAAATCATCGCTGTTTTAGGTCCTACAAATACAGGTAAAACTCATTTTGCGATTGAGAGAATGCTTCAATTTGAATCTGGAATAATTGGATTTCCTCTTCGTCTGCTTGCAAGAGAAGTTTACGAAAAGTGTATAAAAATTGTTGGATCCGAAAAAGTTGCACTAATTACAGGCGAAGAAAAAATTATTCCTCCTTATGCTGATTATTTTTTATGCACAGTAGA
>Ga0304729_1002744_pt1 | contig 10302 bp, 2 predicted proteins | sample C_131016_MF_Meta_FD_190475 | JGI IMG/M metagenome (GOLD analysis project Ga0304729, IMG submission 190475) | Freshwater microbial communities from Lake Croche, Canada to study carbon cycling - C_131016_MF_MetaG (v2) (version 2) | ecosystem: Environmental > Aquatic > Freshwater > Lake | place...
ACTTATCAGTTCATATTTGAATGATATAATAATATTTACAATACTTAATATTATACTTTTGCTCGATTGGCTGGGTTTACGGTCTCATTTGATTGATATTTCTACATTTGCTTACTTCACTAATTTACTGTCAAGTGGGTCTACCTCAATGTACTGATTGATTCAAAATAGGCCAATTAGTTGGCTTGTGGGTTTATGGTGAGCTAGCAATGCTTTCTAGTGAAATTTGGTTTTGGATAGCAAGGTTATTAATGAAGCTATTCAAATAACAAAGTCTATAATTATAATATTAATTTTACGAACAATAATAATAATACGATAACATTCATGTGACTAAACATTTCAATAATACTTATATGATGATACATAACATTTCAAAATCATTCTTTTGTCAATACATCGTCTTTACAATAATTAATACATTGATGACACTGATCTTGAAATCACTTACCCAGCTCAACCTAAGATTTACCTTCTACCTATATAAACACGAAATTATCTTCTCTAAACTATTTCTGATAATTACCATGACTTAATCCATTAGTTCTTATATCATTTGGTCTATTTTCTACGATTCTTGAAATTCACCAAAAATGTACAAATTCAGATTAGAAAATTTTCACGGGATTCCAGATCTGCTATAAATTTGGTATCATAAGGGTAATTGGACAAGGTTTAAGAATATTTAGGAAAGAATGCAGTAATTCTACCTTTGTGAAAATGTGGAACGATTTGAATTTGTATGGAAAATTTGATCGACTAAAATAAGTCTAGTGTTATGGATTCTCATTTGTTTTGAATTTCTTTTTTGGAATCAATGAATTTTACCCGAATGTAATATTAATTTCTGCATTGAATTGAATATAATTATCTCTGTCGAAAGTCATTTAGCATTATTCGCAACCGAGTAGGTATTTTGATTGCACTAAGATTTTTCACCGTTACAAGTAATTTTTTACCGTTACGGGGCATATTTTTGTTCTTGAAAAATTTTGTAACTGTTTTCTGCATTCAAGGGGGAGTTGATTTTCACTAGATATGTAACGACGAAGTATCAATTGTAATTTAAGTGCTATATGAAATTCAACAAAAGCAATTGAGTTCATGACGGAATATATTTATTTGCTGTGAAAAATTCAGTGTAAGAGTGAGATTGAGGTGTCAGCGTGTAATGGGATGAAGTTTAGTTGTAGTAATTCAGTAGAAATATGGTGTAAGATATTTTCATCGCCAGAAAGTTCAATATTAAATTTGTATTAGGGAAATCTTGGAGAGTGATTGGCATCTATTTCTTCAATGTTTTTGTGATGAGGAATGATTTTGTTTTGTTTGTTTTCTTAATTATATAATTTGCTTGATTTTGTAGCAAGAGTTTTTTATGTTCTTAACTTATTAAGATACATCGAGCACCATAGCGTAATTGGACCCATTCTAGCTGGCATTTAAGACTAGACCAAAATAATTTCATTTCTTCAGTGTTATTGGCTGTTTGAAGTGAATTTTACTTTTATTTATTAAAGCACGAATTCTGGCTTTTGTATTTTTAAAAAAAAGGCCTCAGTCGGCATAATATCGATATTCCTACTTCAGTATTAATTCGAATTGCTTTATATTGTTTCTTTAATTTTTGAGACAAAAAGTTTTAATATGAGTTTTTCTGCTAATTCTAAAAGTCACTCTAAAAGGACTACAAAAAATTCGAACAAAACCTCCATTGAAACACCAAATTCTAACAATTCTGTCAAAACTTCAAGTAGAAAATCGGTTGAAACACCGAGTTCACCTGCTTCCACAAATTCCAGTACTTCCAAAAGTTCTGTTGTGACATCAAAATCACCTGTTGTGGCGACCAAGTCATCCGTCTCGACAACCAAAACACCAGTTTCTGGTGAAAGTCTTGTTCAATCTACACAGAAAGATAATTTGATTAATCGACCTGATTTGACAGCTAAACCCATGCAGGATACTATGATTTCTACTGCCGGGTCGATGTATACCTCACATGTTCCTACGTACGCCGAGAGTGTCATAGGCGCTTTTGGTTCTGATCAGGGAATGGGTTTTTTTCCACGAGCTCCCGCATTGTCTACAGCTTTAAATCCTGTTAATAATACATCTCAGATTCAATTTGGAGGAGGAAATAAAGTATTTTCTGCTTTAAACGTGCTTCAACGTGCGGAAACAGGAGATTCAATGGTATTGAGCTCAAATTCCAACATACCTCAGCATCAACAAATCCATGTAAAAACTGAGACATCTCACCGGTCTTCTCATACTGTTCCAACTCCACGTGAGGATAAACATGCCCAAGAGTCATCAAGACATGACCCCAAGCATCAGAAGGATGCTAAGACTCCTTCCGGCCACAGTACCAAGAGGAAGACATCACGGCTAAAGCTGAGCAAAGAATACGAGAGCGAAGACAGCGACAGTTCCTGTAGCGAAAGGATCCATCCGCAAGGATCGCAGTCAACAAGAGACACTACACGAGGGTATGCAAGTAATAAACACGTTAGGAATAATAATTCTAACCGTCATTCGGATGACGAGCCTTCTAGCAGCTCCAGTGACTCTAGCAGCTCGAGCGAGTCAAGTAGCTCAAGTGAGAGTTCTTCATCTTACAGAAGCCCCAGAGATAGGAGGAATGAGAAATCAAGATCGATACATCGTGATAGAAGTGTCAGTAGCGACGACAGCAGCGAAAGCGAGAGTTCAAGTTCTAGTTCTGACTCTTCCAGATCGAGGAAAAGCGGCAAGCATTCCAAAAGATATACTCGTGAGAAATCCAAGAAGTCCAAGAGATCTTCTCATGATGGTAGCAGTAAATCGAGCAAGCATCGTGAAGGCGCTGCCATCCGCTACATCCAGTCGGAGCCGAGGGAGTTTGCGGAGCTCAAGTTGGAGAAGCTCACTGTTGACGACGCTGTTCGATTCTTAGAGAGATATAACAATTTGTGCTCCGTGCACAATGACTTAGTTCCGCACATTAGTCGCTTTATACCACTTAGTGTACAGCAGGCATTGATTTCGGCGAAGGCTGCAAGCAAGGGAAGGTTCTATAAAAGCTATGAGGGCCTGTACGAGCTATCCACGAAGAAGGTCTTGTCAATGATACATCATGCCGTCATTGCAGCCGAGGTGGGCAATAAGAAGCAGTATCTGGAACAGCTGCGGAGAGCAAGATTTCCTACGGATATTCTTGGTAAAGACTATCTACCGACTGCTTCCAACTTCAAGGTTATGCGTGATGCTTTAGCAAAATTTCAAATGGTATTTGTTACTCGATGGAAGTTCCTGAAGAAGAAGACTCCGAAGTCTTTTCATTTGCCACTGCAGAAGAGACAACACGAAGCCGGGATGATTCAGGTCTTCACAGAGATCATTCCTTATGGAATAGGTAAAGCGATTCTGGAGAACATTCCCCTCAAGACTATCAAGGACTGCGGTAACAATTTCGAGCAATTCCTCAGAGAATTTTTCTCGCAGGTGGAGTACCTGATGGATTGTCATCGCAAGGCTCAGTTCCTCAACTCTGTAGTCTACTCAGAACGTAACAGAGAAGAGCGCGAAGCACGCAGGAGTTCCCACAGTAAGGTTCAGATGTTGGACGACGACCTCGATGAAGATGGTTATCTAGCAACGGAGCAGCAGTTAGAAGATGATATTGATGATCATGTCTACGCCTTAGCGCCGATGGGCCACAGCTCCAGCTCGGGACCGAGCAGGATGATGAGACAACAGCCAGACGACAGAAGCCCTGGAGGGTGCATACAACTGGTACAGCTCGGGAGTTGCAAGAGACCTGGGTGTAAGTATGTACACGACGATCCTTCGGTTTTGCAAGCGACTTGGTGGTTCTACGCAAAGCGTTTCTTCGACTCTCCATACCGACCTTCTAAAGGAAAGGTTATTGAAGCATACAAGGATCTTCCATCAAAGGTAACGATGTTAACTAGAGTCAAAGACCCTGATTCTGTCTTGTTACCTGAGAGATCTCAGAGTCTGGACGACCCACTTTTCGAAGATAGTCCTCACGTGGCAGAGATGCTTATGAAGTCGGCATTTCCGGAGGTCGAGTACATTGACAAGATACATCGCAATGGTAACATATTTATTCATGGCGAGCCACCCATTGCTGTCACTCGCGCTCTTTTCGATACTGGTGCTTTGAGCGCGAATTATATAAGCCAGGAACTCGTTGACAAGCATCGGGAAAGTCTGGCGCAGTGCATCCGTAAGGTTCGAGGACACGTGTGTCTTGGAGACAATGAGACCACGGTTGAAGTTTCAGAGACTTTAGTGATCACGGTGCAGTTCGCTGAGCAGGATGGTACGCTTCATTCTGCAGATCTCAGGTTTGTGGTATTTAGTATGCCAGGTCTAGATATGATCATTGGGTTGAAGGACATTGTTAGACACTTCAAGAACTTGTTCGTGAAGATGTTGGAGGAGGTGCAGTGCAACTTGTCTGGAGATTTAAAGCTGATTGAGGACAAGACAGTTGAGATCGCTTTACCAGGGCCTGAGGAAGAGTCTCAAGAAGAGCTGTTAACACCTGAACCGTGCTCATTTTCAGGTCCACTGCACTATCTAAACGTGGGTCGAGAGGAAGCCTTAAGAGAGTATGAGTCCCTGTTTGATTCCCACATATCACCGGAGTTTATGGCAGGTGAGTATGGAGTGAGAGAACTGCTGCTGTCAGACGAGGCTAAGAATGTCTTCGTACCGGCAACTTGGGAGGGCGTCAAGGATATCCCAGACATTCACCTGGAGTTTCGAGACACTTTACCCACGAGCATGCGACCCAGAGCCAGGCCAGTAAACCCAAGGTTGTTTGAAGCCGCAAGTGCAGAGTTCCAGCGCATGAGGCAGTACTTCTATGAGCCATGTGACTCCCCGATTGCCTCGCCTCTAGTCATCGCTCCGAAGGCTACCTAGCCTTTTATCAGGTTTTGCGGGGACTACGTTGAGATCAACAAGCATATCACTAGGAACCACTATCCGATACCGAAGGTTGTCCACATGCTGGAGAAGTGTGTGGGATACTCTGTCTTTCTCGACCTTGACATGACTAATAGCTTTCATCAGATGAAGCTTGACATGGAGAGCAGTCTCAAGCTTGCAGTGCAGACTCCTTGGGGCTTATACAGACCGCGTTTCTTACCCGAGGGGATCGCTCCCGCGAGCCAGCTACTTCAGAAAACCGTATACAGTGTCTTCGCTGATTACATGGATTGGATGGTTGTCATTTTTGATAACTTTTTGGTGTTATGTCATGATTACACAGACGCCAGGAAAAAGCTGGAACTGGTATTACAACGTTGTCATCAGAGAGGCCTTGTTCTAAAGTTTGCAAAGTCTTGGCTAGGATTCCGCCAGGTCAATTTCTTTGGCTATGAAGTCTCATTCGGTAAATACCAGCTCACTAAGGAGAGGATTGAGGAGGTTTGTAATATGCCCATGCCTACATCACAGAAGATGATGCAACGTTTTCTCGGAGCCGCTCTCTTCTTCAAAGGTTTCATCCCGAATTATTCCACGATTGCCGCTCCGTTACATGATATGTGCAAGAGTACCTTTAACTGGGATCGCAAGTCTTGGAATAGAGATTATGTTCAAGACTTTGATGATATGAAGGAGCAGCTGAGAGGTGCCACCACAATCTACTTTCCAGATTATGACCTCGATTGGGTTCTTCGGGTGGATGCAGCGGATATGGCTGTCGGGGGAGTACTGATGCAGTTGAAGATTCATGAAGGCAAGGAGCAGTGGCAGCCGCTGGCATTCGTTTCTCGGAAGTTCACTGATCAAGCAAAGAGATGGGACGCTCCTAAGAAGGAAGCTTTTGCATTATTCTGGGGGGTTTTCTCGCTAGCGTACTACTTACGCGGCAAACCTTTTGTCTTGGAGACCGATCATCGCAACTGGGTGTACATAGAGAAGTCTCAGGTTCCAATGATAATTCGCTGGAGAATCTATCTACAATCATTTCAGATTGTAATCAGACATATTCCGGGCAAGGAGAACATCGTAGCGGACTGGATGAGCCGAATGTACAAACTGAGGGATTCTCTGAATCGTTTGCAGACTAGGAGAAATGACGCTATCATTATTAATTCTGAGGAGGAGAACTTGCAAGAGTTCAGAAGAAGGGGACTTAAGGACAAACCCGACACTGTAGAGCCAGAGCCTGCTTCCTGTGATGATAATAAGATTGAGTTAACAGAACCGGACATTGTCTCAATTTCAGATGATGAAAATGATAATACTAATAATACTAATACTCATATTTATAATAATAATAATAATAATAATAATAATAATAATAATGCAATTGATATAGATAATAATAATGGTATTGCAGTCAATAACATGGTTAATGACCCTACTTTGCATCCACCTGAATTCTACCTGAAGCAGGTGCACGGCGATAGATCGCTTCATCCAGGGGCAAGAAAAACTTGGCATCGACTTAACAAGTGTTTTCCTGGTCACAGCATCCCAATGCGGTTTGTAGAGGAGTTCATTATGTCGTGTCCAGGATGTCAAAAGGATAGGCTTAAGATGTCCAACAACATTGATTCACTTACCAGACATCTTAAACCGGAGCATCAGAGGTCAAGAGTAGGTGTTGATCGTCTTACTGTGACACCAGTTGATGAGCAAGGTAATTGCAATTTGATTGTTGTGGTAGAACACTATACAAAGTTTGTTTCAGCATATCCTTCGAAAAGTTATGATGCCATTACTTTAGCGACTGCATTGTTTCAGCACTCTTGTACCTTTGGTTTGTTTGATGAGCTGTGGTCGGACCCTGGCTCTGATCTTATGTCAGACGTTATTACTCAGCTTAACAAGTGGCTTGGAGTTCATCATGTGGTTAGTCTTGTTGACCGGCATGAGAGCAATGGCGTCGAGGGTACAAATAAACAAATTTTGCGACATCTGCGCTTGCTTTGTCATGATCTCAGGTTTGAGAAGAGATGGTCAGACCCAACAGTTTTGGCCTTGGTAATTTTTGCTATTAACGACTCGGTGAATTCAGAGACTGGTTTTCGTCCATTCGAGCTCAAGTATGGGACTTCTGATGGAACATACTGCCGGTTACCTGAAACCTTGGATCCTGCGCAACTCACTAGTGCTTGGCTCAGGAACCTAAACACTGACTTGGCACATGTTCGTGCAGCGAGCAAGAAGCACCAAAATGCACTGGTAGCTGAACGAACCGCTGCTAACCCTCCACCATCGCAACACAATCGTTACCAACCCGGAGATTTCATCCTCTATCAATACCCTAAGGACCAACCTAAACCTACGAAGCTTTCTTCCCCACATCTAGGTCCTTATGAAGTCATTAAGCATGAGAAGAACGAGGTAGAAGCCAGGCACCTTTGTATGGGAACAGTTCGTACTTTCCATGTAGATGATGTTCAAATCTTTATCGGATGTCGGGAGGCAGCTTTCAAGGCCTCTATGACGGATGCGGATCAGCATCAAGTTGAGAAGTTTTGTGCATATGTTGGAGATCCATCTAAGCGCCAGATCTGCGAGTTTGAGGTTGAATTTAGCGATGGAAGTAAACTTTGGTTACCCTGGAGTAAAGATCTATACGACACCATTCATTACGAGACATTCTGTAGGGAGCGTCGGGAGCTGTATCCTTTACTCTTTACTGTCTCCGAGGCCAAGAAACAGATTTCCGCTGTACGTTCCCAAGACATTACTGCGGTAGTACCGGGAGATGAGGTTTATCTATCATTGCAGGCTCTCTGTCCGTACTATTATGATTCGTTGGAGACTATTCTCACCGATATCTATCATACTCAGTATGTCATCAAGCTTACCTACAGGGACTGGAAAACTCCTCGTAGCCGTAAACTTATTGGTGGTTCTATTGCAGTCTTCAATTTTGAGTGGTCGAACTTTGATAACTATTTTGTTACCTTCTACGGTAGCAATAAGTTACGATCTCCTGATATGGTTATTCTCGATGGTGCTTACTTTGACTCTCATCCCGAAGCAAAGCCTAAGGCTGGCGTGCTAAAAGGACTACCAAAGAAGCCTTAGGAAACTACGTGTGTCACTTACTGATCACCAGCCGTTTAATGCTGGAGAACTAAGCTATAATCAATAGCATTGCTCTTTTATTCAATTAACCTTCTTTTTATGTACTTTAGATTTATAATATAGACATTCCCGGAGGAGACGGGAAAGTGAAGTAGTGTTGCAGCGCGAGCTCTGCAGAGTATAATTGGAATGATATTATTACAATTGTTAGGAATAGTAGACTAATAGGCTGGTCAGTCCTATTATAGTGTTGTGAGTGTGCTGCTATGATGCTACTAACATGCTGTGTGCTGTAATGCATTGTTTATGCTAATTGCTGTGATAACATTCCTAACTCTTAATATACTTAAAATAATAATATAATTCTATATGATTTACTTATCAGTTCATATTTGAATGATATAATAATATTTACAATACTTAATATTATACTTTTGCTCGATTGGCTGGGTTTACGGTCTCATTTGATTGATATTACTACATTTGGTTACTTCACTAATTTACTGTCAAGTGGGTCTAACTCAATGTACTGATTGATTCAAAATAGGCCAATTAGTTGGCTTGTGGGTTTATTGTGAGCTAGCAATGCTTTCTAGTGTGATTTGGTTTCGGATAGCAAGGTTATTAATGAAGCTATTCAAATAACAAAGTCTATAATTATAATATTAATTTACAAACAATAATAATAATACGATAACATTCATGTGACTAAACATTTCAATAATACTTATATGATGATACATAACATTTCAAAATCATTCTTTTGTCAATACATCGTCTTTACAATAATTAATACATTGATGACACTGATCTTGAAATCACTTACCCAGCTCAACCTAAGATTTACCTTCTACCTATATAAACACGAAATTATCTTCTCTAAACTATTTCTGATAATTACCATGACTTAATCCATTAGTTCTTATATCATTTGGTCTATTTTCTACGATTCTTGAAATTCACCAAAAATGTACAAATTCAGATTAGAAAATTTTCACGGGATTCCAGATCTGCTATAAATTTGGTATCATAAGGGTAATTGGACAAGGTTTAAGAATATTTAGGAAAGAATGCAGTAATTCTACCTTTGTGAAAATGTGGAACGATTTGAATTTGTATGGAAAATTTGATCGACTAAAATAAGTCTAGTGTTATGGATTCTCATTTGTTTTGAATTTCTTTTTTGGAATCAATGAATTTTACCCGAATGTAATATTAATTTCTGCATTGAATTGAATATAATTATCTCTGTCGAAAGTCATTTAGCATTATTCGCAACCGAGTAGGTATTTTGATTGCACTAAGATTTTTCACCGTTACAAGTAATTTTTTACCGTTACGGGGCATATTTTTGTTCTTGAAAAATTTTGTAACTGTTTTCTGCATTCAAGGGGGAGTTGATTTTCACTAGATATGTAACGACGAAGTATCAATTGTAATTTAAGTGCTATATGAAATTCAACAAAAGCAATTGAGTTCATGACGGAATATATTTATTTGCTGTGAAAAATTCAGTGTAAGAGTGAGATTGAGGTGTCAGCGTGTAATGGGATGAAGTTTAGTTGTAGTAATTCAGTAGAAATATGGTGTAAGATATTTTCATCGCCAGAAAGTTCAATATTAAATTTGTATTAGGGAAATCTTGGAGAGTGATTGGCATCTATTTCTTCAATGTTTTTGTGATGAGGAATGATTTTGTTTTGTTTGTTTTCTTAATTATATAATTTGCTTGATTTTGTAGCAAGAGTTTTTTATGTTCTTAACTTATTAAGATACATCGAGCACCATAGCGTAATTGGACCCATTCTAGCTGGCATTTAAGACTAGACCAAAATAATTTCATTTCTTCAGTGTTATTGGCTGTTTGAAGTGAATTTTACTTTTATTTATTAAAGCACGAATTCTGGCTTTTGTATTTTTAAAAAAAAGGCCTCAGTCGGCATAATATCGATATTCCTACTTCAGTATTAATTCGAATTGCTTTATATTGTTTCTTTAATTTTTGAGACAAAAAGTTTTAATATGAGTTTTTCTGCTAATTCTAAAAGTCACTCTAAAAGGACTACAAAAAATTCGAACAAAACCTCCATTGAAACACCAAATTCTAACAATTCTGTCAAAACTTCAAGTAGAAAATCGGTTGAAACACCGAGTTCACCTGCTTCCACAAATTCCAGTACTTCCAAAAGTTCTGTTGTGACATCAAAATCACCTGTTGTGGCGACCAAGTCATCC
>Ga0304729_1002745_pt1 | contig 10302 bp, 14 predicted proteins | sample C_131016_MF_Meta_FD_190475 | JGI IMG/M metagenome (GOLD analysis project Ga0304729, IMG submission 190475) | Freshwater microbial communities from Lake Croche, Canada to study carbon cycling - C_131016_MF_MetaG (v2) (version 2) | ecosystem: Environmental > Aquatic > Freshwater > Lake | place...
CAATAATTCAGAGATAGAGGAAAAAAGAAGCCGTGAGTTAGCGGTGAACAAAACCTTTTCAGACATAGCTGTGGCGATGAAAAACGCGGGGCTTCAAATGGATGCGAAATACTTTGAGGAACAAACGGGAATACCGACCACACCAATTGCGGTTGAAAGTCCTATTAAGTTATCCAACTCGATTAAAAACAAGCTAGAGAAAATTTATAATCGTTGAACTACTCTGATAAACAAATAGAGGCTTTAATTGCAGGCATTTACGATGGCTCAATAACCGAACGTGAACTGCCAACAGATTTATACTTTGCCATTGCGGAGTATTTAAAAAAGGGTTTGTACGAAGGGTTTGGAGGAACTGAAATAAACTTCGCAGGAGATACGCTTACTTTATTGGAAGACTTACGGGAAAACATCTACTTATTTTCGGGTGCTAAAACCTTTCAAACGGTAAAGGCTATGGATGCGATGCTTACCGATGATGAGGGGCTACGGTCTTTTAAAGACTTCAAAGTATTTGCCCGTCAAGAGTACGATTTATACAATGAAACGTGGGCGAAAACTGAATACGAAACAGCGATTGGACAGGCGCAAAACGCGCATAATTGGAGCAACATAGAAGCGGACAAAGAAGCACTTCCTTTGCTTAGATACTCTGCTGTCATGGATGCAAATACAAGCGAGATTTGCGCTCCGTTGAATGGAACGGTACTTCCTGTTGACGACCCTTTTTGGGATGTATTCTCACCCGAAAATCACTACGGGTGCAGGTGCTTACTTGAGCAGCTAAGCGAAGGAACTGTAACAGTCGCAAAAGAAGTAAAAGAACGTGCAACTTTGGTCGGAGGTGAAATGAACGATGCTTTTAAGTTTAATCCGGGCAAAGAACGTGTAATATTTTCAGAAGAACATCCATATTTCGATGTGCCAGCAAAGGACAAAGGATTTGCAAGTAGAAACTTTGATTTACCAATACCAAGCGAAGATGGCGAATAGTTTCAATTTTGATAGGGTTATAGCAAACGTGGCGAAGTTGAAACAAACATTGCCAAAGATTGTAGCGAATGAAACGAAGAACTATTTTCTCAAATCGTTCGAAACAAGTTCTTTCGGAGGTAAGGCATGGAAAGAGCCAAAGCGAAAGCAAATGAAAGGCAGTTCACGCAACCAGTCAAAAACGCTTGTTCAAAGTGGAGCTTTAAGAAGGGCGGTTGCTCAAAGTTTAGTTTCAGCAACATTTGAAAGGATAATGTTTAAAGTAGATGGAACTGTAGTGCCTTATGCGATTGTCCACAATGAAGGCTTACGCGCGGGGCGTGGCGCAGGGTTTCAAATGCCGAAACGTCAATACATGGGGCAAACAAATGAACTTTCGAACATTCAAATACGAACGATTATAAACCAAATTGATAAAGTATGGATATGAATTTCAAACAAATTGACAAGGGCGTAGAATTTATCGTGAACTTTTGCGAAGTGCAAGCGAAGTGCGCCCACAAACACTTGCTATGTATTTGGGCGAATGGTCGTGAGGTGGCAAGAATTTACGGGAACAGTTTAGCGGAATGCAAATCACATCTTCCTGAATCATATAATTTTTTACAATGGCAGTAGATAAATACAAAGCCATCGAGGACAAAAAACAATTGATATCCGAAACTAAAATGCTTGGCATATCATTGGATTATGGCGAAGCGTTCAACTACCCTGTCAAGACATTGAACAACGGCTCACGCGAGCATCATGAATTCATAGCTACTAATTTCACGCGATTGAGAACGATAACCAAAGACGAATGGCAAGCATAAAAGCACCAATATTGGATATTATCGCAAAGATTGAAACGGTCACAGACTTTCAATTTGTGCGTATATTCAATAATCAGTTTGACCAAATAGAAGACGACAACGGGCGCGGTTCACAGACGTATTCGTTCCCGTTCCCGTGTGCATTTGTGGAAGTTGTATCGCCTGCAGATTATAGCCAACTTGCTTTAGGTATTACAGCATCTGATATTACTTTCAGAATTCACATAGGACAAGTGGAATACGATTCTATGGACGGGAAAATGGAACAAAATGTTTCAATATTCGACTTGAAGGATAAGCTAGTAAAGGCATTGACCTACTATGAGCCAACAGCCTGTGGAGGGCTTATGAAAATAGCGGAATCACAGGACTTTCAGCATACGAACGTCTATCACTACGTTGTGGACTTCATCTGTCATTTCATTGACGATACAGCGGACATGAGGCAGTACGATATTGAGAGCGAACCACCAACGGAATTAGATTTAACAGTTGAAATAGTAACAGAAATATGAGTAGAACAGTAGCGGTAATTCAGAAACAAATCATTGATACAATAGCATCCGACCCAAATATGGTCTACACGGATGAAAATAATATTGTACGAAACATAACATACAACACATCAAACCGTGCCATGTGGAGGGCTTGGACGCATGTAGTAGCCGTTTGTGTGGCTATTTTGGAGCAGTTGATGGACGTGTATCAAGCGAGTATTGAGGTGTTGGTAGCCAAGTCCGCAGCGGCATCTTCTGTGTGGATTCAGTCAAAGATGTTTGATTTTCAATACGATTTAACCACACCGCAGATAGTGCAATTGATAAACACAATTCCAGTTTACCCTAATATCGACCCGACCAAACGAATAACAACAGCCTGCGCGGTTAGTGTCAATATAGCCAACACGGTGAAAATTAAAGTAGCAAAGAGCAATCCATTTCAAGCGTTTGACAGCTTACAATTAGCATCGGCACAGGATTATATTGACACCATAGGCGATGCCGGCATAGACTACAATGTAATTTCATTGGATGCGGATAGGCTATTGATAGAAGCGAATATTTACTTTAAGGGGCAATACAGCGCGATAATTTCGAAAAGTGTTATTGATATGCTTAACGCATATTTGCAAAACAATTCTATAACAAACTTTGACGGGGCGTTGAAAATGTCCGACCTAGAAAATGTAATTAGAAGCGTGGATGGAGTTTTAGATGTTGTTTTAATTAATGTTTACGGACGGGCAAACACGGCCAGCCCACCACCCGCCACTAATTACATTTTAATCCAAAACCAAACTTTAGTAAACAGACTTTATAATCCGGTTGCAGGATACATGGTGCAAGAAGATACTACGGGGTACACATTTTCAGACACGTTAACTTTCATCGCTCAATAATGAATGAAAAGTTCGACATATTATTTATAGTGATTTTTATTGCGATAATGTACTTAGCAAGCGGGATAGACAATGGGTAGATACGATATAAACTACAAAACGGAAGGCAAAGAATTGATGCCACCTAATAAGCGCGATGTGTTTAACATGGGGTTTATAGATGCGTTTATGTCTGCCCTCCAATATATCCGCGATAAGTTCCTTGGTGATTATCGAGTAGGCTCGTCTTATCCTATTTGGATTGGCGGCGTAGGTTATTTGATAGGTCAACGGGTTACGCATAAACAAATCGTTTATGAAAACTTGGTCCAGTACAATTACGAAGAACCGCCTTTGGCTTCATGGGTTGAAGTATTGCCATGCTTCATTGGCGTTGATACTCGAATAAAGTTCAACGGGCAAAGATTGGTTTTAGAGTATGCTTTAAACACACGTTTTAATACTTCGTTTCGTCAGCCTCCATTGCAGAGCGATATTTACATAGGCAAAAATGGAGTTTCATTGACAGGCTTTTTAGTAGGACAAACAATAGGGTCAACGGTTGCCCAAAATGATATTGCTTATTATCCGCAATGGGTAGCTGGGATATATAATCAATACGACTTAGTGGTTTATAAGGGGCTTCTTTATTTGTCCCTCACAGGGCTAAACAACACGACTATACCTTCTAATTTTTGGCACCCAACGGACGTAGTGGGTGTGCCGTCAATCTTTCAAAGGATTTCAAACTTTACAATTTACATACCAAGCGCGGTGTATGCAACTATTTCTGAAATGGAAGTACGGCAATACGTTGACCCGTTAATCCCCGCAGGTTTATTTTACACAATCGAAACATACTAATATGGCAAAGAAACTAATCACAACACCTATTTCGGACACGGCTCAAATGCCGATAAAAAAAGGGACGCTAAAGTTTTTACAAGATTCGCACTTTGAAAACGTGGCAACTATTATCAAATCCATGCTTGGTTCGGCTTACGACCCATCAAAGGCGTATATCCTTTACGGATTGAATGTTACCAATGTGAGCACGACATACACCTACACAGACGGGGCTATTTTTTACGGTAATACGGTTTACCAAGTGGATGGCGTTACCATAACAATCAGCGGGGGTAACGTAGCTGTTTTGAATTTAGCCGTTACGCAATACACAACGGATGCCGACCCTGTTACCTTTACAGATTTAACCGTTCACAACGTCCACAATATCATCAAACTAGCCATAACAGCAAGCACAAGCGGACTGCTTTTGTATTCTGATTTGATTCGCCCTGTATTGGACATATCAACCGAAACGGAACGCGCTCAAAACGTGGAAAATTCAATCATCGCGAATGTTTATCAGCTGAAACAAAGTTGGGCAACACGAAGTAACATATCGGATGTGACTGCTATCACGGGAACGGCAAGCATTACAGGCTCAATTATTCGCTATAAAATAAACGGGCAAACAATGTATTTGAAGGCATTGATAAACTTTACAGCAACAAGCGGTTTCGCAGCGTTTAAAGTGCTTTTACCTTCGGGCGTAAATTATATAGGCATACCGACAAGTATAGCCGACAAATGCGTAGCCTTTGATTCAACAACGGAGGTTACTATGAAAGCAGTTTGCAATGTTTCAGATACTACTATTATCACAATGCAAATGCCAAACGGTACGACCTTCACGGACGGTAACGTATGTTCCGCTTATATTTCCATGACCATAGAAATAGCATAATGAGTTCAAGCCACGAAAGGAAAGTAGTAGGGTATTTAGATCCGATGGTGTACAACAGGCACAAGGCTTACCTAGAGGCAAGCGAAGGAACCGTGACCTCCAGCGTTGTGGTGAATGATGCTCTAAAGGAATACTACGAAAAGCGGAGAAGCAAGTTTCAAACGAATGAGAAAAGGCGAGCGCACCAACCGGAGTAGGTTATTTTTCCATCGGTAGCCATCCGACATATGGTTCGTAATAATATCTAATTTCTTTTGGCCTCCCTTTTTTCGCCTGTTTAGGATTCAATGTAGGCAAATCATTTAAAAAGTCAGCATATTTTTTATCAGGGTTTCTATTAAAGTAGTTGCTAATTATAGTGATAGTGTACTCCCTACTCCTATCTAAAAAACACGTTCTACAAAGCGTACTTCTTAAGAATAGAGGCGATTCACACCGCCTGCAATGATAAATCGGTTCATCTTTTTTGATGTATGCCTTTTGTTTCATCATTTGACTTTTGGACAAATATAATAAAGGTGTGCCACTTTCCTAATTTGACTTTCGTTTGACAGTAATTTTACATCAATGAATTACTGCATCGACCCAAATTCTGACGAACCAATTATGCTTATTGACAGGCATATTGGCTTTGATATTGAAGAAGGGATGGGCGTTGACGGAGCGGAGTTCGCTAAAGAATTATTGCTCCTTGACACACTAGGCAAAAAGAGAATCCAAGTTTGGATTAACAGTCCGGGCGGTGTAGTAATGGATGGTTACAACATCTACAACGCAATTCTAAAAAGCAATACTAAGGTCGATACTTATTGTATTGGTATCGCGGCCTCTATTGCAGCAGTAATATTCGAGGCGGGTCGTAACAGATGCATGCAAGATTTCGGAGTCTTGATGTTTCACGATGTACACGGGGGCGAAAATTCAGAACAACTAAACAAGATAGGGGATTCGGTTGCTGTAATGATTTCAGCACGAACAGGAAAAACAGTTGAGGAAGTAAAAGCCATCATGCAGAAAACTACATGGTTATCAGCAAGCGAAGCGTTTGAAATTGGCTTCTGTGATAAGATAGAGGCAAGTTCTTATCAAAACCAAAAAAGAGGCGTAGCAAGCGACACAAGGGCTATGTGGAAACAAGGCGCGGCAGTTCTAAACAGCATTTTAAAATTAAACAACAATAAAATGACAAAGGTCACAAACAAGCTAGGGCTTAACCCTGATGCTATTGAGGATTCGATTGTAGCATCAATCGAGGACTTACAAAACAAAGCCAAAAACGCTGACAAAATCAAAGCGGAAATCGAGGCGAAACAAAAAGCATTTGACGAAGAAATGGATGCTTTGAAAGCAGAATTGGAGGCGTGCAAAAACAAACTTGCAGAGGTTGAAAATTCAGCGAAAGTAGAAGCCGAAAAAGCGTTGGATACTCAAATCAAAAACAGCCTTGAAGGGTTTGTTAAAGTTGGACGTATCACAAACGAATCTATTGCTGAATGGACTGAAACAGCAAAAACAATCGGGTTCGAGAAAGTGGAGAACATGATTAAAAATCTTCCATTGAACAAAGTAGCAAACAAACTGCCGGAACTATTGGAAGTTGAAATTCCAACGAGTGCAATGTCAAAAATGGCAGAACTTCAAAACAAATTAAAAAACAACAAAAAATAAAATAAAATGGCTTTAACAATAGCAGAAGCAACGGACTATTCGGGAACGTACGCATCGTACTTTTGGCTTCCCGCAACCTTCGCAATGGACACCGTAAACAAAGGTGCGGTTTTCGTTCAAGACGGAATCAAAAAGAAGCACAACATTGACCGTATGGACTTTAGTCAACCGTGGCAAGAGCGCGCGGCTACACCAACATCGCAAGGAACATTTGCTGTGACGGGTCGCGCATTGACACCAGCGGATATGATGGTTTACTCGGAGTTCAACCCGCGTGACTATGAAACTTCGTTCTTAGCAGAACAACTTTCTAAAACCTTATTAGCGCGTGAATTACCTGTAACAGCAGAAACCTACATGATGCAAATGGGGCTTAACCGTTCTATGGAACAAGTTGAATCTATGATTTGGATGTCTTCGGTAGACTATACGGCACCAATCGGTTCTTTAGGTAACGGACAGTTGAAGTTTTTTGACGGGTTCTTGAAGAAAATGGTTAACGATTCAGCAGTTCAAAAAGTGGCTTCCCCTACTACATTGTCTGCATCGAATATCATCGCTGCAATGGATGCGTTAATTAATCTTTGTGCATCAAACAAGAAAGCACTTTTAAGCCGTTCAAACAGATTTGACCGTTTGAAATTCTTTGTTTCGGTTGAAACTGAACAGTTCTATCAAACAGCATCTTTAAACTTTACGTTTAAAGGCCAGCAGTTTCAATCAGGGCAGGCGTTACCGTACAAAGGTTATCAGGTTGTTACCCTTGCAGGTTTGCCAGCAGATACAATTTTATTCTGCGAAGGTTTGCCTGACACATCTTCAAACTTATATGTAGGGATGAACTCAACAGAGGACAACCGTTTACAGTTGCAGAGATTACAGAACAACTCGGAACTATTTTTCTTGAAAGCATTGGCCAAATATGATGTACAGTACGGCTTCTCTGAAGAAGTTTTCTTGTACACAACTTTGACAGCAGCATCATTCACCGTTTAAAAATCAAAAAATGAAAAAAATATTTTCTATCATATTCTTATTCGCTTGTCTTTTTGCGGGGGCGCAATCGACCACACCACGAACCGGCAACGCAACAAATGTCGACAACACATATCGCGTATTGTCTTATAAATTTCTAAGTGTAACCGATGCAGTTGGCGTTGACACGGTGAAATTGAATACTACAAAGTATCACACGGAGGTTTCTATACCGTCTTTAACGGACAGTCTTTGTGTGCAGTTTACATCGGTTGCAAACGCTTACTACGGTGACGAAATAAACTTCCAGGTTAAAAATTCAGCAGGCGGCACAAAGCTAAAGTTTATCGGTTCTAATTTTCAAGTAGGAAGCGGAACGGCAACTTTAACGCTAACAGCTAGCAAGCGAGCAAACATCAAGTTTATTTTTGATGGTACGACTTGGGTTGAGGTTTCAAGATTAGTGCAATAATGAAAAATTCAGAAATAGCAGAATACGCCTTTTCTGAATTGCCACACGTCAATGAAGTTTGGGTGACAAGTGATGGACACTATCACTTACACCCACACAAAGGTGGCGAATTATTCACTAGAGGCGCAGTAGTTGAAAGCACTACACAGGAAGAATCAAAGGTCATTAAAACAAAGAAAAAGTAAACAATGGCTCAGGCAGACATCGTATTTATAGAGGGACAAGGGGGACTAGGCAGACCGCTAACGGGTGAAGACTTTATTAGTGGTTTGCTTTATTACACAGCCGATGGTAATTTACCAAGCGGTTTCACAACAACATCGAGAGTAAAAGCATTATATAGCGTAAACGATGCGATTAACGCCGGAATAAAGAACGATTATTCGGATGCGGTACAAGCTATATTTATCACTTCGTTGACACGTGGCAATACGGGGGACAAAATCACAATCAAATACACCGGAATAAACGGAGTTGTTTTAGATTTGGGGACATACACTCAATCATCTACCGACACTACACTTGCATTATTAGGCGCGTCAATCGCTTCCTTTATCAATGCAAAGACTTATTTACATGGTTGCACGGCTCAATGGAGTTCCCCTGATTTGGCTATCTTCATTCCAAAGAATCAAGGTATTTTCCCAAACACAGGCACACCATTAGCTATAACAGTAACTGGAGATTTGGATTATACAACGCCTTCACTAGACACAGCAGGCGAGGCATCTAAATTGGCGATATGGCATTATCACATTGCTGAATATTTCCGCAAACAACCTAAAGGGCGTTTGTTTGTTGGATTTTATGCAGTACCAACCACTTACGACTTTACCGAAATCACTTTGATACAAACATTTGCACAGGGTAAAATTAGACAAATAGGTATCTACTTAGGTGGTGAGTGCCATGCTTTTACAAGTGCGGATTTGACGGCTATTGACTTGGAAATAAAAACCAATAATGATGCCGTTCATAAAGAACTTTCCGCTTTGTATGCAGCCGACCTTTCGGAAACTTCCGACCTTACAACACTTACAGACTTAAACACTTTGACAGCGAATAAAGTTACTGCAATCGTTTCGCAGGACGGGGCCGGGCTTGGAGATTTCCTTTGGAAAGGTACAGGAAAATCAATCGCAACATTAGGAGCGCACTTAGGCGCGGTTGCTTTCGCTGCGGTTTCAGACTCTATCATGTGGGTGGATAAGTTCAATATGTCCAACGGCACAGAATTAGACACGCCTGCTTTTGCAAACGGTGTTCTTTTGACAACTGTAACACAAAACTACATCGACACTTTGGATTCGTTAAAGTACGTTTTCCTTGTTCAATATGTAGGACGCACAGGAAGCTACACAAATCATTCATACACGGCAATCGCTTCTACATCGGACTATTCTCGAATAGAGAACAACCGTACAATAGATAAGGCTCGCAGGGGGGTTTATTTGGGATTAATTGGTGACTTAGGTTCCCCATTGGTTCTTAATTCAGACGGTACATTGAAAGATACAACCATTGCGGTTTTGTCCAGCGATGCGGAATTGAACTTAACGCAAATGGTAAGAGATGGTGAACTATCTGCTGTTTCGGTATTAATCGACCCGACACAAAATGTCCTTTCAACTGGTAAACTTTATGTAACTGTAAACTTGTTACCGATAGGAGTAGCGGAAGCGATTCAGGTAAACATTGGCTTCGTAACATCAATTTAAAAATCAAATGGCACTAATAAACGGAGTAAATTATTCATGGTCAAACATTACTTTGGTTCTTTTTGGAATCCCTGTTGTAGGCATCACGAAGATTGAGTATAAGAAAAAGCAAAAGAAAGAAGACAATTACGGACTAGGCGCAGAACCTATTTCAAGAGGTTACGGAAATAGCGAGTACGAGGCGAAAATCACACTTTATAAAGACGAGTGGAATAAGATTATCGCAGCGGCACCAACGCGCGACCCATTAGCGATTCCATTTTTCGACATTCAAGTTTCTTTCGGAGGTTCGCGAGTGACGGCTTCTTTGGATGTTCTTAACGCATGCGAGTTTTTAGAGGACCCGTTCACCATTGGCCAGGGCGATACTAAAGTAATGATTGAACTTCCTTTGGCCATTGCCGGAATTGAACACAAATATTAATCATGGCAGAGGAAAAAGATATTAACGAAGTAATTGAAGCGCGCGCTGAAGAACTTTCTACAATTCATAATTGTAAAGTCCATCCGCTACTTTTCACAGACCCCGAAACAAA
>Ga0304729_1002746_pt1 | contig 10294 bp, 12 predicted proteins | sample C_131016_MF_Meta_FD_190475 | JGI IMG/M metagenome (GOLD analysis project Ga0304729, IMG submission 190475) | Freshwater microbial communities from Lake Croche, Canada to study carbon cycling - C_131016_MF_MetaG (v2) (version 2) | ecosystem: Environmental > Aquatic > Freshwater > Lake | place...
CGCAAAGATTTCATCGCTCACGCATAATGAGATTCGCATTTCCTCATTGAAAATTAATTTAGAAGATTTTCAACGTCGTGATGGCGAGTCACTACTTGATGCAGATGTACTCGATCATCAGATTGTCGATGTTGATGGCCTACGAGTAGTTCGATCCTCTGACCTTTATCTTGCTCCGATTGATAAAGAAGTACGACTAGTTGGAGTGGACATCTCATTCCGGTCTTTCATACGTCGCCTCTTTCCTGGTGCGATTAGTCGCCTTCCAACTTTTGATCACGTTGTCGATTGGGCGACCATCGCCTCACTAACAAGTGGAACCGGCGTTGTGCGTACCGCCGGGCAACGTTCCAAGCTTGCGCAACTTCGACCTGCAGATCTTGCAGATCTACTTGAAGATCTTGCAGGTCGTGAACAAGGTGCCTTTGTTGATCTCTTAGATCCAAACCTCGCGGCTGATGCGCTCGAAGAGATGGAAGAGGAAGATCTTCAAGGCCTGCTCCGTGGATTACCAGCAGAGCGTGCAGCTGAACTCTTATCTCTCATGGAACCTGATGAATCTGCCGAAGTTATGCGCGATCTCGATGACGAGCACCGCGATGCGATCTTGGCCCAGATGGATAAGCCAACCGCAAAGGTACTTCGTGAGCTGATTTCATTTGATGAGAAGTTTGCTGGTGGAATCATGACCACGCATATGCTCGTCATTAAGCAGACAGATACCGTTGAAACCGCACTTAAGCTACTTATTGCGCATAAAGAACGCGATGTCGTTGATGGGGTGCTTGTTGTGGATTCCAAGGGGCGGTTAGTCGACCATATTCAAACTATTGAACTTGTGGCAGCGAAGTCCAGTGCACTGATCGAAAGCCTTATTGCTGCCCCATACCCAACAGCAGTGAAGATTGATGCTCCGCTTGATGAGGTCATTGATGAGTTCTCAAATAACCGTGGTTCATCCATTGTTGTTGTCGACGAAAAGGGGCGCCCAATCGGTCGCATCCTTGCTGATGACCTTGTCGATGCTCTCACAGATGATGAGGGCCGAGCATGAGTGATAGTAAAGAGAAGACAGGGTTAAAGATCCCTTCTCCAAAGAAGATTCGTATCGCTGCCTTCCTTGGCGTTATGGGTCCAGGAATGCTTGCTGGTCTCTCTGATGATGATCCTGCTGGTATTACGACCTACTCACAATTAGGTGCACATTACGGTTATCGCTTGATGTGGGTACTCCTTGTTTCAACAATTGCTCTCATTATTTTTCAGGACCTTGGTGCGCGCATCGGAGTTGTCACTCGTCAAGGACTCCTTGGATTAGTGCGTCAAAAGTATGGTGCGCGTTCTGGAATTCTTAGTGCGAGTGCTCTGATCATTGCCAATATCGGAACCATGACAGCAGAGTTCGCTGGTATCGCTGCAGCTGGACAGCTCTTTGGGCTCTCCCGATACATCAGCGTTCCAATCGCAGCCGTCGTTGTCTCAGCTCTTGTTCTACGTGGATCATTTGCCCGGGTAGAGAAAGTCTTCTTCGCCCTGTGCGCCGTATTCCTGGCATATGTCATCGCTGGATTTATGTCGCACCCACATTGGGGCGCAGCATTTAAGGGTCTTGTTCTGCCAACGATGCCGTTAAATCATGATGCTATCTATCTTGCGACTGCAACATTGGGAACAACACTTGCTCCATGGGGTCTTGCTTTTATCCAGTCGTATGCAGTGGATAAGCGCCTAACGAGAGATGATCTCAAACTGCTTCGTGTTGATGTTTGGACGGGCTCATTGCTCACCGGAGTTATCGGGTTCTTTGTGATTGTCACCTGCGCTGCAACCCTTAACGCTCACGGAATCACAAATATCACTGATGCATCGCAGGCGGCAGCTGCGCTCAAACCTCTTGCCGGAACACTCGCAGAGGATCTCTTTGCGATTGGATTGATTGGCGCGGCTCTACTTGCTGCCTCAATTCTTCCGCTATCAACTGCTTACTCGATCAGCGATCTCACGGGCCGCCCTGCCGCACTCGATGATTCATATTCTGAAGCACCGCTCTTCTATTCAACATTTGGAATCATCACTGTCCTTGCGGCATCGCTCATCCTGATTCCTGGTGCGCCACTTATTACTATCTTGATCGTCTCTCAGATCATCAATGCAGTATTACTTCTTCCACTCTTGATCTACATGTTTGGTATCTCTCGCGATAAGCGCCTTATGGGTGAGTTCAGAGCGTCAAATTCAATGAGCGTCGTCTACGGAATCATTATTGCTATCGTTGCAGTATGCGTTGGTGCAATGTTGTGGTTCACATTCTTTTAAGAGAATCTAACTCGTGATGAGCAAAACCCACGATCACACCGCAATGCCAAAGGGACGTGATATCCCGATTCTTTTATTGGGGATCATTGGAATTGGAACCTCTGGCCCACTGATAGCTAAGAGCATCATGCCTGTTCCGACCTTGATCTTCTGGCGCAATCTTGCCGGCTCCCTCATTATGGCTCCTTTTGCTCTTCGCAAGCGCGAGTGGAGAACTCCCGAGCAGCGCCGCGCAATCTCTATTGCTGCACTTTCCGGAGTATTCCTAGCCCTTCACTTCATTGGTTTCTTTGTGGCTATGCGCTTCACCAGCGTGGCAGCAGGCACCGCACTTACTGCGCTGCAGCCAATCTTTAGCGCGATCTATGTTCGATCACAAGGCGGGCACATTGCCAAACTCTCACTCTTTGGGATGGCCGTTGCTTTCGCTTCAGTTTTTATTATTACTGGAGTCGATTTCAATCTCTCGTTGAGAGCATTTGAAGGTGATCTCTTTGCGATTGGATGTGCAGCGCTTGCTGCAACTTATGTAATGATTGGGTCGAAGGTACAAGCCACAATTTCCACCTCAACCTACACAACAGTCTGCTATGGAGTCTGTGCTTTAACGGCCCTACCGATGATCTTTATTACCTCATCAACTGTGATTGCATTCCCTAAAGTCCAATGGCTCTGGCTATTTTTGCTCGTTATTGGCGCACAAATTCTTGGCCATACGATGTTTAATCTAGCGCTCAAACGGCTCTCACCTGTTGTTGTATCTCTCATTGTCTTTTTTGAAGTTCCGGTCGCAGCCATCTTTGCCTTGGTCTGGCTCCATCAAAAGCCAAACGCGGGAATCATTCCTGGAATCGTTGGAATTTTGATTGGATGCTCCATCTTTGTTCTAGGAAGAAATTCCAAGTGAAGATCGATCTCCATACCCACTCAAACTTCAGTGATGGGACTGATCGTCCCAGTGAACTCGTGAACAAAGCTCTCTCTCAAGGAGTAACAACACTGGCTCTGACAGATCACGACACGATTGGTGGGTGGGATGAAGCGACCCAATGGCTTCGACCAGGACTCGATCTTGTCTTAGGTTCGGAAATATCCTGCCAAACTGAGGATGGAATAAGTGTTCACATGCTTGGACTTCTCTTCGATCGTAACAATACGGCGCTCCAAGATGTTCTTGCTCAGACTCGTGATAATCGCCTTGGTCGTATGGAACGCATCATTGCTCGCATGAATAATGCGGGAATTGAGATCACCATCGAGGAAGTTCATGCTCAACTCAGTGATGGCGCAACTCTTGGTCGTCCTCATCTCGCTGATGCGCTAGTTGCAAAGGGGCTGGCAAAGAACCGTGATGAAGTCTTCGCGGATTGGCTGGCAAATAGCTCACCCTTTTATGTATCTCATTACTCACCGACGCCTGAAGTTGCGATACGCCTCATAAAGGAAGCTGGTGGGGTTGCCGTGATTGCTCATCCACTCGCATCGCTACGTGGACGAGTTGTCGATATTGAAAGCTTTGATTCATATATTGCAGCAGGCCTTGATGGAATTGAGGTAAAGCACCGCGATCAAACGCTTGAACAGCAACAGCTGCTCTTCGATATCGCCGCAAAGGCTGATCTGGCAATGACTGGTTCGAGTGATTATCACGGCACTGGAAAGATGAATGAGTTAGCTGAATTTACGACTGATCCCGATCAATGGGAGAAACTTGAATCACGAGCAGATGCGAGACGCGTTATAAGGTTGTAAAGCCAACCTTGCGATCAGCAGCGTTTCCAGCCTCTACGTATGCGATCTTTGAATGAGGCACAAGTATCTGACGTCCCTTGGTATCTGTTAAGGAGAGCGTCTTTCCTGCATCGAGAGCAGCCTGCACATTTGCAATGACCTTATCGATCGAGCTATCAATTTCATAGACGAGATCTACACCTGTATCTGCGATACCGATACGAAGGTCTGTCGTTGTCTTGCTCTCTTTAGCCATAGCCTTACCTTAACCTGAAATTACTGATTCTGCTTTGGGAATCCGCCGATTCCTCGCCAGATCTGAGTTGCCACTAATTTCACCGCGGTATCTCGGTCTAGCTTTCCATCACGTTCTAACCAGTGACGTGCTGCCGACTGCACATTTCCGATAATTCCAACCGCAAGCATCATGGATGCCTCCTTTGGGAGACCGGTATCAATAGAGATCACTGCGGAAAAAGCTGCAGCACAGTCATAGGTCATGCGAGTGAGTCGTTCGCGTACTTGAGGCTCCACACTCATATCACTCTCAAAGAGCAGGCGAAATGCTTCACCCTCACGATTGATGAAATCAAAGTAAGCCTCAGTCGTGGCTTGAACACGTTCCCAGTTATCTTTCCGAGAAGCAATTGCTTTCTGAATATCAAATACGAGTGAATCGATATGGAGATCAAGCACAGCGAGGTAGAGATCTAACTTTGATGGGAAGTGCTGGTAGAGAACTGGCTTGCTGACATTGGCACGATCTGCGATTTCATCCATCGCTGCTGAGTGGTAGCCAGCCTGAGTGAAGACATCGAGCGCCGCAGTCAGTAACTGAGCACGACGTTCATCACGAGGCAGGCGTCCTTTGAGATCTGTGGTCATGGCTCAAGGATAACTAATATCTGAGTAGTTGTTATCCTGCTCGTATGACCCAAAAGAGCCTCCTCCTTGTTCACGCCCACCCTGATGATGAGACGATCAACAATGGTGCAACCATGGCGATGTATGTGGCAGCAGGCTATAACGTCACTCTTGTTACCTGTACCCGCGGTGAAGAGGGCGAGATCTTGGTCCCTGAACTCCAGCATCTTGCAGCTGATAGAGAAGATGGCTTAGATCAAATTCGTGAAGTTGAATTAGCAACTGCGATGAGAGCACTGGGCGTTACTGATCATCGCTTTTTGGGTGCACCAGATCATCGTTATCGCGATAGCGGAATGATGGGAACACCATCAAATGAGAACCTAAATGTCTTCTGGCAGGCAGACCTCGATAGCGCTGCACAGGATCTGGTGAAGATCATCCTTGAAGTGAAACCAGATGTATTAGTTACCTACGATGATTTCGGCGGCTACGGCCACCCAGATCACATCCAGGCACATCGGGTAGCTATGCGCGCCGCAGAATTAGTAGCTCCGGAGTGGGATATCAAGAAGATTTATTGGAACACAATGCCTCGATCGGTTATTCAAAAGGGTATTGATGCAATGAAGGCAGCTGGATCAGATTTTATGGGAGTGGAAAGCGCTGACGATCTGCCTTTTGCAAAACCAGATGAGGTCGTTACTACTCACATTGATGGCTCACATTTCGTTGATCAGAAGATGAAGGCGATGGCATCTCATCCAACGCAAATCGCGCTCGATGGTCCGTTCTTTGCACTCTCCAACAATGTTGGCCTTAACGTCTGGGGTAATGAGTACTACACGCTTGTGAAAGGTGAGAAGTCGGGCCCATTGACCCCCGAAGGCTGGGAGCAAGATTTATTTGCAGGCCTTACGGAATAATTTCGTAACTCTGACCTGCAGCAGAATCTTTCACAACAATTTTCTGCGCCAGTAGTTGATCTCGTAACTGATCACTCAAAGCAAAATCTTTCGCCACTCGTGCTGCTGCTCGTTGTTCTAAGAGTTCTTCCTGTTCGGCAGTGAGTGAGGCCGCTTCCACTCGATCTAGATCCAAGGCAAAGACTCGGTCCATCGCACGAAAGACCTCAGCCTTCACTGCATCGGCCACAGATCCATCTCGTTCAATCCGGCGAAGTTCAACCGCAACATCGACAGTCCCCAAATCATTGAAGAGATAAGCCTTGAGCGCCTCGATGATCGCTTCTCCCTCTTGAGTCGATCCACTCACACCCCAGTCACGTAGCTTCATACGCCAGCGTTTGATGGTGGTATCTGAAGCGATGAGAGCATCCCATGTGAGATCTATCTGGCTGCGATAACGGTTCTCAATGAAACAAAGGCGTAGCGATAATGGATCGAGTCCGCGGGCGATGATGTCGCTGACAAGAACAACGTTGCCGGCGCTCTTTGACATCTTTCTTCCCTCAAAGAGCAGGTGTTCCCCATGAACCCACTGGGAGACAACTTCACGACCAGTGGCAGCATTTGATTGTGCTCGCTCATTCTCATGATGAGGGAAGCGAAGATCAATCCCACCTAGATGTAGATCTACATAACCGTCTAGGTAGGTGAGTGACATAGCAGAGCATTCAATATGCCAACCCGGAAAGCCCGGTCCCCACGGTGAATCCCAGATCATCTCTGTGCGATCGCCAGCAGCTTTCCAGAGCGCCCAATCAGCATGGAATCGTTTTGCGCCTTCATCAACATATTCATAACGATGTCCTGGTTTAAGTTCGCTTAACTTATTTCCGCTGATCTCGCCATAACTCGGGAATGATCGAGCATCGAAGTAGACCGAACCATCATCACCAACGTAGGCATTTGATTGAGCGATGAGTTTGCTGATTAAATCTTGCATAATTCCAATTGACTCACTTGCACGCGGATAGTGAGTTGCGGGTGTGATTGCCAGTAGTCCTAAATCTTTATGAAAGCGTGTTTCATATTCGCGGGCGATCTCAAAGGGATCAATCTTCTTAGCTACGGACTCAGCGAGTAATTTATCTTCATGCAAATCTTCTGACATATGCCCAACATCAGTAATGTTTTGAATGAGTTCACAACTAACACCATCGAGGCTTAACGTCCGCAAAATCAGATCACCGAGCAGAAATGTTCGAAGATTTCCGACGTGTGCATCTCGGTAAACGGTCGGGCCACAGCTATAAATCCGCAACGTTTTTTCGTTACTGATGCTTAATTGGCTGAGTGTTCGTAGCCGAGTATCAAACAAGGCAAGGGAGGTCATCTTCATTTTTCTACAACTACCTTCCAGACGAATATCTGGCGGGGATCAAAGTCTGCGAGTGAGCCATCTTTCTTACGGACTGATACAGGGGATTCCAGCTCTCCCAAGATGTCTCGGAAGCCGCCTGTGGGCTCAAAGAGGCGGATACTGACCCGTAACCCAACGTCTGCCTGCGTTGGCAGATTAGGTGGGGTACGTCCGCTCATGGGGCAATTCTGTACCCTCTTGCAATAAGATTCGCGTTAGAGTCTTAAAAGTTGAAGAGCTAAAGGAGCCCGAAGTGACCTACGTAATTGCCGAGCCATGTATCGATGTCAAAGATAAGTCATGCATCGAAGAGTGCCCAGTGGATTGCATCTACGAAGGTGGCCGAATGCTTTATATCCAACCCGATGAGTGTGTGGATTGCGGCGCCTGCGAGCCGGTCTGCCCGGTCGAGGCTATCTATTATGAAGATGATGTCCCATCACAATGGAAGGAATACGGCGGCATAAACGGCGAATTCTTCGTTGAGATCGGTTCACCTGGTGGCGCAGCCAAGGTCGGTGCTTCGAATACAGACCACCCAACAATTACTGCACGCCCTCCAAAAGCTGAGTAGTTCTGAAACTTCCAGATTTTCCTTGGGATGCGCTCGCTCCAATCGGTGCGATAGCGCGATCTCATCCTGAGAGTTTTATCGACCTCTCGCAAGGAACACCTGTAGATCCAACGCCACAATTTATTCAAGATGAATTTATCGCAGCTTCCAATTCACCGAGCTACCCAGTTACAACCGGAACTCCAGCACTTCGCGATGCGATTAAGAAGTGGGCCACAGCTAACCTAGGAATTACTGGTGACTTTGATGTCATTCCAACGATCGGTTCAAAGGAACTCGTCGCTTGGCTTCCAACCTTGCTTCAATCAAAGCACGTTCTCTATCCAGAGGTTGCTTATCCAACATATCTTGTGGGCGCAATTTTGGGGAACGCATCACATCAAACCGTTGGTATCGATGCCACACAATGGCCGAGTGCAGATTTGGCTTGGGTTAACTCGCCATCTAATCCAACTGGGCGGGTACACACTTCAGCTGAGTTAAAAGCTGTAGTGGATTTTGCTCGCAGAACTAATACCGTTGTCGCAAGCGATGAGTGTTATATCAGCTTCCCGGCCGGGGATTCTAAGCCGACCTCGATCTTTGAAGTTGCCGATGGGAATAACACCAACTTATTGGCCGTGCACTCACTATCTAAGCGCTCCAACTTAGCTGGATACCGCGCAGCCTTTGTTGTCGGAGATAGTTCTTTGATCGCAAAAAATCTTGAAGTTCGCAAACATGCCGGCATGATGGTTCCACTACCCGTGCAACGGGCAATGGTCGCAGCGCTCTCTGATGAGAATCACGTTCAGGAGCAAGCGGCTCGCTACAGAGCTAGGCGTGTAGTTCTTCAATCAGCGCTTGAGTCGCAAGGTTTTAGAGTTGACCATACGGAAGCGGGCTTGTACTTGTGGGTTACTCGCGGTGAATCTGATTGGGATAGCGTGAAATGGTTTGCTCAATTCGGGATTCTTGCAACACCAGGTCACTTCTACGGCACGGCCGGTGAAAAGCATGTCCGCATTGCTTTAACTGCAACGGATGCGCAGATCGCTACTGCGGCGCAACGTATAGCCGCACATACAGGTAAGTAAACCGTGACTGTCACATCAGCGATCCTTCTCGTCGGTGGTATGGGAACACGCATGCAGCCACTGACACTCACAACTCCTAAACCGATGCTGCCGCTTCTTGGTAAGCCCATCACCGAGCATCAGATTCTTAAGGCTAAAGAGGCCGGGATCACTGAGATTGTTTTAGCAACATCGTATCTCTCAGATATTTTCATCCCTTACTTTGGCAATGGTGAGAAGTTTGGAATCAAGATTTCTTACGCAGTCGAGGAGAGCGCCCTTGGTACAGGTGGAGCAATTCGCAATGCCGCCGCGCTTCTTGAAGGTGATGGACCAGTAATGATCTTTAATGGTGATGTTCTGAGTAATCATTCATTACGAGAGCAGATCGCCTTCCATCAAAAAGAGAGCGCTGATGTCACTCTCTATCTCACTGAAGTGGCTGACGCACGTGCATTTGGAGTTGTCGAGATGAGTGGTGACCTCATCACCACTTTCAATGAAAAAATGGAGACGCCACCAACAAATATTATTAATGCCGGTTGTTACATATTTAATCGAGCTGTCATCGATGAAATTCCAGTACGTCGCGTTGTTAGTGTTGAGCGGGAGACGTTCCCGTCACTCCTTGCACGTAACGCTCGCGTCGCAGGATTCATCGATAACTCGTACTGGCTTGATATTGGTAATCCAGGCGCGCTCTTGAAAGCAACGCGAGATCTCATTGAGGCAAGTGGCCACCAGATGGCACAAGGCAAAGGATCAACGATCGACCCTACGGCCGTGGTTGATGAAGGAAGCTATGTTGGGGCGCAGGCCAGTGTCGGAGCAGGGTCGCAGCTCCATCACTGCATCATTGGTGAAGGCGCGAGAATCGGTGAAAACGTTCGTCTCACACGAACATTTGTTGCGGCTGGGAGCCGAATTGAGGCGAATACGGCAGCAATCGATGAATTTTTTGGTTTTTCCAACGAATAATCTTGATTTAGCCCCTATTCCGCTTGACTCAAGAGGGGTTACACGCGTGTAATTCTCCTTAGATGCCTCACTTTCCCAAACCGAGCGTGGCACCCAAAGATCTAGGAGCTTCACATATGTCAGATCGCCAGAACGCAATAGTTACAAGCCTCCCGACGACCGATAATTCAGTTGAGCTCTCCTGGCAGGAGCGTGCACTCTGCGCTCAAACAGATCCAGAAGCATTTTTCCCTGAGAAGGGTGGATCTACACGCGAAGCTAAGCGAGTATGTCTCTCATGCGATGTCCGTTCCGAGTGTCTTGAATATGCACTGGCTCATGATGAGCGCTTTGGCATCTGGGGCGGCCTCTCAGAACGCGAACGCCGTCGCCTCAAGCGTCGCTCCGCATAATTCGAATTTAGGAGCCGCGTAATGGCGGATTCATTTTTCGTTACCGCAGTACTCGTTAC
>Ga0304729_1002747_pt1 | contig 10289 bp, 10 predicted proteins | sample C_131016_MF_Meta_FD_190475 | JGI IMG/M metagenome (GOLD analysis project Ga0304729, IMG submission 190475) | Freshwater microbial communities from Lake Croche, Canada to study carbon cycling - C_131016_MF_MetaG (v2) (version 2) | ecosystem: Environmental > Aquatic > Freshwater > Lake | place...
GGGGACTTAGTCATGAGCGCTGCGCGCAATTAGGTTCGATGATCGCGACTTACGTGATCGAAACTACGGGCACTCAAGAATACAGATTTACGAGCACCGAGTTCGTGGAACGTTTTGCGCAGGCGTATGGAGAAGCTGCGGCTAACGAGATTGCTGCACAACTGAAATAATCGCGGAAATTAATTGAGCAACTTCTAAGTCAGTAACTCCGTGATGCAAAGTAATTCGGAGATTTCCTGAACTTTCCATTCCTAAAGCAGCAAGTACGTGGCTAGGTTGCATTTGATCAGCGGTGCAAGCAGAACCCGAATCCAAAACGAAACGTAATTCATTTAATTGACGAACTAAATCTTCGCCCACACATCCAGCGACACTTATTGCAATCGTATGTGCCAGACTATTTTCTAGTTGACCAGCAAACTGAATTCCAATTTGAGCACCAGTTAATTCATTGCGAATCTTCGCATTTAGTTGGCTTATACGTGTGGCCTCAATCTTCTCAGTTTCTAGCCATGCATCTAAAGCAACGGCACTAGCTAATAGCAACGGAAGTGATGACGACTCAGGTGTTCGGCGAATCCCCAGATTAGGAAGCGGATTCTTCCAAGCATTTGCATTACGGATAGCCAAGACCCCAATTCCGGCCGGTCCCTGCCAAGTTGTAGCATCAAAAATTGCACTATCCCAATGATTAGGGAGGTCAAGCATTGGGGACGCAGAAAAATCAAGTGCCACATAAGTTGGGGCGATGGCATCTACTAAAGCATTAACATTTTGTTTAATACCCGTTTCGATATTGGCACCTTGAACCGCCAAAACCGTTTCATTTTCAGCTTTAAAACTTGGCTGAATCTGACCTTCTGAATTCACTTCGAGAACTTCGACAGAGCCACCACTTTTTGCATGAGCCTCACCAACTGCGAAGACGCTTTTGCGGTCGACTTTTGAATGGATCAACTTTCGAGCGGGATTTAGGAGACCCGAAATCGACAGGTGCTGCCCAAGTCGGGGCTCACCGATAATTTCTATTTCGGAAGGTAGAACTTTTAGATTCGTAGCCAGCGATTCAATGGCTTCCTGTCGAAGGATCGCGGTTCGTGAAGAGTCATCGCCTATCTTGCGCGGATCAGCCCAACCTTGATCAAAAGCATCATCTAAAAGGGCTTTTGCGGCAGGGTGAAGTGGCGATTGACTTGTGAAATTTCCTGTGACCCGAACCACGCCTAGAAGGTTACCTCTGACTGAAGCGAACGTCTAAAACGCCGACTATCCTTACGCCATGAAATTGAAAACGATGAGCCGCGCCCTAGCGATTTTGGCGCCGGCTCTTTTCCTCTTGACCGGCTGCGCAAAAGATTCCAGCGCTGGTTTTCCGGGAGATGCATCGAGCATCAATGAAGTTTCGTACCCGCTATGGACTAACGCCTGGATTGCAGCCGGCGTTGTTGGCGTTTTCACCTTAATCTTGATTATTTGGCCAGCCATCTTTCATCGTGCACCTAAAAATGGCCCAGAATTTCCAAAGCAGAGCCAGTACAACATTCCCATTGAAATTGCGTACACCGTTATTCCCTTTATTATCGTTGCAGTTCTTTTCTATTACACCGCCAAAGATGAATCAACGATTACTAAGCCTGCTGCAAATGTTCAGCATGAAATAGCCGTAAATGGAATTCAGTGGTCTTGGCAATTCTCTTATTTAGACGCCGGTAAGAACGTAACAGTTACCGGAACACCTGCGAAACCTCCGGTCTTAGTCGTGCCGCAAGGGGAGCGAGTTCGATACACCATTAATTCAAATGACGTAGTTCACGGATTCTGGATTCCTGCATTTATGATTCAAATTCAGAATTTGCCTGGTGTTACTAACCATCTTGAGTTCACTGCGAACAAACTGGGCGAATTCCCTGGTCGATGCAACATTCTGTGCGGACGTAATCACAGCCAAATGCTTTTTAAAGTAAAAGTTGTTACTCCGGCTGAGTACGAAACTTATATTGCTAATTTGAAACTTGAATCTGAGAAGGCGGGCAAAGCATGACCACATACGCTCAACGTGAAGCAGAGCAAGCTCCGACTCTTGCGCCAACTTCAAAGGGTCGGCACTTCGTACGTTTCGTAACATCTACTGACCATAAAACCATTGGTTACCTGTACTTGATCACTACTTTTGCCTGGTTCCTAATCGGTGGCTTATTAGCACTGATTCTGCGCGCGGAATTAGCGCGACCTGGAATGCAATTTGTCAGCAACGAGCAATACAACCAAGTATTCACAATGCACGGAACGATTATGTTGCTCATGTTTGCAACCCCACTTTTCGTAGGTTTTGCTAACGTGATCATGCCGCTACAAATTGGCGCAGCAGATGTTGCATTCCCGCGTTTGAATATGTTGTCTTACTGGATTTATCTATTCGGCGGACTTATGGCATTCGCTGGTTTCTTATCGCCGGGTGGCGCAGCTTCTTTTGGTTGGACCGCTTATGCACCGCTAGCTAATTCGCAATACTCACCAGGCATCGGTGGCGATCTCTGGATTGTTGGTTTGGCTATTGGTGGTATCGGAACCATTCTCGGTGGCGTAAATTTCATTACAACTATTTTTACAATGCGAGCACCAGGAATGACTATGTTCCGCATGTCTATTTTTAGTTGGAACGTTTTGTTAACTTCAATTTTAGTTCTTCTTGCATTCCCACCTTTAGCTGCCGCTTTGCTTGGTTTGGAATCAGATCGTTTATTTGGTTCGCATCTTTTCGATCCGGCTAATGGCGGTGCCATGCTTTGGCAGCATTTGTTCTGGTTCTTTGGGCATCCTGAGGTTTATATTTTGGCGTTGCCATTCTTTGGTATCGCAACTGAAATTTTGCCAGTCTTTAGCCGTAAACCAATTTTTGGTTATAAAGGTTTGATCGCAGCCACAATCGCCATTTCTGCACTTTCAGTTTCAGTTTGGGCGCACCACATGTTCGCCAGCGGACAAGTGCTATTGCCGTTCTTCTCATTCATGACTTTCCTAATTGGTATTCCGACTGGTGTTAAGTTCTTCAACTGGATCGGAACCATGTGGCGAGGTCACGTAACTTTTGAAACTCCAATGTTGTTCATTATGGGATTCCTGGTCACCTTCTTATTCGGTGGCTTAACCGGAATCATTCTCGCTTCTCCACCACTTGATTTTGCAGTCTCGGCTTCATATTTCGTGGTAGCTCACTTCCATTATGTGCTCTTCGGAACCGTGGTCTTTGCAATGTTTGGTGGCTTCTACTTCTGGTGGCCAAAGATGACTGGCCGTATGCTGAACGAACGTTTAGGCAAGATCCACTTCTGGACTCTTTTCTTTGGCTTCCATTTAACATTCCTAGTCCAACACTGGTTAGGTATAAAAGGTTTCCCACGACGTTACGCCGACTATTTAGCTAGTGATGGTTTTACGACTCTAAATATGGTTTCAACAGTTGGCTCTATTTTGTTGGCACTTTCGATGATTCCGTTTGGCATCAATGTTTGGATTACTCGAAAATCACCTTTAGTTAACTGTGATGATCCATGGGGCTATGGCGCATCTTTGGAATGGGCGACCTCTTGCCCTCCACCTCGCCATAACTTCCTCACCATGCCACGTATTCGTTCAGAACGTCCGGCATTTGATTTGCACCATCCACATATTCAGACCGAAGGGCACTAATTAATGAAAACTAATTACCGCCTCTTTGTTGGTTTGGCGATCTTCTATGCAATTATCAGTTTCGTTTATTACTATGTTGGTGGAGAACCACTTGGAATCTCTTGCTTGATTCTTAGTTCACTGCTTGCCGCAATGATTGGTTACTACGTTTGGTTTACCGATCGCCGAATTGGCACCACGCTTCCCGAAGATAATCTGCAAGGCGAGATTGCTGATTCTGCGGGCGAGCTTGGTTTTTATAGTCCTCATTCTTGGTGGCCACTGCCTGTAGCTGCCAGCATGTTTGCGGTTGGCTTAGGTTTAATTTTCGGTTGGTGGATTGTTCTGATCGGTGTTGGTGCGCTAGTAATAAGCATTATTGGGTTTGTTACTGAGTACGAAAAACCAATCAACGAACCAGCGCACCACTAATAAGCTCTAGCAAGTGCTGAAAAAATTAGCACCAGGTCTCTTCGTATTCCTTTGGAGTACCGGGTTCATCGGAGTTAAGTATGGAATGCCATATGCGCCTCCCTTTTATTTTGTCGCAATTCGGATGTCAATCGCAGCAGCACTTTTATTCATCGCTCTGCAATTTATGCGTCGCACGCAACCGGTTACTCGTGCGATTATCAAACCTTCAATCCTGATCGGCATAACGCTTCACGGCGCTTACCTTGGAGGTTGTTTTTTTGCGGTTAGCCGTGGGTTACCTGCAGGGATCACTGCATTGATCGCGAGTCTGCAGCCGGTTCTGGTCAGCCTGTTTGCGGCCCGGTATTTGAATGAATCACTAAACGCTCGCTCGATCTTGGGCCTCGTTCTTGGTTTGATTGGCCTATTTGTTGTAGTGATACCTCGGATCAATACAACCGGGACGAATTCGATTTCCATAGTTTCCATCCTCGCGAGTTTCGTTGGACTACTTGGTGGAACAAGTGGCACTATTTTGCAAAAGAAATATGGTGGATCAATTCCAACGGTAGCCGGTACAGCTATTCAATATTCAGCCACTGCTCTGATTTTACTAGTACTAGCTATAGTTTTTGAGAAACCCGAAATTCAGTGGACCGCTAAATTTATTGGTGCTCTTGCCTGGCTAGTTATCGCCTTATCTTTCGGCGCTATCTTGCTTCTATTCTTTTTACTCTCGCACGGTAGTGCTGCAAGAGTTTCATCGCTCTATTACTTGGTTCCTGCGGCTACGGCATTTGAGGCATATTTCTTCTTTAATGAACACATCTCATTGATCTCGTTAATCGGTACCTTAATTACAGTGACAGGGGTATGGCTCGTAGTTGGGAAACAGAAAGAAGCCCCCGCAGCTAAATAACTACGAGGGTTTCTTCGGTGACTTTTATTAGTGGTGTTCGATTGCCTTTAAATCTTCCACCGTTGGCTTTGCGATATTCTCTGCGTTCGCTTGGCTGATTCGTTTACGTAACTTATTCTTTAAGCCACCGGCGCGACGAACACCACGGGAATCAGTTTCTTCAAGAGCCAGGGCTGGAGCTTGCTCGTGAGCAGTTAGCTTCCAAGCCAGCTCAGGCGAGATTGGCTCGTGGACTTCTACAAATTCGCCGTGTGGCAGCATCATTAGACGACCAGTTTCGCGGCCATGTAGAACTAGCTCACGATCTGCGCGTTGCAGTGACAAACAAATACGTTTTGTCACTACGAAAGCAATCGGCGGCAAAACAAAGATTGAGATCCGGCTAAACCACATGATTTGATTGATACCTAAGTGGAAATTGTTCGCAATGATGTCGTTACCACCATTAATCAGTGCCACCAACATAAATGTAAGTGACATTGCGCCGAGAGCAGTTCGGTTAGGAACATTGCGAGGGCGATCTAATAGATGGTGTTCACGCTTATCGCCAGTGATCCAACTTTCAATGAATGGGTAGAGCGCCATTCCAGTGAAAAGAATTCCAGGCACGATTAGTCCTGGAATCAAAATGTTCCACGAAATCGTGTGGCCAAGCAGATGGGTTTCAAGTGGGGGAGACATACGGACTAGTCCATCTAGCCAACCCATATACCAATCGGGTTGGGAGCCGGCTGAAATCTGGCCAGGGTTGTAAGGGCCATAAAGCCAAATTGGGTTAATCGATGCGACTGCACCGAGGAACGCGGTTACTCCAAAAACGATAAAGAAGAAGCCGCCAGCTTTAGCCATGTATGCCGGCATTAGTGGGTAACCGACAACATTCTTCTCTGTGCGACCAGGTCCAGGCCATTGAGTGTGCTTCTGGTACCAAACCAACATTAAGTGAGCAGTAATCAAGGCGAGGAAGATGCCGGGCAAAAGAAGAACGTGCACTGTAAAGATGCGCGGAATAAATGCTTCGCCTGGGAAAGCACCACCAAAAGCGAAGAAAGCAATATATGTTCCTACAACCGGAAGCGCTTGAATAATCGCTTCGGCAATTCGAATACCCGTTCCAGAAAGTAAGTCATCAGGTAATGAATAGCCTAAGAAACCTTCGACGATTCCCAGAGTTAGGAGACCAACGCCAATAATCCAGTTGAACTCACGAGGTTTACGGAAAGCACCAGTGAAATAAACGCGCATTAAGTGCACCACGATGGCAGCCATGAAAATCAGTGCTGCCCAGTGGTGGATCTGCCGCATCAGGAGACCACCACGAACTTCAAAAGAAATGTGAAGTGTGGAGGCATAAGCAGCCGACATATGCAGACCTTCAAGCGGTTGGTAGCCACCTTCGTAAAGAACTTCTCGTTGCGATGGATCAAACCAAAAAGTTAAGAAAGTTCCAGAGAGCAACAAGATGATAAATGAATACAAAGCAACTTCACCGAGCAAGAAAGACCAGTGATCAGGAAATACTTTCGTTAGATTTTTCTTGGCCCACTTAGCGGCGCCAGTACGTTCGTCAACGTAATTGGCGACAGTGCCGGCAACTCTTTCACGTGCAGTCATTATGAGCGCTCCCAGAAGCTAGGTCCGATTGGTTCGGTAAACGGTTTTTGAGCAACTAAATATCCTTCAGCATCAACAGTGATTGCTAATTGCGGAAGCGGGCGAGCGGCCGGCCCAAAGATAACTTTTGCCGCTCGAGGCACGTCGAAAGTTGATTGATGACAAGGGCAAAGCAGGTGCTTGGTTGATTGCTCGTATAACGCAACAGCGCACCCCATATGAGAACAAATCTTGCTAAATGCAATTATGCCGTCGTGAGTCCAAGATAAACGCTCGGCGCTCAATTGGAACTCTTCTGGACGAATACGAATTAACAAAACTGCGTCTTTACCAATATTGTTCAAAGTTCGTTCTTCATCGGGGCGAAGTTGTGGCAAGACTTGCGCTACTGCGCCAATTTCTAAATCTTCTGGGCGAATAGGTCGATCACCTGGGTCAGTAACTAAGCGAGTACCAGCTTCCCAACTAGTCTTCGTGAGATCATCCTTAGGAAGCGGACCAAGGTCGCGAAGTAATACAAGTGGCGATAGCCCGATCAAACCGAGTGAAAGCCCCATTGAACGCTTTATTAAGGAACGACGGCCAAGACCTGCCGCTCCAGCACGTTCTTTTACGGTAGCGACAAAAGCTTCGCGGTCTTCATCATCAGAGCGCATAGTGTGACGCATTGCGATAACTTCTTCATCGGGCATTAGCGTTTTAGCCCAATGGATCGCGGCGGCACCAATAAAGAAGAGCGCAGTTGCTAGACCGATGCCAAGACCAAGTTGGTGCGCATTCGTGCTACCAAGGATGGGTAAAAAGACAAAGGTATCTGTTGAAATAAAATAGTAAGAGTAAATAAATAGGACAGTGCCAAGAGCTGAGATCAAAAACAGGATGGCTACCTGACGTTCGGCACGCTTTTCAGCAACTGGATCATGATCTGCTTTGCGATGTACGTGCGCCGGCAAACCTGGATCTTTTATGGCTTCTATTTCGTTAGACATTTATCTATCTCGCCTTCGTCGCTAACCAAACTGCTACACCTATCAGCAGTCCGAGTCCTAGTGTCCAAACCAATAATCCTTCAGTTACTGGACCAACGCGGCCAAGCGCTGCTCCACCTAACTGTGGTTCCTTTTCTGCACCTTTGATCCACTTAATGATTGAAAGTTTTTCAGCTGGGGTAATTGTTTTATCTGAGAAAACTGGCATCGCTTGTGGGCCAGTTATCATCGCTTCGTAAATATATTTAGGCTCAACACCCATAAGCGTAGGCGCATATTTTCCTTGAGTTAGCGCACCGCCTTGAGCCGCAAAGTTATGGCACATTGCGCAATTAGTACGGAATAAAGTTCCGCCATCAGCGGTATTTCCATCTCGCTCGTAATTCAGTGCTGAGTCATTAGGGATTGCTGGGCCAGGAGCAGTTGACGCAACATAGGCGGCAAGTGCTGCAGTTTGTTCAGCGTTGTAAATAGGCTTCTTGCGAACTGCTTGGGTGCTCATGTCAGCCATTGGCATACGTCCAGTACCGACTTGGAAATCTACAGAGGCAGCGCCTACGCCAATTAATGAGGGTGCGATTGAAGTCCCTTCAAGATTTAGTCCGTGACAGGACGAGCAGCCCTTAAGAAATAGCTGCTTGCCTTCAGAAATTTGCGCAGATCGTTGGTCAACTGTCAGTTCACTTTTGTTACTTGCACTTGCAACCGAGAATGTGGTTCCGATTGTGAAGAGTGCAATAACCAATAACAGTGGAGAAGCTATTCGGCTTCGACGGAGCTGGGATAATTTTCTCATTCTCTATTCCTATTTAATTAGATAGATCGCAGAAAATAGTGCGATCCAAACGACGTCGACGAAGTGCCAGTAATAAGAAACCACAATTGCAGTTGTAGCTTGGTTATGAGTGAAACGTCTTGCTTTAGCAACACGAATCATTACGATCAAGAAAGCAATTAGTCCGCCAGTTACGTGGAGACCGTGGAAACCTGTTGCGATATAGAAAACAGAACCGTAAGCAACTGAAGAAATACTTAAGCCTTCTTGAACAAGTGATGCGTACTCGTATATTTGACCACCAACGAAGAATGCCCCCATGAGGAATGTAAGTGAGAACCATTCGCGCATTCCCCATTTGGTGAACTGCCAGATTTTGCCGGTCTTACGCTCTTGAAAACGTTCAGCGGCAAAAACGCCAAACTGACAAGTAACCGATGAAAGAACCAAAACTGTCGTGTTCAGTGCGGCGAATGGAATGTTTAGTAATTCGGTAGAAGTTGCCCAAACTGATGGTCCTTGCACCGCGCGAGTAGTGAAGTACATCGCGAAGAGTGCAGCGAAAAACATCAACTCACTTGAGAGCCAAACAATGGTGCCAACGGCAACTAAGTTTGGACGGGTGGTCTTGTGGGCTGGTACAGTAGCGCTCGACATGGTCGGTATTATTCCCGAAATCTGCGCTTACCGCTTCCGCCAGAGGTGTTTTATAGCCTTGATATTCCTTGAAAGGCATGAGTCAGGTCACAGCGGATTTGGTCGCCTTTTTGATTAGAATTGCGGAATGAGCAGCGCTGAAAACTTAAGGGTAAGAGTCGTAATTTATTCGGACGATTCAGCAGTCCGATTGGCGATTATTTCAGCCCTTGGTCAAAAGGTTTCTGCTGATCTACCACGTCATGAAGTAATTGAATTCGCCACCGCAGCCGCTTTACGGGGATTCGTCGATCGCCCTGATTTACATGGAAATCTCAAAGCCGATCTTTTCATCCTCGATGGCGAAGCAGTACCTGAGGGCGGCATGAGCGTTTCTCGCCAACTAAAAGATGAAGTATTTAATTGCCCGCCAGTTCTTCTAATTACTGGGCGCAAAGAAGATGCTTGGTTAGCTGCTTGGTCACGAGCTGATGCAACTGTGATTCATCCGATCGATCCATTCACTTTGGCTCAAACCGCCGCAGATTTGTTGCGTAAGCAAAACCTCGCAACTACGAATGTCTAATCAAACTTCCTGGTCAGCAATTAATGAGACGCTAACCACTGGGTTAGATCTCGAAACAACTTCTGCTCAATGGGCTATGAATGAAATTCTGCAAGGAAACGCACAAGTCGCAGAGATTAAAGATTTTCTCTTAGCCTTAAAAACTAAAGGCGAAATAGCCGAAGAAGTAAACGCCTTCATAAGCGTCATGTACCAACACAGTGCTCCAATAGAAATAAGCGAACGAGCAGTTGATACGGTCGGAACTGGTGGAGATGGAGCCAACACCATAAATATTTCAACCACCGCTGCAATTGTCGCCGCTGCGGCCGGCGCCAAAGTTGTTAAGCATGGAAATCGCGCAGCCTCGTCGAAGTCGGGTTCTGCCGATTTACTGCAAGCGCTCGGAGTAAATATTGATCTCGATGGCGCTGGGGTAGAGGCCACGTTTCGTGAAGTAGGTATCGGTTTTTGTTTTGCGCCAAAATTCCATCCGGCCATGCGCTTTGCAGCTCCTGCTCGAAAGGAGTTAGGGGTGCCAACAATTTTTAATATTCTCGGTCCACTGGCTAACCCTGCTCGACCTAAGGCGGCAGCTATCGGAGTTGCGAACGATCGAATGCATTTGTTGATGGCAGAAGTGTTGGCCGCAAAAGGTGTTGATGGTTTTGTCTTTCGTGGAGATGACGGGCTTGATGAAATTACATT
>Ga0304729_1002751_pt1 | contig 10281 bp, 19 predicted proteins | sample C_131016_MF_Meta_FD_190475 | JGI IMG/M metagenome (GOLD analysis project Ga0304729, IMG submission 190475) | Freshwater microbial communities from Lake Croche, Canada to study carbon cycling - C_131016_MF_MetaG (v2) (version 2) | ecosystem: Environmental > Aquatic > Freshwater > Lake | place...
GAGGGCTGGCGCTGCAAACGATCAGTGACGCGATGACATTCGGCAAGATGGTGGCGGGCAGCGATTTTGCCCCAAAGGACTTTCGCGGCAAGCCCGAGTCGTGCGTGCTGGCGATGCAACACGGCGCCGAGCTGGGCCTGTCGCCAATGCAGGCCATCCAGAGCATCGCGGTGGTCAACGGGCGCCCCTCGGTCTACGGCGACACGGCCAAGGCGATCTGCCTGGCGGCGCCGGTCTGCGAGTGGATCACCGAGACCGTGGACGGCGAAGGCGAGGCCATGGTGGCCACCTGCACCGCCAAGCGGCGTGGCAGCCCCGAGCCGACCGTGGTGCAGTTCTCGGTCGCTGACGCCAAGAAGGCGTCATTGTGGGGCAAGAGCGGGCCGTGGACGCAGTACGCCCGCCGGATGCTGCAGATGCGGGCTAGAGGGTTTGCCCTGCGGGATGCTTTTCCCGACGTCCTGCGGGGGCTGATCACGGCCGAGGAGGCATCGGACTACCCGACGCCTGAGCCGGTCAGGGAGCCGATCGTGGTGAGGACCAGGGCGACGCCGCAGCGGCACCCCGAGCCGGTGGCACGGCTTGAGGCCCCGGCCGAGGCCGCCAACACGACGCTGTTCCAGAAGGCGATGGACAAGATCCAGCGGGCCAGCGACAGGGAGACGCTGGAAGGCTGCCTGAACCGCATCGACGAGCTGCGTCGCAGCGGCGAGATGTCTGCCGAGGACGCCGCCAAGCTGATTGTTGTCATCGACGGCCGCATGGATATCTTTGCCCAACCCGTAGCGGAGGGCGACGCATGATCCAGTGGATCAAGGAGACGTTCTTCCCCGACGAAGAGGTGCAGCAGCTGCTGGAGGCTAACGCCCGCCTGCAGCGTGAGCTGGCAGCCCACAAGGCTGCATATCACAGCGAGTTGGCGTTTTACCACCGTGAGATTTACCGGCTCCGCGGGGAGATGGGACAGCTGCTGAAGGGCATCAAGGTGACGGCATGACCACGATCAACATCACGCAGCTGCACCAGGACGTGCTCGACGTCGTGCGGGCCAGCCCGGCGGGCTGCACCGATCACGAGATCGCGGCGGCGCTGGGTATCAACCTGCGGACGGCGAACAACCGCCGGTTGTGGCTCCAGCGGGCCGGGCTGATCGAGTTCGCCTGCTGCCACGACGTTGGGGCCAGCGTGAAGCGCACTGCTTGGAGGGCGACCAATGGCTGAGAAGATTTTCGGCATCCTGCCGCAAGGCGGGCCACCGACAACGCACCAGTGGCAGCAGCATGAGATCCACGAGAAGACGTGGCCTGCCCTGTGGCAGCCACGCAGGCCCGTCCAGGCGGTGCGTAACGGCTGGCCGGCGCTGCCCGAGTTGACTCCTGACCAGTTGGTGCGGTTTGGCGGCGGCTTGGATCACATGGTCAGAAGGCTGTATGCGGCGTTTTCCAATCACCCATCGGTTAGCCAGGCGTTGCAGATTGAGATGCTCGACACGCTTAAGGACATGCGGACCATCGCGGCCAGCGGGCCACTACAGGAGGGCAAGGATGCCAGAGATCACCAAACCGCTTGAGTGGGTCGGCGGTCCGCTGTGCGGCCGAGCGCCGCACACGCTGACCAAGAACGAGCAGTGGTACGGCTGCGTGTTCGTCATCCTGCCCGAGGACAACATGGTTCACCAGTACGAGGTGGCCTACACGCTACTGACGCCTGACGGGGCGCCATACCTGCAACACACGGCCAGCGTGCGGATCGGCAACAAGCGGCGGTCAAAGTCGCGCCGGGAGTAACAGACAAGATTGCCCCCCGCTGGGTACTGCCGAGGCGGCAGATTGCGGATGCCAGCCGGAGGTGCATGGGGTTTCTTCGTTTTCCCCGGAACGCCGGCAGCTGGGAGTCGAATGCCGACACGAACCAGCCGGGCGCCCCACGATACGGGGCCGATACACACGGGGATGGTAGGGAACGATTTTCACAAGGGAGACGAGCATGGCGAAGACAAGGCATTCAGCAACGTCGCTAAAAACTCAGGCAAACGAAGAGATCAAGCGATTGTGGGGTGACATTGAAGTAGTTGACGCCAAAGAAGACCTGCGAGTTTTTATTCAGCCGCAGGATTTCTTGGGGGCCGTGCGCAAAGACCCTAAATGCTGCGCCTTTGCAAAGGCGTGCCAAAGACAGTTTGCGTCTACGAAGGTGATGTTTTTTCTCAGCGTTGCGTACATGGACCTTCCCTACAAGAACGGAAAGCGGCGCGTTGAGAGATTTACTTTGCCGCCCGATATGCGTGAGTTGATTGAAAACTTTGACAAGAAAAAACCCGTTGATGACTTTGCCGGTTTTAAGCTCAAGGCGACGAGGCCTTCTTGCACATTTGAAAAGCAGGCTGCCCGCGCACGGGAAAGGCACCAGCGAATAGCGATCAATGGAACTGCAATTGCGACCAAAAGGGTTGGCAATAAAGGCAAGGGTAAGTACTCAAGGCCACCTTTGGTAATTGACCTTGAGGTCAGGAACGGCAGCGGTCGCGTTGCCTTCAAGAAAAAGGCAACCAACGGAGGGCCAGGGCGATGAGACGCTTTGACGACGGCCAACAGTGGATGACGTTCGACAAGCCGCTGGCGAGGCGGATTGATCCACCGACGTCGCACGCTGCAGCTGCCACGGTGCGTACGTTCTCGGGCGAGCACTACGCGGCGATCCTTGCCGCCCTGGCTCTTGGCCCGGCCGGGGCCTCGGGCATCGCGGCACGGTGCGGGCTGTTGGCACACCAGGTCAACAAGAGGATCAACGAGCTGGCGAGGGCCGGGCAGATCGTCACAACGGGGCGTACCGTTGTGAGCACGAGCGGACGGGGCGAGAGGGAATGGAGGGTGGCGTGATGGCACGCACGCTCAGAAGCAAGAAGCTGAGGGCGGCGCTTTGGATATCGGCCAAGGGAAAGTGCCAGATTTGCGGCATCGATCTTCCCTGGCCGTGGCATGCAGACCATGTAATTCCTTTTTGCAAAACAGGCAACACAAACGTTCACGACATGCAGGCACTTTGCCCCGCATGCAACCTAAAGAAGGGTGCGAAGTAATGGATGAGAAATGGTCTCTTGAGAACGAGAACGACCAGAATCACCGCCGTGGTCATGTTGAGACTATCAAGCAGTTTCGGGTCTGGATTAACGCTGGTTGCCCTGGGCTCACTTTCGCGGTTTACATGTGTTGCCGATATGGCAAGTCCGACACAATCCGAAACCTGATTCTCATCGCGATTGCTCAAGGCAGGGCTTGTGCCGGTCTTGTGGTTCATCCGTCCCCAGAGCTGGCCGAGCAATTCCTTGAACAAACCCGGTTGATCAGCTGGAGGCAGCGATGGCTCCCTTCTGGGCCTCGGCTTGCAAAGGTGCAAGTCTTGCCTGACTTTGCGCACCAATCCATGTGCGATGGTGAATGGATCGGGAGTATTCACATCCAAGCGTTAATGCAGCCAATGCAGATGCTGCTTCTGATGGACTGGGTTGAGAGATGTAAGGCGAAGCACGGCGTCCCTCCAATATTCTTTTTTGACGAGGCCCATCAATTTGCCAAGCGAAACAAATGGGGTGACGTTGCGAGGCGATTGCACAAGGCGGGATGCATCGTTGTTGTGCTGACTGCCACGCCGTTCCGCAACGACGGGGATGATATTTTCGGGTTCCGAAAGAAGCCTGTCGGCAAAACAGAAAGCCGAGAAATCAAATACGTCCAGGCGTACGCAGCTGATCCGACGAAGCTCGAGCTTCATGCGGTTACTCGCGACGAAACGGAATACATGCTGGAAGCAGATGTTGAGGTTCCGTTTTCGCAAGGGTGGGCGGAAGGGTGCATCGCGAAAGCCACATTTGATTTGATTGACTGGAACATGGAGGGTTATGGGGTAAAGAACGGAGACAAGCGGCTGCTTTCTGGGATCCCTAAAGATGACGCTCGCGCAATTCTTCCAACTCTTTACCGCGACCCGTCTGCGATAGCTGAGGCTGTTCGGAGGGCCGTTGGGCATCTGGAAAAGTTTCGCCGGCACGTTCCTGACGCGACTGTTGTTTGGTACGGAATGAATGACGATTCGGGCGGCGGCATGGCCGGTGAAAACCAGAAATCGATTCGCGACGCAATCAAGCAGGCCAACCCTTCTCTATCGGTGGCAATTGCCACGATGAGCACTGACGATGAAGCAGATGAAAAGTCTCGCGATGTGATCCGCAGGTTTTGCGACACCCGCAAGAAAAGCCACGACTTCCTTGTTTTGAAGCAGATGGGCGCTGCTGGCTTGGACTCCGACAGGATTTGCATTGTGGTTCTTTGGAATACCGTTCGATCTTTGGACAAGATGATCCAGATGGCCATGCGTGGAGGCAACGCTAACGGCAAGGTTCACTTTGTAGTTGTTGGCCTGAAAGACAGCATCACGGTTGAGAGGCTTGAGGCTTTCGTTGTCGGAGAGGGAGGCCAATACACAGAAGCCACCGAGACCGATCACAGCATGGAAGTAATCGACAAGGAGGGGCTTCCAGATGCTGGTTATGTGGCCGTTGACGTTGCAGACGTCGGCATGTCGGACAGCGACGGCAATGTCGCGTCATTTGACGATGTGCGATTGGCGTTGCATGTGATCTCAACATGGCCAAGCCTGATTGCCAGCGACACAATTCCCCAGATTGCTGCAAAGGCAAAAGGCATGGGAGTTCCTATGCCAACGGTCGCCGACGATGTCACGTTTGTGGATACAACCAAAGACGTTGAGACCTATCGCGACAATCTTAATGCGTGGGTAAAGAGAATTGCTAAGCGAATGTTTCGCACGTCGGTGGGTCGCCCTGGTGCCGGAACCAAGGAGGACAATTCTGCTCACGGGCTTTTGTATCGGGAGGTTGCGGCAAGGATCAAAGCCAAGGCGGGCGTTTCTGGCTCTTGGGATGCCAACAGTAAAGGACGTTCGCAGGCTGGAACCGACTACCGCAAGTGGACGGCTGCGGCGGAAGCCCTCTGGATGGAGGTTTCGCGTGAAGAAACTGCCTGATCTTTTGAAGCACAACGCAATCCTTTCCCACTGGAGTTCCTATCCAGAGGGATCGGTTCAGCGGGCGAAGTCCATCGGCATTGAATTGCTGGCGACGTTTACAAGCCTTGAGGTCACCGAAGAGCTGTGGGAGTCAGAGCTAGACATTGTTGCCAAGGAGCAGGCATGGAAGCCGCTAGGCCTCAAGTCTCGCGAGGAGTTCGTGAGGGCCGTTACGGGACGCACAGAGACGGCGGTGCGGAAGACTCTACGCAAGGTTGCACCATCAGGGAGGCCCAGCAAAGGTACTAAGCTAGTACCTTTATCAAAGGGGGGAAACGACAGAATAAAAGCGCAGATTGCAACTCGGAGGCCAGACGTAGCCGAGCGGATGGAAGCTGGAGAGTTTCCAAGCGTTCGCCAAGCTGCCATTGCGGCCGGGATCGTAAAGGTGGCCAGCGTGCTTGAGCAGCTGCGTAAGGTCTGGGCCAAGGCAACGGAAGCCGACCGCCGCACATTCATGGACGAGGTGAGAGATGGCCGGTGAATGGATTCCCATCGACTGCAACCTTGGCACGAAGCCCGAGGTGCTAGAGCTGGTGGACGAGACTGGCGTGCCTGTTGAGGCCGTCGTCTATCGTCTCATCCAGTTGTGGTCGTGGGCCGCCCTCAACACTGCAGACGGCACGATCCGGGGCACCCCGCGACGGCTGAAGTCTGTGGCTGGAGGTGACGAGGCGTTCTGGCTTGCTGTTGAGCGGGTCGGGTGGTTGACGTTTGTCAACGGCAACGTCGTCATAGCAGGGTGGGAAAAACGCTTCAGCAGGGCCGCTAAATCGAGGCTGGAAGACGCTCGACGCAAGTCGTCAGAAAGGGCTGTCCGGGTTTTGTCCGAAAAATGTCCAGAAAAAACCGGACTACAGGAGAGTACAGGACAGGACAGTACAGAAGAGAAAGAGATACCGGCTGCGCCGGTTCCGACGAGCAAGCCGCCGAAGGCGTCTGGCTCGCCGGCAGCTGCCCCCGTTTCGTGGGATGCTGACGCAGGTTGGCAAGGAATCGCAGACCGCGACCGGCAGGAGTGGGCCGTGGCCTACCCCGGCGCCGTGATCGACCAGGAGCTGGCCAAGGCGACGGCCTGGCTGCGTGCCAACCCCAAGCGGGCCGGGAAACGCAACTACCGGGCGTTCCTCGTCCGATGGCTCTCCAAGACGCAGAACCAGGGCGGCAGCAACCGTGAGCCGGGCAACCGGCCCGGCACCGGGCCAGCACCGACGCCGCCCGAGCGGAAGAAGTTCTACCGGGCCGACGCCGCCAAGAGCCTCACCGACACCGAGTACCAGGCGTGGCGTGCCACGCAGCGACAACCACAGGAGACCCGATGACAGGCACCCGACGTCCTATCGACCCCACGCAACCCACGCCACGCCAGGCGGCGATCCTCGCGTGGATCACCGAACACTGCCTGCGGCACCACGCGCCGCCCACGCTGGGCGAGGTCGCCGCAGGCATGGGCATGGCGGGCCGCACCGGCCCGCTGGAGCAGGTGCGTGCCCTGCGACGCAAGGGGCTGTTGGCCGAGGGGATTCTTAGGCCAAAGGCGGTCGTGTACACTTGTTCCCGTGGGTGATGGATCGACTTTTCAACACGGAGGTGTTATGCGTTTTCTTCTTCTGGTCGCCCTGGTGCTCTTCGCCAGCACGGCCAACGCCGAGCGGATCGTGGTCCGCAACTCGCCCGGTGCGATCGTGAGCGGCGCCCAGGCTGACGCCGATCAGATGGCCGCCACGGGCCGGCTGCGGCACAGCGGCCGTGCAGGCTGCCGCGAGGGTATCGGCTGCGGGAGCACGCCAGAGGCGGCGCTGAGCAACTGCTGCTACTGGGGCCGCTACGCGGTACGAGAAAAGGCCGTGGCACGCTGTGCGAACGGCCGGTGGTTTGCGGTTGTGCGGTATCGGTAACAGAATTGCGGCGCTGCGGCGGGCGTGAAATGTGTGGCAACCGACACGCCCGCCGCCGCTGCACCATGAATTGGTTTGTGTTTCGATGTAATTTCACAAGGAGTCTTTCCGATGCGTACTGCACTTGCTTGCATTCTTTCTGCCCTTTGCACGTTGTGCCTTGCGGCTTCGTTGCCGTCGCAATTTGAATTCAGCAATCACGGCGACGACAGATTCGCCTTCTTTTGCGGCCCTAACAAAATGCAGCATGTGACGTTGGCTGCGGAGCGTGGCAGCGCATATGTCGGCGCTCGCACCCAGGACGGCATCTACGGATGGGCGATCATCGCCGATCAGAACGGCACATCGCGAATTCAGGTTCGAGACGAAAACGGCTGCGCTGTCACCATCGACCTTCTCAAGGCGGTGCGTCTTTTGAAGGCGCTCGATAGCGGCGAGTGATCCCGAAATCTGTTTCGGCATCATCACTGAAAACGCCGGAAAACAAGGTGTGACACATGCGGGGAGACTTGCGGGGAGACTTGCGGGGTAGTTGCGGGGTCGCCGCCGCTGCACCATTCCAGATTCCAGAAGGTAAGAAATGAATGACAGCCAACAAGCAGGTGCCGACGTTGCCAGAACTCTTGGGTTTGATCCCAAGGAATTCATTGAGATCAACCTGAGGTTTCGCGCTGGCGAATTGCTCGTTGTGGACGCCCAGCAATTCGTGATTGGCGATCGGCTGAAAAAAGTGGCAGACGAGATCGTAAAGCGAAAATTCGTTGTTCGTGAGATTGAGGACGATGGCCCACCTGTCGCCGTTCGTGCGGAACAGCGACACGACGCGGCGACGTGTCGCGGGGAGCGACACGAGCCAGACGTTGGCGAGGGGTGGAGGTGGGTGAAGCCCGGCGAAATCCTGCGAGACGGAGATGAGTACCTGCCTTATTGGAGTCGAGACGACGAGAACCCGTGGCGGGAAATTAACTGCACCGGGATGTCTGTAGGAGCCAACGAGCCGAGAACCTACCGCCGCCGCGTGACGCATGAGGTGCCGGAGGCTGTGCGATTTCCGGCAGCGACAGCAATGGCGGAGCGCCGCAAGGATGAAGAAATTGCCACGCTAAAGGCTCAGGTGGAAAGGTTGCAGCAGGATTTGTCGCGTATGTATCTCACCAAAAAAGAGCGAAAGGCTGTTGCGTTTGCAGAGGAACATTTCCGCTATTTCAAAAATCAAGCACTAACGCTTCGCGGATTGAGGCAGCGGCTGGAAGGTGGCTCATGAGATCATCCGACATCGCCACGCGCTGCCGCGAGATCGCTCTGCGTGTTGAGTGCAGCGGCGAATGGGGCGAACTGGGCGATACGCTGCGCGAGGCGGCGGCAGAGGTGGAGCGGCTGCGGCTGCGACCGGAAGAGGAGCGGTTGTTGATGGGCGTCGCTTCGTCAACGACGACGCCGTATCTCGTCCGCGACATGATTTGCACGTTGCTCAGGCGGCAGGGAGGTGGCGAGTGATGTTACCAGAACCAAAAGACGCGACTTATGCGATCATCGGCGGGGCATTTTTGGCGGGTCTGCTAGTGCTGATATCTGTTCTGGCGTTGCGTGCATTGCCAGACAAAAAACCACCAGCACCGCAACGTGTTGTCACGGTGTGCAGCGGCTGCGGCAGCGAGTGGGTGCTGGTGTCATCGCTTGACGAAACGCCTATGACTCCAATTTCGACATGCCCGAATTGTCCGCTTTCGATGGATGAGTTTGAGCGGATCAAGAAAGCGCTGCGGGAAAAAATAGAACGAGAGAAAAACAAAGGAGGTGAGAAGTGAGTGATACCGACAACGTGGGCGAGGGGTGGCGGGAGTTGCGGGTGGGCGAGGTTGTACAAATTGGCGACGAATTCTTCAATGAGACGGGGTGGCATGTCACAACAATTGGAGGCGTGCAACTCGGGCCGAAGAATTTTCCCTACCGCCGCCGCGTGACGCCTGGCGAGAAGCCGCTGGGCGCGTTTCTTGACGAAGAAAACAACACGCTTCGCGCAGAGAACGCCGCCCTCCGCAGCGAGGTGGAGCGCCTGCGGCTGCGACCGGATGAGCTTGACGCGATTGAACACGGTCAGGCATTGCTGCTGGTTGTTTGGCAACAAAACCAGCAGGCAAGTGGCATTTTTGCAGAAGGGAAGAAAGCCTCCGATGTGCTGTTGAAATTGCTTAAGCGGCTGGGAGGTGGGGAGTGAGTGTTGTACGACGAGCCGCCGCCGCAGCCCTGTACGCACTGTCCTGGTGCTGCTGGGTAATCACGATCCCAATAGCGGCTTTGGGCTGTGGGATTTCGTTTGCTGCTGATTGGATCGATGAACGGGTTGACCAGATGCAGAACCACAGATGACAGATTCACCACGCAGTGAAACCGCTTCAGCAGGTGAAAATCAGTGATCTCCTTTGTCATCCCCGGCGACCCTGTGCCGCAGCCACGCCCTCGCGTCTCAACGCAAGGCGGCTTCGCCCGTGCCTACGTCCCGGCCAGCCACGCCATCCACGCCTATCGAGCCGAGGTGCAGCTGCGGGCCAAGGCCGCTGGCGTTGTCGCCAGCACAGACCCGCTGTCGGTGGCGATCGTGGCGACGTTCGCCAGGCCTACGTCGCACCTGACCAAGAAGGGCGTGCGGGCCGCCGCCCCGAAGCTGCCACGGCCCGACGTGGACAACATCGCCAAGGGCATCCTCGACGCACTGGGCGACCTGTGGGGCAACGATTCCTGCGTGGCGGCGCTGTCGGTCGAGAAATGCTACGGCACGGAGGGACGCACAAGCGTCACGATCGATGCAATCTGAGCCATGGCTGGAACCACTTGCCGGTGCGATCACCTCGGGCCAGTGCCGCACCGCCCTGGACGTCGGGGCCAACGACGGGGAATGGTCGCTGTGGCTGGCGTCGCGCTTTGAGCGAGTCGTGGCCGTGGAGCCTGACGACAGGTGCCACAACCGGGCAACCGACACCTGCGTGAACATCCTCGAAAAGCACTGTGCCGTCGGGGCTGCGACCGGGGCCGGCGTGCTGCGGCAGCGGACCAGCACGCTGCAATCCAGCCTGCTCGACGTCCACCCTGTGGGCGACGCGGGACGCGACGTCAACGTGATCTGCATCTCTCGGGTCTCGATCGTCACGCTCGACGATCTGCTTTTCGCACACCCCAACATCGACTTTGTAAAGATCGACATCGAGGGGGCAGAGGGCGACGCCCTGGCGGGGGCGCTTGATCCGCAATGGGTCAACGTCCGGTTCCTGATCGAAAGCCACGACCGCCGTGAGGTCGT